>LSQX01055554.1_pt1 | contig 13341 bp, 15 predicted proteins | sample 654561 | NCBI WGS metagenome assembly LSQX01 (sample SAMN04489861, study PRJNA283612) | anaerobic digester metagenome | isolation source: 4 biogas reactors fed with cattle manure at either 37C or 55C with and... | place: Denmark: Kongens Lyngby | collected 2014 | reverse complement strand
TCTAAAGAGACATATAGTAGTATGTGGAGGGATCATTTATGAAATTACGGATTATTAAGCTCAATTTCCGGAGAGTATTGTTCTTTTTCTTTGCATTATTGATTATATTATTTTTCATAATAAATAAAACTATAAGCCCACTGTTCTTAAATCTGGCTGAGGTTGAGGTACATAAAATTATCAATAAGTCAATAAACCAGGCGGTGAGGGAAGAGGCTGAAAAAATAGATTACCGGGATATGATGAAATATATGTTTAATGAACAGGGAGATATCATAATGATGCAGCCTGATACCCGTTATATAAATCAATTTACCAGCCGGGTCTCTCTGGCAGTAGAAAGGAAGCTGGAGGAACTGGGCAGGGAGCATGTCACAATCCCCTTTAGTAGAATTATGGGTATTGAGATCCTGGGAGGATACGGTCCGGATCTAAAAATCAGGATAGTACCTGCCGGTTATTCTATACCTCCACAACTGGAAGACAGTTTTTCATCAGCTGGGATCAATCAGACCAGACATAAAATTTATTTAAAATTATCAGCAAAGTTTAAGTTAATAATCCCTTTTTGCAGTAAGGACATAGATGTTACTGCTGATATTCCGGTTACAGAGGTTGTAATTGTGGGCCAGGTCCCTGAAGTCTATGTAGGAATTAATCAATAGAAGGATAAATATTTTCAACTTCTCCGGTTATAATAAATACTGAAAGCAGTTTAGATGCAGTATAGATACAGAAGACTAAAATATCCAGGGCAGGAGGTATGCTGATGAAAAAGGATGGGTTCTTGACCGGTTTAGTCCTGGGAGGAATGTTGGGGCTTACATTCTCTCTACTTATGATAAATGTATCTAAACCCGGAAAAAAGGAACAGGGCACTGAGGATCAGAAGAAAAAGGCGGAAAAGATTCCGCAGGTCCGGAAAGTTGCTGATAAGGGGCAAAGGCCCGCTGAAAATTCGGAAGAAACAGCTGAAAAGGAGAAGAACAATGAAGAAGAAACCAGAAATACCGAAAGGGAGAAGATGAAAAAAGCTGAAAAAGAGGGTTCTTCTTTCGGGGAAGATATTGTTTCAAAACTTAATTTCAGCAGAAAAATAACCCAATTAGAGGAAGCTTTAAAAAAGCTCAGGGAAGAAAATGTTTAGCCTGAAGGAAAGAGAGATAAAAACGGGAATTATGCTCCTTATGGCAGGGGGCATAATTTATTTTTTGTTCAGTCTCGGAACAGTACTTATACCATTCCTTGCCGGTATCATTCTGGCTTATCTTCTTTATCCGCTCCTGGATTTTTTAAGGAAAAGGAATATTTCAAAAAGCAGTTCCCTTTATATTATATCCATCCTTTTCCTGGTTACAATTATAGCCTTTTCTGTACTGGTGGTTCCTGTATTTTTGAATGAACTGGAACTTTTAACGAAAAATATTCCTGAATACATCAGGACTGCAGATAAATATATCGATTTTTTAAATAGTGAATACCGCCGTATCAATATGCCTGCTGCAGTCAAGGAAGTGATAGATAGAACCCTTAAGCGGGTTGAAGAACAGCTGATAACTTTTATGGAAGGGATTACAGAAAGGCTGATAAACTCCCTGGGAATATTGTTCAGCCTCATGATCGCCCCCTTTATTACCTATTATATCCTGGTTGACCTGGATAAGCTTAAAAAGGGGGTCATCCGGTATATCCCTGCCGGTAAAAGGAGGCTGATACTTTCGGTTTCAAAAGAGATCAATAGTATTTTTTCCGGTTATCTCAGGGGCCAGTTCTGGGTCAGTATTATTGTTGGAATTATGAGCAGTATCGGTCTTTTTATCTTTCAGATCCGTTTTTACATTCTCCTGGGTTTTTTTGCCGGTATATTCAACATGATACCATTCGCAGGACCGGTTATAGGCAGTATTCCTGCAGTTATTATTACTTTATTATCAACTCCTGAGAAAACCATCAGTGTCATTATCATGTTTTTCGTGATACAGCAGCTAGAGAGCAGTTTCATCAGTCCGCGTATAATAAGCGGGAAAGTAGGCCTTCATCCCCTGGTAGTTATTTTTTCTCTCCTTACTGGTGCTGAAATTATGGGAATCTGGGGTATGTTACTGGCAGTGCCTGCTGCAGGGTGTATAAAAGTTTTTGCAGAGTTATTCATGAAAAACAAGCTTTCTTAAAAATGATAAAAGGAACTTTTGAAGAATTGACAAAAGCTTCTCTTTCCTGTATCATTTAGATAAATAATGCTCTTTAAGGATCAGATAAAATAGCAGGATGACAAATAATATAAAGAGTGGAGATATTTTTTTATTGATAATAATGGAAATTACAGGGGGTAGTATTTGTAATGGTAATGACAGGAGATGAATTGCGGAAGGCATATCTTGATTTTTTTGAGAGCAAAGGGCATCTGGTTCTGCCCAGTGCACCACTCATCCCGCAGAATGATCCCAGTATTTTGTGGATTAATGCAGGCATGGCTCCTTTTAAACCTTATTTTATCGGGCTTGAAAAACCGCCCAGGAGGAGGATTGCTACCAGCCAGAAATGTATCAGGACAANNACCATACATTTTTTGAGATGCTGGGTAATTTCTCTTTCGGTGATTATTTTAAAGAAGAAGCCATAAGCTGGGCCTGGGAGTTTGTTACAGAGGTATTGAAACTGGATAAAGAGAGATTGTGGATTACGGTATTTAAGGATGATGATGAGGCCTTTGACATCTGGCACAAACTGATAGGAGTTCCGGAAGAGAGAATACTCCGGAGAGGGAAAGAGGATAATTTCTGGGAGATAGGAACAGGCCCCTGTGGTCCCTGTTCAGAGATACATTATGACCGTGGCATCGAATATGGAGACAGTGAAGAAGATGTTGTGGGGGGTGAAGGAGACCGCTTTCTGGAGATCTGGAATCTGGTCTTTACCCAGTTTGACAGGACAGAAGACGGGGAATATCTCCCTTTGCCGCAAAAAAACATAGATACAGGAATGGGCCTTGAAAGGGTTGCGTCTATCTTGCAGGGTGTTGACTCAAATTTTGAAACAGACCTTTTTAAACCCCTGCTTGATTTCATTGCTGAAGACAGTGGTATAGGATATACAAAGGATTCTGAAACCCGGACTGCCTTCAGGGTAATGGCAGACCACAGCCGGGGAGCAACCATGGCTATCTTTGACGGGGCTTTACCGGGAAATGAAGGCCGGGGATATGTGATCAGGCGTATTCTCCGCCGGGCAATACGTTATGCCCGTAAGCTCGGCTATGGTGAACCTGTCATCTACAGGATGGTACCGGTAGTGGTGGAGACACTGCAGGGGGCTTATCCTGAACTTAAAGAAAAAACGGCCTATATCCAGGAAATAATCAGGGGAGAAGAAGAGCGTTTTCTTAGTACCCTTGACCAGGGTTTGAATATAATCCATGAAATGATAGAAAAATTGAAAAAAAGCGGAGAAAAAGTTCTGTCCGGCAGGGATGCCTTCAGACTCTATGATACCTATGGTTTTCCCTTTGACCTTACAAAAGAAGTCCTTGCAGAAGAAGGATTTCTTCTTGATGAAATAAGCTTTGGCGAGGAGATGGAAAAACAGAGGGAGCGGGCCAGAAAGGCCCGGGAAGAAGTAGGTTTCAGCGGCTCTGAAACAGAAAAGATTGTGACTGATCTTTTAAAGGATATAGAAGTAGAGTTTACAGGTTATGACAGGCTTTCTGACCAGGGTGAGATTCTTGCCATAATAATTGATGGAAAAGAAAAGGATATTGTCCGGAGCGGTGAGAAGGCGGAACTGGTCCTGAAACGTACTCCCTTTTATGCTGAAAGCGGCGGCCAGATAGGTGATAAGGGGATACTGAGTTCGGGTGCTGACAATGTTGCCAGGGTTTGTGATACCAGAAACATGGCCGGTATTATTGTTCATCTTATAGAAATGGAAGCAGGAGAGCTCAGGAAAGGAGATGTGGTACGGGCAGATGTATTTACGGACAAAAGAAAAGCTACAGCCCGCAACCATTCTGCTACCCACCTCCTCCACAAAGCACTGAAAGAGGTTCTGGGTGAACATGTTAATCAGGCCGGTTCACTGGTGGAGCCTGAACGTTTGAGGTTTGATTTCAATTACTCCAGAGCCCTGAACAATGAAGAACTGCGACTTGTTGAAGAAAAGGTAAACAGGGCTGTTCTGGCTAATTTACCTGTCAAGACTATAATAACAGATATGGAAAAAGCAAAGGAACTCGGTGCCATAGCGCTATTTGGTGAAAAATATGCTGATGAAGTCAGGGTAGTAATGATGGGGGATTACAGCATGGAATTGTGCGGGGGAANNCTGCCGGTGTCCGCCGTATTGAGGCCATTACCGGAGAAAATGTGCTGAATTATCTTAATACAGGAGAAAAGATGATCAGAGAAGCAGCTGAACTGTTGAAGACTACTCCAGACAATCTCCTGGAGAAGATCGCTTCTCTCCTCAAGCTGGAAAAGGAACAGGAAAAAATTATCAGTGCCCTGAAAGACAAACTGGCAGGTTCCACAATAGACGGGCTTCCGGAAAAGGCGAGGGAAATAAATGGTGTCAGGCTCTTAACAGCACAATTTGAGGGTCTTGATAATGAGGGATTATTAAAACTCTCAGACCAGCTGAAGCAAAAGATAGATTCAGGAATAGTGGTCCTTGCTTCCAGGCTGAATGGAAAGGCTCTCTTTGTAGCTACAGTGAGCAAAGACCTTATCCAGAAAGGCTATAATGCAGGTAAGATTGTCGGGGCCGNNGGCCCAGGCCGGCGGAAGAGACTGTTCAAAACTGGATGAAGCCCTGGCAGAGGTGGAAAGGATTATTTCTACGAAATTTTCTTGATTAATAAGAGGATTTTCAGTGGAAATATAGAATATACTTAATTAGACAAAAAGAAAGGGCATTATCAGTATAATTATATTGTTAATATGACAGCTTAATAATACTGGTATTTGTCCAGAAAGCCGGAAAAGGATGTGAGAAAATATGCCTGAAGACAATATTAATGATAAGACAATGAGATTTAAACTGAATAAAGATGAGCTTTCCAGAACAGTATATGTACTGGGAAAGGTATATGATGCTCTGAAGGAAAAAGGATATGACCCAATAAATCAGATTGTGGGCTATTTATTATCAGGTGATCCGGCCTATATAACCAGTTATAAAGATGCGCGAACCATGATTCGGACTATTGATAGAGATGAAATAATTGAGGAATTGCTGAGAAGCTATTTAGAGAAATAGATTCCGGGAAGGGAGATTACTGATTGAAGAGGATAGTAATTCTTCCCCTGTTATTTTTCTTTCTTTTCGGCGGAGTAGCAGCCAGAGAGCCTGACCAGGAGAACAGGCTGAAACTGGTATGGCTCATCATTGACCAGTTGACCCTGGAGGAATTGGCCGCAGCACATACTCCCAATATTGATTATCTGCAGAGTATGGGTGCTTTCAGTTTACTGAATCCCAGGAATATAGGGAATTTAGATCCTGAAAGCACCTATTTAAGTATCAATACTGGAAAAGAAACCCAGGGGAACCAAAAATCACAAAATAGCAGGCAGTTGGGAGATGGGGCTGTCAATGACAGAATCCGGGAGCTGGTTACCCTTAACAGCCGGACCCATTACAGGGCTGAACCAGGGCTTCTGGGTGATCTGGCCAGGGAGAATGGGATAAAAATCGGAATTCTGGGAAATTGTGACCTGGAAGGAGAGGAAAACAGGGGTATTGTTTCAATGGCTATGGACAGTACTGGTTACGTCCCCCTGGCAAGAATAGATAAGAGCATACTCAAGAAGAGCAGCCAGCCCTGGGGCTTTCAGACTGATTTCAGTAAGCTTGAAGAATTTTTTCTGGATTTTAAAAAAAAGGCTCAGGCAGTTATTATAGAAACAGGTGATATAAGCAGGATAGAGTATTATTACAGAAGGGAGAAAGAAAATTCTTTATTATCAGACAGAAATAACGAAGAAACAATATTTTCTGCTAAGATCAAAGCAGTAGAGAGGATAGATGACTTTATTGCCTTTCTTCTCAGGAATATTGACCTGGAAGAAACTCAGCTGGGGATCATTTCACCGGGTCCGCCGCCAGGGGCCGTAAAAAATGCCTATAGAATGTCCTGGGTATTACTGGCCGGCCGGGATATTCAGCATGGCTGGCTCAGTTCCACCACTACCAGGAGAAAAGGGATTATGACTATTCAGGACCTCCTGCCCGTATTTCTGGAAGGGAACGGGATCAGGGATCTTTCCGGCAGGTATTTTCCCCATATAAGGCTCATCCCTGAAAGAGTTCCTGTCCGGTGGGAAGAGCTCAATAAGCTGAACAGGGAATTAAGATTGATTTACAGGCTCCGTACACCTTTTATCAAGCTGTTTATTTTATTACAGATAATCTCTATAGTCACTGCAATTATAAAACTTATATACAGGATAAGCAATCAGCCAATCATATTTTTACGGTTTTCTGAATATCTTTTAATAGCATTATTACTTGTTCCAGTTAATTGTTTGCTGATGGGTTTTTTAAGGATTTACAGCAGCGGTATTTTTGTCTTTCTGTTTACAGTATTCCTTTTCCTGGGAGAGTTATTTCTTTTTTGTTTTATTGAAGACAGGCTCATGAGATTAATCATTATTTCCTGGTTGATTGTTTTCCTGTGTTTTTTTGATCTCTGGAATGATTATCAGCTGCTTGCTGATACCATTCTTGGTTATTCATCCGTAATTGGTGCCAGGTATTATGGGATAGGCAATGAATACATGGGCTTTTATCTGGGGGCCTTTCTCCTGGCTTTTACTGTCTCCATGGAGAAATTAAAGGGGAGAGTAAAGATAGAGATTATTTACCTCATTCCTCTCTTTTTACTGATCATCTATTCCATCGGAGGAGCAAACCTTGGTGCTAATTTTGGAGGTATGATTACTGCCCTTATCTCAATTCTGGTCTCCTTTTATTTTCTCTGTAATTACAGGAAAACAATTCTTATCCTTTCAGCAGTGCTCCTGTTCCTGCTCATTATATTTGCAGATTATTCCGGCATTACCGGCAGCAGCAGCCATATTGGCAGGGCAGTGGAGCACCTGATAAATGGTGACTGGTTGTGGCTTAAGGATATTGTTTCCCGCAAATTGGCGGTCAATCTCAGATTGCTGAGATGGACAATCTGGACCAGGGTTTTACTGGCCATGATGGTATATCTCTTCCTCCTGGTCAAGAAACCAGGTCCGGGATTAAGGCTTTTCTTTCAGGAGTATCCTTTTTTGAAGGCAGGTATTTACGGGACCCTGGCCGGGAGTGCTGTTACTATCTTTGTAAATGATTCCGGCGTGGTGGCTGCAGCTACACTGCTCTTTTATCCGGTGATGAGTTTATTGTATTTATACGATCAATCCGGAATAAAAAAGAAAAAAATGTTAATAATAAAAACGGAGGAGAAGGAAAGATGAAATTCTGGAATGGTATTTTTGACAAAAAGGATGATAATTTTTTTCATTACAGATTAATTCTTGACATCGGAACTGAATATCTGAAGGCAGCCATAGTGGAATACAATAGAGATGAACAGAGCATAATCAGTTTCAGCAGGATAAAACAGGATTATGGCAATATGGATGGAGGAGCTATAACAAATATTAATGGTGTTGCGGAAAAGTGCAGGGAGGCCCTCCTGAAATTGAAAGAATATACACCACACCGGCCGCAGGAAGTGATCTGTGGTATTGCGGGTGAATTTGTTAAGGGGGTTTCTCTTTCACTGGACAGGGTGAGGGAAAAGCCGGACAGAATGATTGACAGGAAAGAACTTAGAGAGCTCATCAGGGAAGGCGAAAAACTGGCCTATGAGAAAGCCGCCCTGATGGCAGAGATGGAAACAGGTTTTAAGGATATTGAGCTTGAGCTGATAAAGTATAATATTGTGGAGATAAGGGTTGATGGTTATAGAGTCATGACCCCCTGCAAATTCCAGGGGAGGAATCTGAACATGGTAGTTTTTTATACTTTTGTTCCCCTGGTTCAGATAGGTGCTTTACATACAATTGCAGGGGAAATAGGCTGCCAGCTGGCAGCCGTTGTCCCTGAGCCCCTGGCTGTAGCCGAGGCAGTCAGCAATGAAGAGTTGTTTGAATTTGGAGCAGTTGTAATCGATATAGGCGGAGGTACTACAGATATTGCCCTGATAAGGAATGGCGGTATTGAGGGGACAAGAATGTTTGCGATGGGAGGCAGGGCTTTTACCAGGAGTATAGCTCAAAACTTAAATTTGACAATGAAAGAGGCTGAAGCATTGAAACTGGATTATTCAAGGGGAAGAATGATAGATAATTATGAGTTGGTAGATAAACTGGTCAGGGCTGATTTGAGTATCCTCTATCAGGGGATAGAACTTTCTCTACTTGAACTGGCTCAGGGCGAACTCCTGCCGGGAAATGTATATTTTTGCGGGGGCGGCAGTGCAATGAAAGGTTTAATCTCCGGCCTGAGAAGGATAGATATAAAGAAAAGACTGCCCTTTGCCCGTGAGCCTGTTTTTAAGATTCTTAAGGGACTTGACCTTGACTGTATCCAGGATGTACATAACCTTCTGAATGATGTTGAATATACTACCCCCAGGGCCCTGGCTTATTATGGGGCAAAGTGTGTCTGTGATGAAAGGAGAATGATCAATTTTGAAAGTCAGAGGATATAGGGTATTCTATATCGATCAGAACTCAGGCATAAAAGACCTGATCGATTTGATAAAAAATACAGGTGCAAGGAGGATAGCCCTTGTAATCAAGAATGGGCAGCTCCTTTTGAATAGTTCAGTAAATCTTAAATTGCTTCATGATTACAAAGACAGGTATGGGAAAGAACTGGTAATTGTAAATCCAGAACTGATCTATGCTGTAAAGGTACATGAGGCAGGTTTTGAATTTTATAAAGACCTTAATGCACTGGAAAAGGGGCAGCCGGCAAATGATATGGCAGAAAAACATATTGCAGCAGTAAGTGAAGATAAGAGCAGTAAAAAGACCCTTAAAAAGAACCAGGGGAGAAGGAATTATTATTATTCACGTCTCTTCTCAACAACCATGATATTAATACTTATTACCCTTTTTTACTTTTACTTCTTTTATCCCACAGTTACTGTAGAGATAGAGCCGGTAATCAATCACAGGGTACAGGAAGTGCTTATCTCTGCTTCACCGGAGCTGAGAAGTATTGACTGGGAGAAAAATACCCTGCCCCTTCACCGGACCGAACTTGAGATTTCTGCTGAAGAGGAGCTGGCTGTAAGCGGTGCAAAACTCATCGGAGACAAGAAGGCAGGGGGATTTGTGCGTTTTATCAGTGAAAGGGATGATGAGGTCCGTATCCCGGCCGGGACGATTGTCAGAACAGACAGCGGTATTGAGTATCGTACAGTCGAGGATATTCTGGTTCCAGGCCTGGAAATTGATTACTTGATGAGTGTCCCTGTGGGGATGAGGGCCGGACAGAAAGAGGCCAGGGTTGAGGCCCTTCTGCCGGGAAGCAGGGCCAATGCCAATATTGGTAAGGTCAACAGCCTGGCAGAGAAAATAGAGGCAGTACATGTCATAAATCCTGAACCCGTCAGCGGCGGGACAGACAGGAGGGTTCCCCTTGTCAGTACAGAGGATTATGAGAGGGCAAAAGAACTGCTGCAGGAGAAGATAAGTAATAATCTCTTTGCAATGGTCTATCAAAAATTGGGGGGAAACTACAGGATAATTGAAGACACTATCAGCTATTCTGATCTGGAATATGAATTCAGCAGCAATATAGGTGATGAGGCAGAGTTGCTGAAGGTCAAAGGGAGGATTAAGGCCTCTCTGTATCTGCTGAAAAATAGTGAACTGGACCGGCTTTTGACCAGAAGGTTTCAGGAAAATCTGGGTAAAGATGTGTTTTTGATGAGTTCAGGGATTAATATTGATTCATTACAGCTTGAAGAAAATGAAAATAATATGTATAATATAAAAATAAGGCTGAATGCACCGGTTATGACAGTAATTGATAGCTCAAAGATATCAAAACTCATAGCGGGTTTAGAGATAGCGGAGGCAGAAAAAGTGCTTGATGATATGAGCTTTATAGAAGCATATAGAATCAAGAGTGCATCCGGCAGATTACCAAAGATGGGTTTTGCCATAAAGGTTGTCATTACTGAACCCGAGTTGCTGCAGGTATTTAAACTAAATGAATGACGGGGGTATCTTTTTGCGTTCCATGGGACTGGATTTTGGAGATAAAACCATAGGGATAGCTGTCAGTGATGCACTGGGCTGGACTGCCCAGAGTAAGGCCGTGATCAGGAGAAAAAATCTGACTGAAGATTTTCTTGAACTACAGGAATATATCACAGAATATGGTATAGAGGAGATAGTGGTAGGCCTGCCCCTGAATATGGATGGAACAGCAGGCGGCCGGGTTGAGAAGACAATGCAATTTGTCAACTTCCTGAAAAAAAGGCTTGATATACCTATAGTTCTATGGGATGAGCGTTTGAGCTCAAAACAGGCAGAGGATATCCTGCTGGAGGCAGATCTTAGCAGAAAAAAGAGAAAACAGTTTATTGACCAGTTAGCTGCAGCGATTATTCTGCAGAGCTATCTGGATGCGAAAAAAAAGAAAGGGGACAAAAAAGATGAATAATGAAGGATCATTCTGGATTGATGAAGAGGAAGGCGTTTTGATTATCAAGGATATTGACGGGGTAGAGGATAAGTTTATTATAGAAGATGAGCTCTTTATAGATGAGAATACTTATCTGATACTGGTACCGGAGGAAATGGTTGTTGATGAAGAGGCAGAGGCCTTTGTTCTGAAGCTTGTAAGTGATGGTGATGAGGAATACTTAAGTGTTGTTGATGATGAAGCAGAATTTGAAATGGTAAAGGCTGAGTATATGTCCGGAAAGTAACCCTCTTTTTTGCCAGGAAAAGCTTCTCTCAATTATTGACAGTATATCATCATTTTGTGATGGAGATACTGAAAATAAAAATAATTGAGGGAGGCTTATTCTTTTATGTTACTTGGAAAACTGGTTGCAGGGGGTGTGGATTTCCGTGTAGAAAGTACTACCCATGCCCTGAAGAGGATGGAAGAAAGGGAAGTTGGACATGATGCAGTCATCAGCACACTTCAGGAACTGAGTTGTAAAATAATGGCTTATAATGATACAGGTGAAGAGATTGCAGTCATAGATCAGGAGCATGATCTGGCTGTGATTGTGGAAGTAAGGATGAATAAAGTCGTTATTATAACTGTGATTGACAGGGCAGATATTTATCTAAAGGATGGAACCATGTTAGAAAAAATTGCATGAATAAGAATCCTTTGATATAATATTGCATGACATATATTATATCAAGGAGATTAATGGTTATGAAAAAAGGGATATTATCTTTTATACTGCTTTCTGTTATTATAACCGGCTCAGTATTTTTTTATCTGATACAGCCTGTCAACAAAGAACTTGAGACGGGAATCAGGGTAAATATTAAATCCGGCACTTCAGTGGCCGGGATTGCAGAAACTTTATACAATCATAGACTGATCAGGTCCAGGACACTTTTCAGGCTTCTGGTCAGGTTCCAGGGAATGGAGAACAGCCTGAAGGCTGGTGTTTATAATATTAATCCAGGTGATAATTTATTTGAAATAATTGATCAGCTTGTTAAGGGACGGGTTGCTACATACAGGGTGACCATACCGGAGGGATATACGGTAGAAGAGATTGCTGAAAGGCTTTCTGCACTTACCGAACACAGCAAAGAGGACTTCCTTCGAACAGCCAGGAGCAGCCTGGGAAAGGATTATCTTGGCAATGAAAACAAAACCAGGTATCCCCTGGAGGGTTTTCTGTATCCAGATACCTATATAATCCCGGAGGGATACCAGGTGGAGGAGATATATGAACTGATGCTCTCTGTCTTTGAGGAGCGCTGGCTGGAAGAACTGGAAAATAATGATCTGGGATACAGCCCTTATGAGATTATGACCATTGCCTCTCTGGTTGAGAAGGAGGCCAGGCTTGATAAGGAGAAACCTATTATTGCTGCTGTGATGTATAATAGATTGAAACAGGATATGTTCTTACAGATCGATGCCACTGTCCAGTATGTACTGAAAGAAAGGAAAGAAAGGATATTATATAGTGATCTGAAGGTTGATTCACCATACAATACTTACCTTTACCCTGGTTTGCCCCCGGGCCCCATTGCCAGTCCCGGAGCGGTTTCCATTGAAGCAGCCTTAAATCCCGCTGAGGTAGATTATCTTTTTTATTTTGCCAGGGATGACGGAAGTCATGTCTTTAGCAGAAGCTATAGAGAACACTTGAGATTGCAGGAAGAGATGAGGAAGGCCAATGAATAGTGAGAATTTTTCTCAAAAAGTACAATGGGATGAGTGCCTGAATAAGATAAAAATAAAGGCAGAAAGAGACTATACCCCCATCATCAGCCCTGAATTGGGCCAATTCCTGCAGGTCCTGGTCAGGGCAAAAAGACCGGAAAGGATTCTGGAGATTGGAACTGCAGTGGGTTATTCTACGATCTGGCTGGCCAGGGCTGTACATGGGAATACGGAGATTGTTACCATCGAGAGAGATGAAGATATGTATCTGGAGGCAGAAAAGAATTTCGAAACACTGGGCCTGAAAGACAGGATAAATCAGAAATTTGGTGATGCCCTGGAAATCTTACCATCTCTAAAGGAGAAATATGACCTTGTTTTTATCGACGGGGCCAAGGGCCAATACCTGAATTATCTTGAAATGATCATGGATCTGGTCCCTGAAGGCGGAATAATCCTTGCCGACAATGTACTCTATCACGGCCATGTACAAAAAGAGGGGCATATCCCTCACAAAAGAAGGACCATGGTCAGGGTATTACAGGAATATATCAGGGTCATTACAGAACACCCCTTGCTGGAGAGTATAGTCCTTCCCGTGGGTGATGGCCTTGCACTGAGTGTCAGGAAGTGAGGAGGAAATATATCATGAAAAAACTCGAATTATTGGCACCGGCTGGAAACCTGGAGAAACTGAAAGCAGCTATCCTTTACGGGGCTGATGCGGTTTATTGCGGAGGGTACAATTACGGCCTGAGGGAGGGGGCAGACAATTTCAGCCTGGAAGAATTACAGGAAGGGGTAAAGTATGCCCATGAGCATCAGGCCAGAATCTATATCACGGTAAATATGATACCACATAATGAAGACCTGACAGGGTTAGAGAAATACCTGCATTACCTGGTTGAAATGGGGGTAGATGCCCTGATTGTATCTGACACCGGGGTAATCAGTATTATAAAAAAA
>LSQX01103478.1_pt1 | contig 13343 bp, 5 predicted proteins | sample 654561 | NCBI WGS metagenome assembly LSQX01 (sample SAMN04489861, study PRJNA283612) | anaerobic digester metagenome | isolation source: 4 biogas reactors fed with cattle manure at either 37C or 55C with and... | place: Denmark: Kongens Lyngby | collected 2014 | reverse complement strand
AGATGTGTATAAGAGACAGACCCAGGCATTATTGTCATAAACACACGCTTTTACAAGATTTCCGTCGATATCATATTCATAAAGAAATTTTACCTCTTCAGGATCGGTATATTCAATTTTTTTATTATCATACGGAAAATCCTGATAGGAATAACCCTTTGTTGTTCCATCAGGGTTCGTAACCTTTACAACCCTATCCAAAACATCATATTCATACCTTGTAACGTTGCCTCTTCCATCGGTTTCGGCAATTACCCCGCCCGTATTCCTGTTGTAAGCATACCTTTTTGAGATTTCCTCTCCGCCTGCGACAGTGTATTCCCGGGTCAGGTATGCTCCCTTATGATCAACGCCGTTCAGATCGGTTCCGAATTCATAATATACAGAATACTCTCCTTCAATGGATTGTACCGTTTTTGCAATCATGTTGCCGTAATTGTCGTAGTCATAAACCGTTACAGCCCAATTATTTTCGTCATCGCCTAAAATGCGTGTTTCCTTTATGATGCTGCCTTTATCATCCAGTTCATTGATGATTTGGCATGTGGTATCCGGATCATTCTTCCATGTTTTTAAAACCGGAACATGGTATCTGTCGTAGTCATAAGAGTATATTACCGTGTTTTCAGTGTTGACGGGATAGCCATCTGCATCACGGTTCGCTATGGGGCCCGTGTAATTCGTCAGGTTTCCGTATTCATCATACCGGTAGTTTTCAGTTTTTTGCATGGCTTTTCCTGTTTCAGCGCCGTTTTCAATATCGTAAACAGTTGTCTTCTTTTTCTTTGGGAATTTTTTCTCATCATACTCTATTTCCGAAACTTCCCGGTGATCAGCACCTTTTTCCTCAAGGCTAATCATTTCATGCAGCCCATTATACGTATAAGTCGTGGTATTGCCCGCATTATCCGTTGTTTTTGCAATATATCGGTATGTATTTTTCAAATAGTTGTCATCATTTTCTTTATAGCCGGAAAAACCGCAGCCATCCGCTTCATTGATATAAGTATACACGCCCCTGTTTTTTACATCACAAACAAACCGTTCGGTAAAATTACTCTTTGTTTTATTGAATGACTTTTTTACAAGATCCTTTTTCTCGAAAATCTTGCGGTACTGCAGGCTTCCGTTATCCGCAAGAGCCTTTTTATACGTGTCATAGGAATACTGCTTCAGTTGGTTGGTTTTGCAGAAATCTATCTGGATAAGATTTTCGTACCGGTTATAAACCGAATATTTATCGCCGTTTGCAAAGGTAAAGCCTAAATCTGTCTGTTCATACCAATAATGATACTTAGGCATGCCGTCAACATCAAACACCCTTTGCAGCCTGGTCCTGACAACACTTTTAGAGTTTGACACCATTGCAGCCGATTTGTCATAAACAATTCTTTTTCCGCCGGGAAGATGAATCACAACTTGGAACTTCCCCTGCAGATCCCCCGAATCGATATTATTTGGATTCTGAGATTGCTTCCAGCTTTCGTTCTGATCGTACGGCGTATCATTCTTCGGTCCTGCTTTGAAGGAGTAGTCTTCCTTGTATTCAATAGCAACTTCCCTTCCAACGGTATCAATGATTTTTGAAATGAGGTTTTTTGTCCGCGTTACTCCGTCAATCTTATAGGTCTGGGTGCTGTACATAAACGTAATAGTATTATCATAACGATCCACAATGCCGACAACCCTTCCGTCAGCAGTGAAATAAGTTTTCTTCCCATTGTTTCCCACCATTACATATTTGGATGTACCGTTAGCCTGTCCATTGGTAAAACTGTTGTCTTCCCTGACAATAACATCCTTTACGGTTTGGTTCTCGGGGAAGTATGTTTTAACTCCGTCAACAACCGTGGGGCCTGTCAGCCTGTATACATCCCCTGCTTCCGTATGCAGGAATTTATGGCTTGTACCGTCTTCATTGGTCCTTATTTCGATGGCAGGGAATGAAAACCGCATGCCTATGCCAAGGTTGTACCTGTCTTCATAAAAAGAGGATGTGTTGGCATCGGACTGGACATAATCCACCCAGGCGCCGCCGACATATTTTACTTTCATTTCCTGCAGATTGGATATACCGCTTTTATACAGCCTTTTAATCTCCAAATCCAACCCGTTTCTTCCCGGCAAAACAAAATCGGTCTGACTCAATGACAATTCACCGCTTTGCGGGCTTATCGATTCCTCCATTGCATTATTTCTTAAGTAAACCGGTGATAACATCGTATTATATTGCTCTTTCGGTCCTACAAGGTTGTTCAGCCGCTCTTCCAGCGTTTCTGCGAAAACCGCCTGGGCGGGCATCAGTATCAAAACCAAAATAATGCAAAACAATGCTTTTATCAAATATTTATTCACGGTACAAGGACCCCCTTGGTTTTTAAATAAAGTTACTGGTGTGCCATTGCATCCAGGTTGCTCATCCGATGCGTTTATAATACTGTTCAGGGATTATCTTTTACTCGTACTTACTTTCCAAAGCTTCTGCAAAGAACCTTTCGTATGTATATCCCTCTTTTGCCTTATTTATGGCTTCCTGCTCGTCCATCTCAAGCTTATGGGCGATTACCAGTGTATCAATAACCTTGTCTTCTGTAAGAGTACTTCCGGCAGTATGCTTTTTTAACTGTTCCTGTGTTATCGGAACCCTTGGTAATGCTTTTTGCCCATTCAAAATACCAAATCCTTCGTTGATATCCTTCCACGGTTTTCCTGAAATTCTTTTGACAATTACATCTTCAAAGGGTAAACCGGTTTTTTGGGATACCCTGTCGGCAATCATGATATCATCCTCTGTTATGTCATCATATTCCATAAGTTCCTCAAGATAGTCAAAATCAAAACTGCGTGGTGTAAATTCCGGATTGTTCTGTCGGTATGAACAAAATACATCAATCCAGGCTTTACCCGACTCTTTTTCGACCAGCAAATCATCAAGCTCTTCCAACTTTCCGTAATTATCATTCAGGAACTGATAGGCAATTAATATGTCCGGAAGCCTTTTGCCAAGAACAATTAATTTCTCTATCTCTGTCTTATAGGTGTCATGGACATCAAGAACAACAAGCATCCGTTTATAATTTGCCAGGTTTTTGTTAAACTCCGCCGGTTCCTGTTCCCGAATTTTATTCTCTATTTCAGGGGAAATTTGCACGCTGCCAATATCAATATTTTCGCCTGCCTGTCCCCCGAAAATACCGGCGTATGCGTATAGTGCCGACTGGATGATTAGTCCCGCAATTACAATTACACCAAAGATTTTGATGATTTTCTTTTTCAGCATGATAAATCCTCCCATCCTATAAGGATAAACATCATCCGAACTTATTTGTTTTTCATCGGATCTAACTCATTGATTTCATTTATTAAAGCATCCGCAGGGTTTTCCGGAATCACACTGTCGATTTTGGGTTCAGGAATATCCGGTATATTACCGGACGCTTCGCCATTGGGCTGCATTATGTCTGTTGGCGCAGGTTTAAGGCTCTGCATATGAGTCATGTTTTCCATATTTTCTTCCTGAAGCTTTAAAAGCATCTTCTCTTCAATACTTTGAACAGTTATCAGCTTTTTCCCGAATGATTTAGCGTTTTTTTCCATCAAATACGCTTCCTTGTCTTCAAGATAAAGAGAAAGATCCATATTAAGCTGTAAACTTAACAGATATTCATCCAATGCTTTTTCATAACTTCCGAAATCTTTTTTCAGCCGGAGAAGCAATGGCAAGCACACTACCATGTCAATTCCCGCCGCCAGTTCTTCATATGCACTCAATTCATCTTCCGTTGTGCCCGAGACAGAACCTTCAGATAGGGGATTCATTCTCTCTTTTGTTATCTCATTCAGTTGAAATTGAACCCTCTCAATTAACAGGCGGGCTTCAATGATTTCCTCTTCGCTGAAGCCTTCTTTTTTTAACCGGTTTATGGTTTCTTCATCGACGGACTGATTTAATAAAAAATTGTTTCTGTCTCTCCTGTTATTTTCATCCATGCTTTGGATATCTTTCAGTTTTTCCATTATCTCATTCCACGACAGCCCCTCATTCTTCATACTTAAAATTGAATTCACATCAATACCGGTTAAATTGGAGATATCACCTGCCACCTTTTTATCGTCAGATCCGGTTTGTTCCGCCCTCACATTAAGCAGCCCAAACCCACCGGTGCTGACGGAAATAATGGAGATTATCATAATAACCGCCAGGATGAATGCTATGGCACTTGCATGCTTTTTTAACACAGTCTCTGTCCCCTTCCGTTTATTTCCTTTCTTCCACAAACCCAATATACGTTGTATTCCCGGTTTTGGACCTAAAACGAATTGTTGTAAGTTCACCGGACCAGCAGGTCCCCGGTGCTATATTCTCTGTAAGCGTAAATTCGATATGTCCTTCCTGCCGGGTTACATTCAGATTTGTTCCGGGAATTGCACCTGACTGCATGATATCCTCGGACGGTGTAAATGTACATAAGTCAATAATTTCCAGATCGTCTTCACAAAAGGAAACAACATATTTCACCCCGGAAAATCCTGAACATTGATTGCCAGGAGCGTATAATCAAACTCCTCTCCTGCCGCGCATTGCACTTCAAATGTTGTTGTACTGGTGGCGATTTCTAAAAGCTCACTCCATGGGCTTACGTCCAAAAGCGTTCGCGCCCGGACCCTGTATTGATGTGCGGTACCTGGAAGAAGAGCGTCATGTATATATGTAATATCAGACACATTCGCAAGCAATACACCGTCAACTTCAATATCATAGCTTACCGCACCGTCAACGGGTTCCCACCATATTTGGATCGAGTTATTTGTGGCATAATAATCTGATATGATTGTCCTGTCAGGAGGTTCCGGCAATGTGGATACTGTAAGAACTACACACCAATCGTTAGGTATTTCAGTGTTTTTTAGTCTTATTTTATAATCATGATACGTACCAGGTGCCAAACCGGTGTGCGCGAATACGGTATTACTGCCGTTATCCAGCAGCAATCCATCCACTTCTATTTCATATTCACAGAAGAAAGCGCCTGCATCCCATGAAAGAACAATAGAATCCGTGGTTACAACAGCAGCAACATTTGTTATCGCTGTTTCAGCACTTCCGGTATCCAGTGAGGTAGAAATTGTAACCGGACTTGTCCATTCACTTACACCGGTTATATTTTTCGAACGGACTCTGTATGTATGGTTTGTACCCGGCTGCAAGCCGTCATGTTTATAGGATGGTTCCTCCACTTCGACAAGTGATGTGCCATCAATCTCAATTTCGTAACTTGTGGCATAAGAAGCAATATACCATGTTAATGTGATTTCGGTTTTATCTGCTGCTGCCATCACATTTTCAGGAATATGCGGTTCATAGGGGTATGTTGTAACACTGAAAATCTGGCTCCATTCCCCCGTCCCTCCTGAATTTACGCCTCTAATCCGGTATTTATGCGTTGTTAAAGGAACAAGTCCTTCATGCAGATATATAGTCGATATACCGTTATTGTAAATGAAACCGTCCACTTCAATTTCATACCTGTCTGCTTTTTCATTCCGCTCCCATTCCAATAGAATTGAATTTTTAGTTATTATAGTTGATACATGTTCGGGTGGAACCGGCGGCTCAGGCAGTTGTAATATAAATATATTCGCTCCAGCCGCTGTACCCGCCTGAATTTTTAGCTCTTACCCGATAAGTATGGGTTGATTCTGGCTGCAGACCATAGTGGGTATATGTGCGGCTGCTGCCATTATCCTGAACAACCCCGTCTGCTTCGATTTCATATCCTTCTGCTTTTAGTGCCGGATCCCAGGTTAATGTTACTTCTGTTTTTGTAAATGAGGCATTAATGTTCAATGGTATCCCGGGTTTTTCCATTAATGTCGATTGATTGTATAGGGGACTCCAATTTCCGGTTCCTCCGGCATTCATAACCCGTACTCGGTATGTATGGGAAGTCTCGGGCTGCAATCCTGAATGGGTATAAGTATTTGACGTACCGTTATTAACGACTTGGCTGTCCACTTCAATATCATATCCGGTTGCTCCGGGTACTGCTGGCCATTGAACCTTAATGGAGTTTTGTGTAATTTCAGGAAACTCCAAACTTTGCGGCGGCAATGCCAATGTCCTTCCCCTTTTAGAGCTGCTTGCCTGAGTTTCAATACCATCTCCATTTTTCGCTTTTGCCGTGAATGTATAGTCTGTATTGGGTAACAATCCGTTAACGGTAACATTCCTACCCTGCGGTGCAAACCATATGGGAGTACCGGATAGATTACCCTGTGCATTAACATATTGGGAACCACAACTAATAAGATATTGGGTTCCGGCAGGATTGTTTTCATTGAAAGAAACAACCAGACTGGTTTCATTTGCACTGCCAACTGATATAACCGGTCTCAGTGCTTCCGTGTATTTATTTAAAACCTTTTCAGCTACATGGCCGACCTTGTCCCTTGCAGCAAACTTTACCTGGTACTGCGTATTGGGAGACAGGTTACTGAATGTATGCGTATTTGAACTTTTCCAGCCGCTGTCATTGCTTCCTGCGTAAAACCTGTAGGGCAGATCATGCATGGCCATATTATCCGTTGCAGAACCCGTGATTGTGATAGAATCTTTTGTTGCTGTAACATTTACAGAGCCAAGAGTCGGATTTGTTTTATCCACCCTGAAATTAATACTTGCTTGCTGGGTGACTTCACTGTCCGACACGGTAAATTTCATGGTATGCGTTCCCTGAGCCAGGCTTCCCAGGTTTATGGACTTGAAACTGACATTCTGCGCCGTCTGCGTATTTGATATGGTTTTCGTATCTCTCGGAGTGGTTTCCGAGTCAATAAAAACCTTACAGGTTAAGGTGTCGCCATCGGGGTCGGATACTGCCGCTATCGGTACGAAAGCACTGGATGCCTCACTGAAGATCGTGTCCTGGACCGGAGAAACAATATTTACAGCAGGAGGGGAATTAGTAACATAATTAATTGTTACTTTATAGGCATAATAATATGTAGTATCACCGTATACCCAGCCGCTGTAATAGCCTGTATAATCATCATGCCAGACCATTTCTTTTTTTATAAGTGTCCCTCTGTATATAGCTCTATAAGTTGCCTCATATGTTTTTACGTTTCCAGTCGGCCACCACGATGTAGGATGCCATGGCTCTATACAAACCGTATCTACCCTGGGAATAGTTCCGACATATCCATCCTTATTAACAGACTTGTAGCTTGGTGCCGGGCTGGACCATGTTACTTTGCTATTACCATATTCATCGTAATAATCTACCCCGTGATTATCATGGTAGTCCTCAAAAGTTCTTGAGTATTCTAAAATTTCATAGTAACCATTATTTTCTGTGCTCTGCAGCCTTAGGGTACCGGAGTATCCGCCGCTTGAATATCTGTATGTATCAGGCGGATAACTTTCTCCTGTATTACGTTTATAATTACTTATATATTTTGATTCTTCATCATAATCAACATAACTTCCGTTTTTACATGTGATAGTAACTTTATTACCATTAACACTGTATGTTACTGTTCCTGTATCTACAGTCATTGAAGTAATTCTTACCAAACCGGGAATTGTAATTGTTGCAGTTCTGGTTCGATTGGTACTCTTGGAAAAAGTATGTGTCATGGTTTTATTTTCAGCATGAACCGGAACAGAAAATTTGTTAAACAGTAGGCTTATTAAACCCATAAACATTAGTACAGTACAAAATCCTTTTATAATTTTCTTTCTCACAATGCATCCCCCCTATCATTGAATGGTGTATGTCACATTGGAGTGACCGTTTGTGTTTGATAAAAACTTAATAATTTGAAAAACTGTCTTATTTGCATCGGTGATCTTATAAACAATTTTTCCCGGACTAAATTCATTGACACATATATTTGTACCCTCTATAACCCCTGTCTCTGTTTCGGGTTTGGGGGTTAACGCACACAAATCGAAGACCTCAAGTTCTTCCGGGTTGAAGGTTACAATAATAGTACGCTCACTTATTCCCGCTTTTTGCGGTGCAACTATTACAAAATTGAAAATCACATCTTTTCGTGTCGGAACAGCCACCTCAGGAGTCGTTAACCGTGTAAGGCACTCACTCCATTCACTTGCCGCATATTCGTTTTTTGAACGGATTCTATAAGTGTGCCGCGTATTAGGTCTTAATCCCGAATGTACATAGTTTGTTCCGGTTATGTCATTTATTACGGTACCGTCAACCTCAAGCTCATAGGAAATTGCTCCTTCAACCGTATTCCAGCTTAACACTATTTCAGCCGTTGTTTCTGACGCTGATAAATCCATGGGAATATCCGGCGAAGTTATACTCTCAAGATAATCACTCCATTCGCCGTTCCCCAGTTCATTCTTTGCCCTTATTCTAATCCTATAGGTAGAATTTGGGCTCAAACCTGTTTGATTATGGTAACACTCCATTACGGTCGCTACAACTTCGTCATTTATTTCAATATCATAATGGGAAGCTCCTTTTACCTCGTCCCATGCAATTCTTATCTGATGGCTGAGCGGAGTTGTATCCAAATTGGTTGGGATACCGACAAGGGTCCGGGCTGAAACCACCTCGCTCCATTCACCAGTATTAAACACGCTTATTGCTCTTACCCGGTAAATATGCAGTGAATTCGGCTCAACTCCGTCGTGTGTATATGAAGTACTATTGCCATTATCATAAATGTTTCCGTCCACCATGATTTCGTAACTGCTGGCGCCAGAAACTTCATTCCATTGAACTTTAATTTCCGAACTCGTTGATGAAGTATCGAAACCTGAAGGAGTTCCAACAAGAGTATAGAATTCAGAAGGTTCACTCCATTCTCCCGCTCCTTCCTGATTCCATGTTCTGACCCGATAAGTATGCGGACTTAATGGCTGCAAACCGGTATGAATAAATTGTGTGCTGAGCCCGTTGTGAAAGATCTGTCCATCAGCTTCGACATCATAGGATGAAGCACCTTCAACCATATCCCAGTGAAGAGTGATCTGCTTACCGGATGATTCCCCCTGTATGTTTTGAGGTGCTCCCAGCAGGGTTGATTTATTCAAAATTTGACTCCACATGCCCTCGGAACGGCTGTTTTTAGCCCTCACCCTGTAGGTATGCCGCGAATTTGGTGTAAGTCCTGTGTGCAGGAAGTTAACATTGCTGCCGTTATCAAATACCTGACCATCAATTTCAACGTCATAACCTGACGCGCCATCAACCGTATTCCATGAAAGCTCTATTTGTGCAGCAGACAGAATCGCCTCTATATTTTCAGGAGAAGAAAGACGGGTTGGACACTCTACTGTTTCGCTCCAGTCACTTGACCCCTTAAACCCATTGCTTCTGACTCTATATGAATGAATAGTATTGGGTTGAAGATCTATGTGTTCATATTCAGGTTCAGACAATCCGTTTACTATAATTCCGTCTGCTTCAAGATCGTACGTTAACGCGCCGGGTACTGCATCCCAGTAAATATCAATCTGCTTATCACTTGCTTCTGTCCGTATATATGAAGGTATACCGGGCAGTGTAGTTTCCGCTGCGTAAGAACTCCAATCGCCCTCGCCGCTCGAGTTTTTTGCCCTGACTCTGTATGTCTGCTGGTTGTTTGAATTTATCCCTTCGTGGATGTACCATTCCTGTGCCCCAACATCGACGGCTGTCCCATATATTTCAATATCATAGCCTGCTGCGCCTGTAACCGGATCCCACATTATCTTTATGGCATTGCTTGAAGGCTGCATAACAATATTTTCCGGAATATCCGGAAGAGTCCATATTGTATAAGCATCACACCATCTTCCGGTACCGCCTGCATTCTTAGCTCTAATCCTTACCAAATGCTCTGTTCCCGGATGAATATCCTGATATAAAAATGGGCTTTCAACATCGGTTTGTATTTGTCCATCCACTTCAATGTCATATCCGACAGCACCTGTTACATTATCCCATTGTATTTGAATAGACGTTTGCGAAGCCTGAAATTCTATTTTTTCGACAATACCGGGAATTGTCCATGCCCCAATAGGTTCAGACCATTTCCCGGCTCCGCTGGCGTTCTTTGCCCTTACAATCAATACATATTCAGTTCCCGGAGATAAATCCTTCTTTGTACATGGATTTGTTATATCTTCCAACAGTGTTTCATTTATTTTTATGTCATATCCTGTTGCACCGGCAACTTCATCCCATGATGCAATAAGATAAGTTTCACCTGATAGTATTACGACGTTCCCAGGTATTGCCGGTATTGTCCACTTTACAATCTCATCGCTCCATAATCCGCAGCCGCTGGTGTTTTTGGCACGAAGCCTGTAAGTATGTTCCGTTCCTTCCAATAACCCTTTATGCATATAAGGCGAAGATACATCTTCAAATACAACACCGTCAACCTCAATATCGTAACCGTCAGCTCCTGTTACATCTTCCCAGAACACTTTAATCTCCGTATCTGCAGCCTCAAGATTTGTATTCTTTACGGTATCGGGAAGTGTCCAACATATTGCTTCACCGCTCCATCCACCCGCACCGCTGGTGTTTTTGGCACGTATTACGTATTTATGCAATGTGCCTGGATCTAATCCTTCATGAATAAATGGGCTTGATGGAGTTTCAAAAATAACATCTTCATGCTTTATTTCATAACCTGCTGCGCCTCTTACGGGTTCCCACTGAATGATTATTTTATTTTGCAAGCCCTGAGTTTCGATACCCTCAACCAGACCAGGAAGTGTCCAAACCTCCAGGGCTTCATTCCAGTAACCAATTCCACTGGAATTTTTAGCTCGTATTCTGAAAGCATGCCTTGTTCCCGATTCGAGATTCCCATAGGTATATGGGCTAAACTGATCTTCAATAAGTTCACCATCAACTTCAATATCATACCCGGCTGCACCCGGTACATCATCCCATGTAATTTCTATCTGCGTTTCAGTAGCACTGCTTACAACATTTTTTACAACATCAGGGACTGTCCAATATGTATACTCTTCACTCCATATACCTGCACCGCTGTCATTTTTGGCACGTATTCTGTATCTGTGAAGAGTACCCGGCTTTAGATCTGTCACTGAAACCGCCGGAACAGGTACTTCCAAAAGTCTCCCGTTAAACTCTATATCATATGCGGAAGCCCCTGCAATATCATCCCAGGAAACTACAACCACCGTCTGGGTCGCATAAGCATTTGCTGCTGTCACTTTACCAGGTATTGTCCACTTATTCATTGTTTCTGTCCACTTACCGTAACCGCTTGAATTTTTAGCCCTTATTCTATACTGATGTATGGTACCTGGCTGCAAATCCGCGTATACAAACGGACTTTCAACATCTTCGAAGTGATTTCCGTCTATTTCTATGTCATATCCCGTTGCGCCCGTAACCTTATCCCAAGCAATACTAATAAGGTTTTCCGCAGCTTCAGTAACAATTCCACGGGGAATATCCGGAAGAGTCCATATATCGCAGGCATCGGACCAACTTCCTGTAAGTGTGCTTGTAGCAGCCCTTACCCGATATTGATGAAAAGTACCGGGAGATAACCCGATATGATTGAAAGAATTATTATAAACCGAACCAACTACCGATCCGCAATCCTCAATATCATAGTCTGTTGCACCCTCTACCGGTGTCCATATTAACCGGACGGAATTCTCCTGGGCTTCCGCAGACGAGATTACCGGTTTTCCCAGAAGTGTCTGATCACCCCAGAGCATTTCATCGCCAATAAAAACCGCAACCTTATTCCATAGAATGTAATCATGCTTTGAGGCTGTATATGAATAATCGTTCGTTTGGTCATAATCTTTCCAATCTGATTTTGCAATCCTTGTATGGATTTCCACCTGAGATCCGGGCTTAAGGATTCCCGCTCCCGGTTTGAAGCCAAGCTCCACATAACAATCTGCTTTATCCATCGGTTCAGAAAGCTTCACAAACGTTCCTGTTATATTGGAAGCTCCGACACTGGACCAGTCACACCAGAAATTTTGTTCTTTTTCTCCATCTATTGTGTAATAATAGCGCATCCCGACATCTTGAAGGTTTATGGGAACATTCCCGGTGTTTGATAAAATATACCTTGGATATAAAGTATTTGTTTTTTGATGATCTTTAGTATTGCACATCCTAATTTCAAGTTTTCTAACCGGAATAGGGGTTGGTGCCGGAGTTTGAGGTTCAGAGCCCCAAATAAGCATATTATTGGCATACACCGTTATCTTATTCCATTCTACAAAGTTATCGCTGTCATGATTAAATGAATAGTCATTATACTGGTTATTGTTACTCCAGTCTGATTTTGCAAATCTGCTTTGAATTTCGACATATTCACCTGGCTTGATTGATTTTGCTCCATTTTTAAAATTTATTTTAAGGTAATAATCAGCACCAATCATAGGTGCAGGCATTTCTATAAATGTACCGGTGACTTTTGAACTGCCTATATTCGACCAGTCACACCAAAACTTATAATCTCCTTCGCCCTCACTTGTAAAATAGTACCTGATTTCAATATCCCCAAGATTTATTTCAGATGTTCCTGAATTATAAATCTTGAACCAAGGCGAAATTGTATTAGTTTCGCTTTTTTTATCAACATTATATGCTTCCAGTTCAACCACAGGAAAAGTTTGTTCAGATTCTTTTCCTTTTGCATAAATATCTTCTTCAAACCATTTAAAAACAGGCTTATTTTCTTCAAAAAGATGTGCGTTTGATAATACTGAATGAGAAAAAAACAGAAGTACGTTGATTATCAATAAACATAAACAAGATTTTCTGAACATGGTATCCACCCCTAAATTAATTTCTATATGCTTTCAATCTGTATTTATTTTTTTATGTAAAATATACTTCCGCTTCGTTTTATTTGTATTTATGTTAATTATAGGTTATGTAATTATATTATTTTATTAGAAATTTGCCAACTTATTGTTTTTTTGGGTATATACGGGACGATACTCATGTCAAAATCTGATAAAAGACTCCTTGAAAAAGAAAAAATGTGGATATTTTCCGAATACCTAAAAAGGCCGCTGCATTGCTGCAACAGCCTTATAATTTTTAGCGGTTAGCATCATTTTTAATATTTGACAACAAAACCGGGATTCTGCATCGGCCGTTTTACTCTTTTTTTGAGCCGATACTCAGAATGAGATTAAGTAAAATTCCAAATATTGCGGCGCCTGCTACGCATGGAACCTGTATTCCAAAGAAAGGAATATTGCCTCCAAAGGCATATTGTCCACCAAGACCGATAATCATTATCGTGGCAATAACTGCAATATTTTTTGAACTGAACAAGTCAACCTTTTTCTCAACCATAATAGC
>LSQX01219400.1_pt1 | contig 13344 bp, 11 predicted proteins | sample 654561 | NCBI WGS metagenome assembly LSQX01 (sample SAMN04489861, study PRJNA283612) | anaerobic digester metagenome | isolation source: 4 biogas reactors fed with cattle manure at either 37C or 55C with and... | place: Denmark: Kongens Lyngby | collected 2014 | reverse complement strand
AGATGTGTATAAGAGACAGGCGCAAAGTCCCAGCTCGTGTTGCGTGTTGTAGAACGCTCAAGGTTGCCGAACTGAATATCAAAGGTCGCCTTCGTTGTATTGACATCAACCGGATAATCCGCCTTGAGGATTATGTTTTTCTCCTTCCAGTCAAGGAAATAATCAACATCAATCCTGTCAATATCGTTATAGAAAATGAAGAATTGCTCGATTGTTGAGGAGTTGAATTTGCGCACTACCTTCAGGGCCTGTCTCTTATCTCCCTGCTCAACTATTTGAGCGGTTTGAACATCGTTTATATCCCAGGACTTCTCATCATAATAGACCTTAACATCCCATGCTTCGTGGTTATTCGGTCTATCCTCATAGGCTATCAGGCGGTTGAGAAGCTCACCCTCAGGCGCTACCGAACGCCCGCTCTCCTTGTGAATGAGTGATGAAATATTGTAGTCGCCGTTAAACTCAACATCAAAAAACTTGTTGCCGAATTTTCTGCCGTCCGTTTTGACAGTGGACGCAAGAGAGGATTTGCCCGCCCTGACTGTGAAAACCTTATAGCCCTTTGCGGGCACTGCCTTTGCCATGAAAATGAGCTTGCCGTCATATGTTTTCTGGCAGGGGACTTCATTGCCGCTGCCGTCAAGGAGTATGAAATCGCCCTCCATTGGCAGGTCGGTAACAACAACATCGTCACGCCTTGCTCCGGCAGTGTTGAATACGACGAGCGAGCTTTCGGCTATGGCTATATTTGCGGCAACCTTGCTCAGAGCTGCCTTTGCAAGCTCCTTGCCCTTGGCGGTTATTTCTTCATACTGCTCCTTTGAATCCTCATATACTTCCTTGATTGATGAACCGGGAATGATATCGTGGAACTGGTTGAGAAGGATTATCTTCCACCCCTCATAGATATCATCGGAGGGGTAGCTCTCATTAAGCAGCGATTTTGCAAGGGAGCCGAGAGTTTCAACATCATGGTAGAGAACCTCGCTTTTTCTGTTATAGCGCTTGTTCCTTGCCTGTGAGGTTAAAGTACCCCTGTGGAATTCAAGGTAGAGCTCGCCGCACCAGGTGGGCAGGTGCCTGTTGCCCTCAACCTCCTTCTCAAGCCTCTTGAAGAAATCAAGGCTGAACTCCTGCTTTGTAATCGGGCAGCCCGGGATGCCTTTTGCCATTCTTCTTGCCTTTTCGAGCATTTCGATTGTCGGACCGCCGCCGCCGTCACCGTAGCCAAAGGAAATCAGGTAATCCTTGTTGAGGTCCTTGTGTGAATACCTTCTCCAACCGCCTATTACATGAGCGGGGGCAAGGTTTGTGTTGTAGGTAGTGTTGTGCGACTCACTTTCACTTCTGTCTGTGCTGGGTGAAAAGTGCGAAAGAATCTCCGTGCCATCAATGCCTTTCCACATAAAGGTATCATACGGGAAGCGGTTGAATTCGTTCCAGCTTATTTTTGTGGTCATAAAATAGTCAATATCGGCTTTTTTCATAATTTGGGGCAGCGAGGCGGAATAACCGAAAACATCGGGCAGCCAGTTTATCTTATTATCAACTCCCAACTCCTTTTTGAAAAAGCGTTTGCCGACAAGGAACTGGCGCACAAGTGATTCACCGGAGGTAACATTTGTGTCTGCCTCAACCCACATACTGCCCTCAGGCTCCCAGCGTTTTTCGGCAACACGCTTTTTAATGCCTTCAAACACCTCGGGGTAATCCTGCTTGACATAATCGTAAAGCTGTGCCTGTGAGGACATGAATTTATATTCGGGGTATTCGTCCATATATTTGAGTACGGTTGCAAACGAGCGGCCTGCCTTATCCCTTGTCTGCCTCAACCGCCAGAGCCATGCAACATCAATATGCGTATGGCCTATGCAGGAGGCCACTATGCCGTCATTATTTTTGCCGTAAATATTTTTATCAAGATAATCCATTGCCAGCTTTGCTGACTCCGCAAATGCCTGATAATCGTTGGGGTTGCCGATTTCGAGCATATTGACGGCAGTGTTGAGAGCCTTGATTATTTCAACTCTGGGCATATCGTCCACTTCGTAATACGCCGCGACCTCGATGGGAGCCTTAATATCATACAACAGTTCGGCAGCAAGCCTGTCAACCACCATTATCTTTGCAGACATCTGTAGCTTGCCCTTGTATTCCCACGCATCGACATAGGCGTTGAGACAAACATCGAATTTTTCGCCGCCCTTTGCTTTTTCACAAAGGAGTACGGTCTGATGGTTTTTATCTCCGCCCTGAACGAGCTGACCGTTGACATACACGATAAACTGCGGGTTGGTGACTATCCAGTTGCTGTCAGGATACGGCACTGCTTGATAGACAACGGGCTTGCCTGCAAAACGCTCTGGGATGGTAAAGCTGTGCTTAAACCATGCGTAGCATTCCGGATATCCCCAGAAGTCATTCTCACTGTCAAAATCAACCCACTCACCCTCATCAATTTGAGAGAATTTGTATTGCCCGTCCCTGAACTTAAAACCGTTGACCTTCTCACTATCGGGATAAAGGTAGCTTCTGAGGCTTCTTTCTATTTGCTGGATTCGACCGAAAAGCATCAGATTTTCTGAGTTTTTGTTCCAGTACTCAACATTTGAATGTGCCATAAATAATCCCCTTTTTTTATATATATTTTAAACACCGTCAAAAGAATAACTGTGGAGAGGCAGAGGGAACCATTGCTGCACCTGAGGTGCCAGCAACTCCCTTTCGTTGGAAAACAGAGAGAACAAAAGCCTGACCGCCTCAACATGAGAAAGCTCCAAATGGCAAGCCTTTTTGCTTTTTGCAACGCAGATTTTGCCGCCCTCAACACTGAGCTCAAGCCTTTCATCCCCGTTGAAGCCGTGAATGAGCAGAACAACGCTGCCCGAGCAAAGCTTTTTAACCGATGCCTGAAGCTCTAGGAATGCCTGTGTGACTCTTTCAAAATTGAGAACGGTATAGCACTCCGAATGCCTCATTGCCAGACTCTCTGCCGTATCGCTGAAAAAGCTCACCGCATCCTTATAAAAAGCAGGTGTTCTGAAGGTAAGACTGTTTGTTCCCAAAACCTCAAAAGCCGCAAGGATAAGCTTTTTCAAGCTCTGCCTGTCAACTGCTTTGTAGCTTACGATATCGTCAAGCTCCTTGTTGACGGTAAAAAAGCCTTTGAAAACACCTGAATCGAATATGGCATAGGGAATTGCCGACCATGAGCAGAAAACATCATAAATGCCGCTCATTTCATGAGGAATATAAAAAGGCTCGCCATTCAAAAGCATTTCAATCTCTCTGAATGCATATGTATCTTTTGGAGTAAGCCTTTTTACCTCATAATTATTTATAAAGCCCTTTTCAAAGCAGTGCTTAATATTGCTTGTGTTAAAGCTGAAATCACAACTAATGCCCGCAGGCTCGAATGAAAAATAGGCGTATCTTTGCCTCTGACCGCCGAGAAAGCCGAGGTCCGCACTGTTTCTCACCATATCTTTAAGAGCCATATTCATGCAGTCCTTCATATAGCCCTTGGAGCGGCTATCCTCCGCCACGCAGACATTGCCTATGCCACCGCATTTGAGAGTTTGGCCGCAGACTGTTATATCCGAATAAAAAAGCCCGGCCGCACCCTTGATTTCTTTCCCCTCCTTGACAACAAAGTTGTTTTTGCAGGGGTTGTATTGCCTTTTGTAGAGCTTGGGAAGCAGCTCGACAAAATGAGTGTCTACCCTTCCGTTTTTATCGGTGAAGAAGACTTCGTCAAGAAACGACATGAGTCTTTCATAATCCTTTTCATCTGCTCTCCCCTTGTAAGTTGCTGTGCGAATAATAATCAATCCCTTTTTCACCTCTTAATTTCCGAACCCATATTAAGGGAAAACAGGGGAACTGTCAAGGCTTTGGTAAAATATATTGATAATTTTTTTCAAAAGAGTTATTATATTATTAGAAACAATGTTTCCTTTGAGAGGTGTTGAGAATGGGGCTTGAGCGGCTTGACAAAATAATAGCCTCCCAAGGTGAATACTCACGCAGGCAGGCAAAACGGCTTGCAAGGGAAAGCCTCATTGCCGTTAACGGCAAAACGGTAAAGGATATTTCATTCAAAGCAGACACAAAAGCGGATATAATAACCGTTTGCGGAAAAGAGCTTGTTTATAAAGAGTATGTTTACATAATGATGAACAAGCCTAAGGGAGTTCTTAGCACCTGCAGAGATAAAAAGGCAAAAACGGTAATAGACCTTTTGCCGCAGGAGCTAAGGAGAAAAAAGCTTTTCCCCGCAGGCAGGCTGGACAAGGACACAACGGGCTTTGTTCTGATAACCGACGACGGAGATTTTGCACACAGGATTTTATCGCCGACAAGCAGAATAATGAAAACCTATGAGACCTTGCTTTCAAAAAGGCTCACAAGCGAGGATATTGATGCATTCCATCGGGGAATCACACTCGAGGACGGCACGAAATGCCAACCGGCAAATGTAATACCTCTTGAAGGCACAAGGGTGGTTATAAAAATCTGTGAGGGCAGGTACCATCAGATTAAGCGCATGGTGGCAGCCTGCGGTAATGAGGTTCTTGAGCTGAAAAGAACTGCAATAGGCTCCCTTACGCTTGACAGCTCTCTGGCTCCGGGCGAATGCAGGGAGCTGACTGAGGCTCAAGTGGATAAAATCTTGATATGAAATCATTAATTGATTTTGCCTGAAGTGAAACAAAGTTAAAGAACATATAAAAACACCTCTTAGCTGCAAAACCTGTTATTAAGCTGTCAAGGCAGAATTTTTCCGATACAGAAGAATGCGAAAAACTAAAATACATGGTATGCCATTGCAAAAGCATTTATGAGGAAGTGTCAGAACTAAAAGCCCCGGAGCGGTCATACGCTCCGGAGCTTTTCATTTATTCGGCAGTCTACTCGGTTTGAGCCTGAGCCGTTTCTTTTTCATTGAAAACGAAGCTATCGTCCTCAACTGTGCATATATAGGCTTTGCCTGATTTTATTGTGCCGTCAAGCATTTTTTCTGAGAGGTTATCCTCAATCTGCGACTGGATTGACCTTCTTAACGGACGGGCACCGTAAATCGGGTCAAAGCCCGCTGCGGAAATTTTGCTTATTGCCTCGTCCGTGTATTCCAATGAGATGCCCATCTGCGATATCCTTTTTGAAAGAGTATTGAGCATTCTTCTTGCTATCTCCTTGATATCCTCCTTGCTCAGTTGCTGGAACACAATGATATCGTCAACCCTGTTGAGGAATTCGGGTCTAAGAGTCCTTTTTACTTCGCTCATGACCGATTCCTTGATTTTGCTCTGGCTCATTGTTTCGCCCTCATCGGTGGCTGTGAAGCCAAGTGAGCCACCCCTTTGCGTAATCTGCTTTGCGCCGAGATTTGAAGTCATGATGATTATGCAGTTTTTGAAATCAACACGCCTGCCGTGGGCGTCGGTTAGAATACCGTCCTCAAGTATCTGGAGCAGGATATTGAAAACATCGGGGTGAGCCTTTTCGATTTCATCAAACAAAAGCACGGAATACGGTCTGCGGCGAACCTTTTCAGTAAGCTGGCCGCCCTCGTCATAACCTACATAGCCGGGAGGTGAGCCCACAAGGCGCGAAACCGTGTGCTTTTCCATATATTCCGACATATCAAGCCTTATCATTGTGTTTTCATCACCGAACAGGGAACTTGCAAGGGTTTTGCATAGCTCGGTTTTTCCGACACCTGTCGGGCCGAGGAAAATAAAGGAGCCTGTCGGGCGTTTTGGGTCCTTGAGGCCGACCCTTCCCCTGCGGATAGCCTTTGCAACTGCTGTAACCGCCTCGTCCTGCCCGACAATTCTTTTGTGAAGCTCCTCCTCCATGTTCAGGAGTCTCACGCTCTCCTCCTGAGTGAGTTGAACAACGGGTATGCCCGTCCAAAGCGACACAATCTGGGCAATCTCCTGGCTGGTCACCTCGCTTTTCGTGTGGGTATTCTGCTCTCTCCAGTTTTCCTTTTCGTTTTTAAGCTTCTTTTCAAGCTCGACTCCCTCGTCACGCAGCTTTGCGGCACGCTCAAACTCCTGCGAATTAATTGCGGCTGTTTTCTCCTGCTCAATAATACTGAGCCTGTCCTCAATCTCTTTCAAATCGGGCGGAGTTGTGAAAGCCTTGAGCCTGACTCTTGAAGCTGCCTCATCGACAAGGTCAATTGCCTTATCGGGCAAAAATCTGTCCCCTATATACCTTGCGGACATCTTGACTGCGGCAATAATTGCTTCGTCCGTTATTTTCACCTTATGGTGAGCTTCATATTTATCACGGATACCCTTGAGGATTTCAATTGCCTCATCCTCCGACGGCTCGCCGACGGTTATGGGCTGGAAACGGCGCTCAAGAGCGGCATCCTTTTCTATATGCTTTCTGTACTCCTCAATTGTTGTGGCTCCGATTACCTGAAGCTCGCCCCTTGCCAGTGAGGGCTTGAGGATATTCGCTGCGTCAACCGCACCCTCTGCCGAGCCTGCCCCGATTAAGGTGTGAAGCTCGTCAATAAAGAGTATGACATCCGCTGCCTTTGTTACCTCATCTATGGCAGATTTGATTCTCTCCTCAAAGTCGCCTCTGTATTTTGTGCCTGCAACCATGCCTGTCAGGTCAAGGGAAACTATTCTCTTTTCCTTTAACAATTCAGGAACCTCGCCCATTGATATCTTGAGAGCCAGCCCCTCCGCAATGGCAGTTTTGCCGACACCCGGCGCACCGATAAGGCAGGGGTTGTTTTTTGTTCTTCTGCTGAGAATCTGAATAACCCTCTCGATTTCCTTTTGTCTGCCTATGACGGGGTCTATTGAGCCATTCTTTGCAAGCTCTGTCAAATCCCTGCCGAACTGATCCAGAGTCGGTGTTGAGGATTTGCCCGAGCCGTTTCTCGAAGCACCTTTGCCTACGCTCGGTGCTGTCTGGCTTGTCAATGCCCTTGTGAGATCCGTGTAAATCTCCTGAGGGGATATGCCCAGTTGACGCATTAGGCTCACTGCGGCACTGTCATCCTCCTTGATAATCGACATCAGAATATGCTCCGTACCGATATAGGGATGGCCCATTGACCTTGCGCTCTGGACGGCCTTTTCTATTATTCTTTTTGTCCTTGGCGTGAATTCGTTAGGCGTGAGCACTGTCGGAGCCCCGATACCCACGGAGGCTCTGAGTATTTCTTCGATTTTGTCGCTTGTGAGCTTCCTTGCGGCAAGTGCCGCAAAAGCCATGCCTCCGCTTTCCGAAAGCAAACCTATGAGCAGGTGCTCGCTGCCAACATAGGTGTGCCCCATATTCTCCGCCGATTCAATTGCCGCATTCAATGCGGCGTTTGCTTTTTCGGTAAATCCTGTGAATTTATACATTATTAAATACCTCCCTTACGGATTGTGCCCTGATTTGGTCCCTTGCCTGAGGCTCAAGACTCTTACCCTGCGCCGCATTTATCGTTGCGGGTTGGACGGTCACAATCAATTCATTAACCTTTTCAATTGGTATATCTAATATTCCTCTGGCAGCTCCCATTCTCACAAGGGATGCCAGCTCCATGAATTCGTCATTACTCATTAGCCTTGCGCTCTTGAGGATTCCGTATGCTCTGAAGATTTTATCCTCCTCCGAAGGAATTTTAATAAGCTCAGCCGCAACCGCCCGCTCATGCGTAACTATCTGAAGCGTTATCGCGCTTAGGTTATCAAGAGCCGCCTGCTCGGTTATACCCAGGGTTATCTGGTTGCTCAGCTGATAGATATCGCCCTTTGAGCCTGAACCCTCACCGTATGCTCCCCTAATTGTCAGCCCCAGCTTTGAGATGGTTGCCGCAAGTGCAGAAAGCCGCCCTGTTTTTGTCAATGCCGGCAGGTGAAGCATAACAGATGCTCTCATTGCAGTGCCGAGATTTGTGGGGCATTGAGTGAGGTAACCTATCCTTTCATTAAATGCATAATGGAGGCTATTGTCAAGCATGGTATCTATTCTATCCGCAGTATCAAAAGCCTCATGCAGAGCAAGACCGGCCTTCATGACCTGAAGCCTTATATGGTCCTCCTCACAGAGCATAATGCTCACACTTTCGTCATTCGCGAGCAACAGTGCGCTGCCCTCACCGCTACAAGCAAATTCGGGGCTGATAAGATGACGCTCCGCCATCGAAAGTGCCTGTGAACGGGGGAGTGAAGTCATCTCAATGTAACTAAAATCCCTGCCGATGCTGCTGCCCGCAACAGCGTCATGCACTGTTTTGCTGACCTTTCGGCGTCCCTCTATGTCAAGCTTTGAGGGGAAGGGGTATTCTTCAATGTTTCGCGCGAGCCTTATTCTTGTGCTCAATACAATATCGCCCTGCTCGCCCTTTTCGATATACCATTTACTCATTTTGTATTCCCTCCGTTTTCCAATGCTTTTATTTCGTCACGCAGCTTGGCAGCCTGCTCAAAATCCTGGCGGCTTACAGCCTCGCTCATTTCGTTTTTAAGCTGCTCAATTTTTTTCTCAAGGGATTCCTCCTGCTGAATCTGACCTGACTTTGAGGAGGTTTTGCCGTTGTGCTGAATCCTGCCGTGGATTCTCTGAAGCAGTGGCAACAGGTTGTCATAGAAGGTGTTGTAGCACTCTGAGCAGCCTATCCTGCCCTCCTTAACAATATCATGGAAGGAGCTTCCGCATTTACTGCAGCGTTTAACGGTTGTGAGTGCTGTCACCGATGGCGACGTATCGCTCAAAAAGCCGCCGAAAAAATCGCTGAGGTTTATACCAAAGCCCGAAAATACATCGTCATAACCCATCTGTGAGGCACAGTTGGCACAAAGATGAGTTTCGGCCATATCGCCGTTGATTATCCTTTTTATGTGGGTGGTTGCTTCATTTCTTTTGCAGTTCTGACACAGCATAATTTTTTTCCTCCTTATAATGATGCCAGTAGCATTTGTTTCAATATGGATGCCCTGGCCCTGTCTCTTAATTCAACGGGCAAAAGCTTTAGGCAATTGTCGGATGTTGCTATCAAAATCAGCCTTGTCGCCTGCTCGCTGAGCAGGTTCTGATATGCCAGATTCTTTATGTTTACACGGCAGGTTAGCTCGTCGATATCGTCGCCGACTGAGTTTACGGTGTGCATGAGAGCAGCGCCCGTGTTGAGCTTTACACGGCTGATTCTGATATACCCGCCGCCGCCGCGCCTGCTTTCGACTATATAGCCCTGCTCAGGCGTGAAGCGGGAGGAAATGACATAGTTTATCTGGCTCGGCACGCAGCCAAGTGTCTGTGCAAGCTCGTTGCGCTGAATCTCCGTATAACCGTTTTTTTCGAGCATTTCCAGAATTAATTGAGTAATGCTGTTACTTAAACTCATTTTCCAAACCACTTCTCTTTCTGTCTTTGACTTTCTTTGACCTTCTTGCTTTATTATAGCGATACATAAGGAAATGGTCAAAGGTCAAATAAGGTCAAAATCGGGTTCTATGTGCCAATATTTAAGATTAGCTCCCGCATTCTTATTTTTTCTCATTTTTTTGCCTCTTTTTAGTTTTTTTCGGGATTGTGCCAATTTGACAATTATCTGACCTTGATAAGCTATCTGTGTGCCTGTCTGAGCTTCTCGTATAGTCCTTCAGGTCGGGTAGAAGCTCGGACGATATCTCAACATCAATATTTTCGGGTGTTTTTTTTGATTTATATGAATGCACAGACCACACCGCCCCTTGCTATACTTGCAAAATCTAGTTTATGTTTTTTAACAAAGCAATATACAAATTATCATAGTAACCCTTTTTTAATGCCGTCATATTATGGAGTGAAAGTATGAAAGGAGGGTGAAGTATGGGCTTTGGTGGCAAAGATAATGGCTGCTGGTGCATTATTCTTATCTTATTGATTTGCTGCTGCTGTGGCGGCGGCGGATTCAGCGGATTCGGCGGAGGCTGCGGCTGCGGCTGATAGCGTGAATCCCTAGACTTGTGAAGGGAGGGCGTACTATGGGGTTCGGAGGCAATAATTGTTGGTGCATAATTATAATACTCTTGCTTTGCTGCTGCTGCGGTGGCGGCGGCGGATTCGGCGGATGCGGTGGTGGCGGCGGTTGCTGCTAATTGCTGAAAGCATTTATTTGTTTCGAAGGGAGGACGAACCATGTTTTGGGGCGGAAATAATTGCTGCTGTATAATAATCCTCATTCTCATTATTTGCTGCTGCTGCTGCGATGATGAAAAGTGTCCCAGAGGCTGCGGGTGTAATCCCGGCTGCGGGTGCTAATGCGGCAAAAATATAATTAAATAAGCCCTACGGCTGATGTTAATTAACCGAAGGGCAAAAAATGCAACCGAAAGCTAAGCTGTTCGGTTGCATTGTGATTACACCAATATTAAATTACTTTGCTCACAATTTTGTTAAGGTCAATAATATTTATGCATTTCATTGTGCATACCTCGCTGCATTTTCCGCATCCGGTGCACTTATCGTAATCAATCTTTGCACAGAAATCTGTGACTGTAATAGCTCCGCTTTCGCAGGCCTTGACGCACCTCATACAGCCTATGCAGCCCGCCATACATTCGCCTCTGGTGAGCGCACCCTTATCCTTGTTTGCACACAGAACGGCGGCTTTGACCTCATATAGGGGCATCAGTTCAATAATATGCTTAGGGCATACATTTATGCATTTTTTGCAGGCACGGCAGTTGATGGGGTTGATTCTTGCCACACCGTTGCAGATGTGAATGGCATTATACGGGCAGACCTCAACGCAGTCGCCAAAGCCTATGCAACCATAGATGCAGTCCTTCGGTCCTCCGAAAAGCTGGTTTGCCATTTTGCAGCTGAGAACGCCGCTGTAATTTAGCTTTTTGGAGGCGTTGCGGTTGTTGCCCTGACACAGCACAACTGCTGCACTGGGCTTTACCTCACCGGCATCAAGCCCCATTATTCCGGCAATTAGTTTTGAAACCTCATTGCCGCCGGGGTTGCACAGAGCCGTATTTGTCGTTTCGCCCTTTGAAAGCGCGCTTGCATAGCCTGAGCAGCCCGAAAAGCCGCATGCGCCGCAGTTTGCGCCGGGCAAAATCTCTTGAATCCTTTCAGCCTTTTCATCAACGGGGACTGCCATGACCTTTGAAGCTATTGCAAGACCCAGCCCCGAAATAAGGCCGATAGCGGAAACAACTATGACAGCAAAAATAATCGGTTCCATTTTTCCGCCTCCTTAACCGAACATTCCGTCAACCAACCCTGTAAAGCCAAGGAAGGAAACGGATACAAGGGATGCCGCAATAAGAACAATTGGCAGCCCCTGAAGGGATTTTGGGATATCGCAGCTCTCCAATCTTTCACGCACGCCTGAGAACATAACCATGGCAACCATAAAGCCGAGTCCGCCGCCCACGGCATTGAACATTGATTGTGCGAAATTGAGCTCTTTTGTGATGTTGAGCAGCACAACACCCAGCACCGCACAGTTCGTTGTTATAAGCGGCAGATAGATTCCGAGTGCGTTATAGAGGGCAGGGATAAACTTTTTTAGTGTTATTTCAACCAACTGAACAAGGGCTGCTATGACAAGAATAAAAACAATCGTCTGAAGATAGGCATAGTCTGTCTTGAGTATATACTTATTTATCGGGTAAGTAACAGCGGTTGAAAGAGCCATGACGAAGATAACAGCAGTTGACATTCCGACTGCCGTATTGAGTTTTTTGGATACTCCCAAAAATGGGCAGATTCCGAGGAATTTGCTCAGGACAAAGTTTTCCGTCAAAATTGCCGTCAAAAGGATGGATATATAGATTTTCATCTGACGCCCACCTCCTCCTTGCTCTCTTTTGATTCCCCGCTAATGAGCAATGAGCAGCTTGCCGCCATAGGACAGGAGCTACAGCCCTTTAGCTCGGCTTTAGGCTTTCCCTTCCTTTCGGCAATTTTGTTTGCGCAAGCCATAAGTATGCCGAACACAAAAAAGCCGCCGGGGGCAAGAATAAATATCGTCATAGGGGTCATGCCCAGTTTTTCGGCTATATTAAAGCCGTTGAATCCGCCCAGCGTATTGTCGCCTAAGACGGCAAGCAGACCCTGAAGGTTGGAAAAGAGTGTCCCGGCTCCGAGAAGCTCTCTGATTGCCGCCATGACCGAAAGCGTCATCGTGAAGCCTATGCCCATGCCCAGCCCGTCAACTGCGCAAACTATTACCGGGTTTTTGCTTGCAAACGCTTCTGCCCTGCCGAGAATAATGCAGTTGACGACAATCAGGGGCAGGAATACGCCCAACGCCTTATCAATTGCCGGCACGAACGCCTCTACAAGCATCTGAACAATCGTAACAAAGGATGCTATTACAACGACATAAGCCGGAATACGAACCTTTGAGGGGATAACCTTGCGCAGTGCCGAAATGACCATGTTCGAGCAAATGAGAACTATTGTTGCCGAGATGCCCATGCCGATTGCATTTGTCACCGAGGTTGAAACGGCAAGCGTCGGGCAGGTTCCCAGCACAAGGCGAAGAACCGGATTTTCGGCAATAAAGCCTTTTGTAAGCTCTTTTCTTAATGATTTTTTCTCTCCCATCACTGCACACCTCCAGTCACTGCTTTATATAATTCCAGAGCATCATTGACTGCCCCCGTAACCGCTCTTGAGGTAATTGTTGCTCCTGTGAGAGCATCAATCGAATTTTCACCCGGCTTTTCTTTTGAAACCGTTATTCCGCTGACAAGACCTTTGAACTGGTTTAGAAAGCTGTCATTCTGAGCATTCATGCCCAAACCTGCTGTTTCATTGAGCTCAAGCGTTCTTACCGAATTCACCGTACCGTCGGCATTAACGCCCGTCATGACCCTGATATCTCCACCGTAGCCCTTTTCGGATGTTGTGAATACATAGCCTATACATTCTCCGTTTTTGTCAATACCCTCATAGTATTCATAGTTCTCCCCGTCAAGAGAAACGATTTTTTTGTCCGAAAAGCTCTCAGCAAGGGACATGACACGCATCCTGCTTTCCTCCTCGCTCTGAGCCTTGAGCCTTTGAATCTGGGGAGCGGTGACTCTGTTTGTAAGGGCGAGCAAAAGGGTTGAAACGAAGCATATTAAAAAGAGAACTATTGCCGGCACGCCGAAGGTTTTAAAGCTGTTCATACTTTTGCCGCCTCCTTCCCAACTTCTGAGGGAGTGCTTTCATTCTTAACTTTCTGAGTTCCGAAGGGCTTGGGTGTAGTAAGCCTTTCTATATGCGGCACCAGTATATTCATGATAATGATAGAAAACGAAACTCCTTCGGGTGCGCTTGCAAAAAGCCTTATTAACGCCGTGAGCAGACCGCAGCCTATGCCGAATATGATTT
>LSQX01145019.1_pt1 | contig 13344 bp, 12 predicted proteins | sample 654561 | NCBI WGS metagenome assembly LSQX01 (sample SAMN04489861, study PRJNA283612) | anaerobic digester metagenome | isolation source: 4 biogas reactors fed with cattle manure at either 37C or 55C with and... | place: Denmark: Kongens Lyngby | collected 2014 | reverse complement strand
CTTGCATTCGGTGTCTGGCACTTTTTAAGTTGTAAAAAGTGTCAGACACCGAATGCAAATTATGAGCAGGACCGGTGGTGGCGTGCAAATATGACAGTATGAGAAGGAGGGGTAGATGCACATGAAGGGGTCCTGCGCGCTTGGTTTTCATATGGTTGTCACGCCCTGCCGGTTCGTTTCCTGTCTATCAATACGGCTATGATTATGATGCTCCCTTTGACTACTTGTTTGTAAAAAGCCTCCACTCCGAGCAAATCCATTCCGTTGTTTATTACACCTATTAACAGCGCTCCCAAAACCATATCCGGAACGCTTCCGATGCCGCCATTAAAGCTTACGCCTCCGATAATTGCTCCGGCAATTGCATCCAATTCGTAACCCGCACCCATGGCCGGTGCGGCGGATTTCAGCCGGGCCGCTAAAACCGTGGCGGCAACTCCTACCAATATTCCCTCAATCAAATAGGTTTTAATTTTTACCCGATCTACGTTAATTCCTGCCGCTCGCGCCGCATCTTCATTGCTGCCGACAGCATAAATATATCTTCCCAATGGGCGCTTCTCCATGATATACCACATAACGGCAATAGTAATGAGGAAAATTACGATTGTCCACGGAATCGGGCCAATGGACTTGGTCCCCAGATATGTAAACCCTTCAGGGAAATTTCCCACCGGCATGCCATGGGCAAAAATCAAAGCCAGACCTCTCACGATGGACATCATTCCCATGGTGACTATGAAGGCGGGTATTCTTGCTTTTGCCACTACCACTCCGCTAAACAGGGAAACAGCCACTGCAGTGGCAATTCCGGCAAAATATCCAAGCACCGGGTGCAACCCAAACCCTCCTACACCTGTTGAAACCATAAGGCCTGCAATTATGCCCGCCAGCGCAAAGGTTGAGCCTATGGCCAGATCGATTTGGCCCATGATTATCAATACTCCCACACCGATGGTTGCTATCCCTATGCAGGATACCTGTCGCAGTACATTGATAATATTGGCGGCTGTCATAAAGTTCGGCGTCGCAAACGTAAGAATAATTACAATAAGTATAAAGGCTATCAGGATGCCCCGATCGTTTATAAATTGCTTTAAACTGAAATTTGAAATTTTGTTTCGCATCTTTAATTCAAGATTTTCTATCAATTTGCCCGCCATAGTTCTCACTCCTTTTTGTTGCGACTGCCAATTCCATTATTTTGTCTGCCGTAGCTTCGCTTCTGTCCAAAATTCCTGTCATAGTTCCTTCGTGAAGAACGAGAATTCTATCGCTCATCCCTAATATTTCAGGCAGCTCCGATGAAACCATCAATACAGCTTTTCCCGTACAAGCCAGGGCAGACATCAACCTGTGTATTTCCGATTTGGTTCTCACATCTATGCCTCGGGTAGGTTCATCCAGTATTATGATTTCCGGCTCTGAATTCAGCACCCTTGCCACTGCCACCTTTTGCTGATTCCCTCCTGATAAATTCTGACAGATTTGCTTTGGGCTACTGGTTTTTATATCGAGCTTTTCTCGATATTCGTCCATATACTTGTTCTCCAGTTTTTCACATATCGATATTCCCTTCATGCATTTGCCAAATGAAGACATCAAGATGTTATTTTTAACGTTCAGCCTTAAAAAAACGCCATTCTTTTTCCTGTCCTCCGGTACCATGGCAATGCCCCTTGCAATGGCGTCTCCGGGGATGCGGTTATTAATCTTCTTTCCGTGGAGGTATATCTCACCGCCGGACACTTGTCTTTCCCCGATTATGGCTTCCATAAGTTCCGTTCTGCCTGCGCCCATCAGCCCTGCCACGCCGAGTATTTCTCCCCTTCTGAGCTGGAAACTGATATCGTGAAACTTCCCCGGAATTGTAAAGTTCTTTACCTCAAGTATGACCTCCCCGATCTTGCTCGGTTGTTTGGGAAAGAGTTCGCTCACATCGCGGTCCACCATCATGAATATCAATTCTTTCTCTGAGATCTCGGACACTTTACCGGTATGGATGAAACGGCCGTCCCTGAGAACCGTAACCGTATCGCAAATGCGGAAAATCTCCTCCATTTTATGGGATATGTAAACGATAGTCTTGCCTTGGTCCCGAAGAGCGCGAACCATGGCATGCAAATAATCGATTTCTTTCTGACTCAGCGCTGATGTGGGCTCATCCATTATTATGATTCTTGCATTCAGAGAAATGGCTTTGACGATTTCTACAAGCTGGTGTTTTGCCACTGTTAAATCTCTTATATAAGTTTGGGGGTCCAGATCGACTCCCAATTTCAAAAGCAGCTCCTTTGAGTCCCGATACATCTTTTTAAAATCTACTGCGCCGCTTTTCGTCCTGGGTTCCCGGCCCAGATAAATGTTTTCCATAACCGTCATGACTTTTACTTGGTTAAACTCTTGAAAAATCATGCTAATACCCATATCCTGGGCATCTTTTACCGATTTGAATTCTACTTTCTTCCCATCGAAAACAATCTCTCCGCTATCGGGTTTGTATAAGCCGATAAGTATTTTCATCAAAGTAGACTTTCCTGCCCCGTTTTCTCCTACCAAGGCATGTATTTCTCCGCTCCTCAATGTCAGGTTAACGTTGCAGAGGGCATGAACTCCACCAAACCGTTTATGGATGTTTTTCATTTCCAAGATGACATCGTTTTCCACCGAATATCTCCTTTCATAAAACAATACTACTATAGAAGTTCTGCTTTACCCGAGAGGGTAGGCATGGCTGCCGGGGAGGAGAATAACCTGCAACCATGCCTGGATAAGAAATGGGATTACTCTTCGCTTAGAAATACTTGTTTGAAATCTGATCACGCTCTTTTGCCATTTCGATATACATATCTACATTTTCCGGTGTACATACTTCATAAGGTATCATGTAGTCGGACACTTCATTGCCTTGGGCTGCTTCAATTGCCAAGCGCAATGCATGGGCGCCCTGGCCGAGTCCGTCCTGCCAAATGGAATTATCCACAACGCCTTCCTTGATTTTTTCCATTACAGGCATGTCGCAATCCATTCCGCCCAACAGAATCTTCCCGGCAAGCCCTGCATCTTCAACGGCAGTTATGACACCTACCAGGATGCAATCAGCCTGAGCTGCTATTACATCGATGCCGTCGGGATAAGTCTGGATCCAGTTTTCAACCAACTGAAGGGCTTTGTCTCCTGACCAATCTGCAGTGTTCTGGACTACAAGGGTAGCTTCGGGATGCTCATCAAGCACTTGCTTGTACCCGATCTCTCTGAATACCTGCGCGGAGTGGCCGAGAACTGCATTTATGTAAGCAACTCTCGGGTTTTCAGGCGCAACAGACAGCAAGCGCTCCATCTGCAATCTTCCCGCCTCAATATCATCGGACCCCACGTGAGCCGTAACGTTGGGGCTGTCAGACGTGGTGTTTACAGTGATTACGGGAATGCCCGCCTCTGCAGCAAAATCTACACCCGCAGCGCTTTGCACCTTGTCCACCGGGTTGAGGATAATGGCATCTACTCCCTGAGATACAAAGTTTTCAATCTGTCCCTGCTGTTTTGCCGGATCGTCATCGGCGAAGACCACTTCGAGGCGTATATCGGGAGCATGATCTTTCTGGTATTCGTACATTCCGCTGGTTATATACCGTATGAATCCACTTTGATTTCCTTGCATGCATGCCGCAATAACAAGCTCTTCTGCCTCCTCTAAACCTTCCTCGCTACCGGTTTCGACGTCACCTGAACAGGCGGTCGCTGCAATGATCATGCTGAGCACTAGCAGCAAAACCAAAAATTTGCTCAATTTGCTTTTTTTCATGTTTTTACCTCCTTATAACAACTATAATAAATATAAATTTGAGAAATAAGATTTCTCTAATTATGAAATTAATGGTTGCGCACCGGTCAAACTATCGAGTAGCGAAGTTGCAGGTATACAATTGTGGCTTCTTGCATCTTTAAAGAAATAAATTTTTGTTATTCGACCTTCGACAATTGTTGATTCAATAAGCTTTTCATAATTATGGCGATTGCCGATGCTCCCGCATCCGGGTGATTCAGACTTCGCTGCCCCAGATAGGAAGCCCGTCCTTTTGATGCCACCATGGTTTTCGTAGACTCCGCGCCGGCTTCCGCGGCCGATGCGGCGGCTATCAATCCTTCTTTTATTGATTTGCCATTATCCGCTCCTTCTTTTAGAGCCTCCGCTGCCGGGATTAAAGCATCCAACAAGGTCTTGTCACCCCTGGACGCCCCTCCCCGCTTCCGGATTGCCGCCACAGCTTCGGAAAACATCAAGGCAAGATCCTCCAACTCCAAATCGGTTTTTCCTTTCGTACAGCTCGCAGCAGCCGTGAATCCAGAACCCCATATAGGACCCGATGCGCCGCCGCAAAATTCATAGAGTATCATGCCGCAACCCCTTAAAAACTTATAAATGGATTCATTATCCATATCATCGATCTGCGCTTTTACTTGCCGGAAGCCTTTGGCCAGCGACATTCCGAAGTCCCCGTCTCCTGCAACGGAGTCCAGTTCGCAAAACGGCACCTCGTTTTCGATCACGATATCGCATAAATTGCGTACCGTTTCTTTCACTTGAGCAATTGTAATACTCATATCACACCTCACATAAGAAAGGTCAGACCTTCATAGCCGATGTGTCGGCCGGAGCATCAAGCAAAGGAATGAGTTCATCATCAAGGCGCAGCAGAGTTACGGAAAATCCGCTCATATCAAGGGAAGTCATATAATTGCCCACAAAAGCCCTGTGAATCCTGATTCCCATTTCTTCCAGTATCTTTGCCACATCATGGTACTGAATATATAGCTCCATCAAGGGAGTCGCGCCCAATCCATTTACCATTACCGCACAGACATCCCTCTTTTCCAATCCCGTCTCCGGCAACAATCTCCCCACCATATCCGCAGCCAGTTCCGCGGAACTTACTAGCTTTCGCCGTTCAATTCCCGGTTCTCCGTGAATGCCTACTCCGTATTCGATTTCGTTTTCCGCCAGGGCAAAGGTAGGACTTCCTTTTGCCGGGACAGTGCAGGAAGTGAGAGCCACTCCGATGGATTTCACCGATTCAATTGCTTTTAGGGCCAGGCGCTTTACTTCCGCCAAATCCTTTCCCTCTTCAGCGGCCGCCCCTGCAATTTTATGCACTAAGACCGTGCCCGCCACTCCCCTGCGGCCTACGGTATACAAACTGTCCTCCACAGCTATATCATCGTTAACGTAGACTTTATCAACCAAAACGCCGTCATCCTCAGCCATCTCCGATGCGGAATCGAAGTTCATGCAGTCACCGGAATAGTTCTTAATAATCAACAGCGTCCCTTTCTCGGTCCTGGTCTTGTTTATAGCGTTGTAAACCTGCATGGTGGACGGAGAGGCGAAGACATCGCCGCACACGGCAGCCGTAAGCATGCCTTTTCCTACAAAACCTGCATGGGCAGGCTCATGTCCGCTGCCGCCGCCGGAAATAAGCGCAACCTTGTTCCTGTCAATCTCCCTGCGCATCACTACTCTGTAACGTTGGTCCATGGTGAGATCCGGATTGGCTGCCGCTATTCCTTTGCACATTTCATCCACAACATTTGCAACTTCATTCAATACCTTTTTCATAATTCCCTCCGTCAGCCCATTATGGCTTTATATTCGCTTCCGATTTTGTCCGCCGTCTTAATTGCGGCAGCCACGGCCTCCACCGTTATCGGAAACGGCATGGAATGAACCGATTCTTCCGGTATACATGCCTTTTCGGCCACGGCTTTCAATTCCTCATCTGTTATGCTTTCAACCCCTATGTCAGCAAGGCACACCGGCAGACCCAGTTCTATGCAAAAGTCCAACACCTCTTCTATCTCTTCCGTGGGAGCATTTTCCAGAATTAGTTGCGCCAATGTACCGAAAGCGACTTTTTCACCGTGATAGTATCCGTGGGTCCCTTCCAAAATTGTCAAACCGTCGTGTATCGCATGGGCAGCAGCCAAACCGCCGCTTTCAAAACCCAATCCTGAAAGAAGGATGCATGCTTCGACTATATTTTCAAGCGCAGGCGTTACCATATTGCATTCACAGGCATGCTTCGCCTTTATCCCGTCATCGAGCAAGGTCTCGTAGCAAAGCGCAGCCAGGGCCATGGCCGCCTTCGTAGATTTTGCAGGCCCTCCGTGTCCCTCCCGATAGCCGCAGGGCAGCCCCGCATTTACATTAGCGTAAGCATTTGCAGTTGCTCTTGCCTCAAAGTATGTAGACAGAGCATCCCCCATTCCGGACACCAAAAACCTTACCGGAGCTTTTGCAATCACCGCCGTATCGACCAAAACCACGCTGGGGCTCTGTTTAAAATACGAATAGTCATCAAAAGCGCCGTCAGGAGTATAGAGCACGGCGGAATGGCTGGTAGGCGCATCCGTGGCCGCTATCGTAGGCACTATAATCAACGCGTCGCCTTTTGCAACGCACTTGGCCGTATCGATAGCTTTGCCACCTCCCAAACCTACGGTGCAGTCACAATTGTTGTCTGCGGCAATTCTTTCAAGCCTTTCGGCTTCCTGCCGGGAGCATTCACCGACGAAATCGCTTTCCACAAAACGAATGCCGAATTTCTCTGCCGTAGCATCCAGCTGTTGCTTCACCCTAGCCACATCATCCCTGTGGGCAATCAACAGGGCCGATTCTCCGAAAGTCCTTATGAAATAGCCCAGGTTGAACAGTTCATTTTCGCCCTGCACGTATTTTGCCGGGCTGATAAACGCTTTCCTCATAATCCTTGCTCCTTTCGATTTATCAAGGGCTGCGATACCCGATACTGTAAGAAATGTTCCTTGCGGCAATCTTGATTTTTTCAATGTAACTGTCGATATTATCATGGCATATCCTGAGGGATGGCCCTGAAATACCGATACTGTGTTTTACTTCGCCTCTGTGGTTATATATAGGCGCGGCCAGACATCGAACCCCCTCGCTCAATTCCTCATCGTCAACCGCATATCCCAACTCCCTGATCTTCTCCAGCTCCTTAATTAACTCTTCTCGAGAAGTTATGGTTTTTTCCGTATACGGATAGAATTCCAGCTCGCCAATTATCTTGTTCTGCCTTTCTTCCGGCAAATAGGCCAATATGCATTTGCCGACGGAAGAGCAGTACACCGGTTCATCCTGCCCTATGGTGGCCGAAACCTTCATGGGATAATCGCTCATCACCTGATCCACTACGTAAACTTTGTCGCTGGAAAATGTGCAAAGGTGGACACTCTCTTTGGTGCTGTTCATCAATTGGTTCATAATAGGCCTTGAGACGCTCATGATATCGAGATTCTTTATAAGGCCGTTGCTTAGCTGCAAGAGCCCGATTCCCAGCCGGTATTTTGCCGTACGCTCGTCCTGCTGGACCAGTCCGCGGGCCTCCATGGTCTCAAGCAGTCTGAAAATAGTGCTTTTATTAACTCGAAGGTCCTCGGCTAATTCGGTTACACCCTTGCTTTTGCTCTCTGCGAGAATGAATAATATTTGCAGTCCTCTGTCCAATGATTGAATCATTTTTCGCTCCTTTGTCCAGTAAGTGATGCTTCTTTGTTATCGCCATAACCGCACTGAATCTGTCGGTCACTCATTTGAGATATCTCGTTAAATTCGTTGCTGGCCGCGATTCCGCGGCAAGCAACCGGCAAAATTCTTCGCATTGTGCCAAGGAAGCCAGAATGTCGCGGTCCATGGATTTAAGAATGTCTTCCATGGCTTTATGAGTATAAACAGACAACCTCTTCAGGATGTCCCTGCTCTGTCTTTGACTCTCTTTCCGGTGTTCGGGATATCCCGCTCCCGTTTCACAAGAGAAAAACCTTTCGAAAATAAATCTGAGGTTTACATCTGCCGCCCAACCGTAACCCTTGTTCAAAGCCAGAGATATACAATTCCCTCCGTTGATTTGAGCAAATAGCCAGGCATCCAAAGGATCGCAAATCAATCCACAAAACACATTAGGATACTGCATGACTGCATTTAAAAATCCTTGTCCTGTTCCGCAACCCCCTACAACTAAATCCGCCGCCCCCGCGTTGAGTAGCATAGCTGACATCAATCCGGTATGAATATAAGTAAGCTCCGGCTTGTCTTCCGGGCTTCTCATCCCCACGTTGAACACCCTGTGCCCCGTTTCTTCCAAAGCGGCTATGATATCAGCATTTCTATGGGAGGCGCTTACCTCGTTGATCACTGCAATCCTCATTTATAAAACCTACTTTCTCCATATTGTTGATGCTGTCTTCCTCATTTTCTCGACATGGCCTTTAAAGCTTTTCTGCATATTTCCTCTGCCCTGAGCTTAAAGCGGTCCATTAGATAATCTTGACTGCCGACTTCGCCGTACTCGTCTCTTATTCCCACTCTCTCCAAGGGTACGGGATAATTTTCGCCAAGGGCCTCCGCTACCGCTGAACCAAGGCCGTTTATAATATTATGATTTTCCGCAGTTACCACCGCTCCTGTTTTTTTAACGCTTTCTACGATGCAATCCACATCGATAGGTTTCAGCGTAAACATATCCACAACCCTTGCAGAGATTCCTTGCTTTTCAAGGATTGCCCCCGCCAGAAGCGCCTCATGAACCATGATTCCGTTGGCAATAATAGTCACATCTTCTCCCTCTTTGAGCACAGCCGCTTTTCCGATCTCAAATTTTGATCCTTTCTCATAGATCTTGATCATGTTCCGACGGCACATTCTCATATAGAAATTCCCGTAACGGTTTGCAATCTGAGGAACCAGGCTTTTCAGCATTGTGGAATCGCTCGGTTCAAGCACGGTCATTCCGGGTATGTTTCGCATTATCCCCATGTCCTCAAAAGGCATATGGGTTCCGCCGTTTACCGCTGTGGTCACGCCCGCATCTCCCCCGATGATCTTTACATTGGCGCCGGAATAACCGCATGATAAAAACACCTGGTCATAGACTCGTCTCGTTGCAAACACACTGAATGTATGAAAGAAAGGAATGAAACCGCTGACGGACAGCCCTGCCGAAACGCCTACCGCGTTGGCTTCCTGGATTCCGCAATTAATTGCCCGCTCCGGAAACCTTTTGTGAAATCCCACAGTGCCCAGTGAATTCATCACATCCGCATCGACGGAGACGATATTGGGATTCTTTTCGGCTTCCGATATCAGAGCATCACAATATACTTTGCGCATTTCTTCTTTTTCCGGCGCATGTTCTTTTGCGATGCTAAACACTGCATCCACCCCTTCCGTCAACAAACCTGCTTTCAATTTCTCTTATGGCATCCACGGCCATTTCATGGGTTATCACCATATAGTGATTGAACTCGGCTTTTTCGGCAAAGTTGCATCCCTTGCCTTTCTCCGTATCCAACACGATTACCGACGGCCTTCCCGTTTCTTGTTTCGCAATATGGATGGCTTCGTAGATCTCCTTTACATCGTATCCCTTGACCGTCTGGGCATGCCAACCGAAGCTTTCAAATTTTGCAGGTATGTCCAATGGTCTGCATATGTCTTCCACCCGGCCGTCAAGCTGCTTCTTGTTGTAATCTATAAAAGCTATCAAGCGGTCTAGCTTCCGGTGGGAAGCAAATTGTACCGCCTCCCACACTTGGCCTTCCTGCAGTTCTCCGTCTCCGATAATCAAGTATGTATAGCACTTTAAACCCTTCATTCTGACACCCATTGCGATCCCCATGGCCACGGAGGCCCCTTGGCCCAAAGATCCCGTGGTCATGTCTATTCCGATGGTTTTTAGCCGATCGCAATGGCTGGGAAGATTGGTGCCGCCTTTGTTCAAGGTTTTCAGCTCTTCCAGTGGGAAAAAACCTCTCAGGGCAAGGGCAGAATATAAGGCAGGACCGCAGTGGCCTTTTGAGAGTACCAACCGGTCACGTTTTTCCCATAACGGGTTCTCCGGGTCCACCTCCATAATGCCTCCGTACAGCACTCCCAGCACGTCGGCTATCGACATGGATCCTCCGATATGGCCATACCCGGCTTCGGCAAACATCTTGATCGTTTCGATTCTGATATCTGCTGCAAACCTCTCCAGTTTACGGAAGTATGCTTTATCCTTCATATTGAAACCTCCTCCAGGCAACTCCGGGTTCACCCCAATTCATCCAGGTAAACCTCTCTCTTTTGCTTCGAAGATTCGATGGCTGCCATGGCGAATCTCAGCACCTCTCTGCCTTCCTCCCCTGTCAGTATGGGTTGCCCTCCGTTTTTAAGGACATGGACGAAATGACGGGTTGAATCTATGAAAGAGTCAGCCCAGTCGTCCCTAAGTCCCTCATAGGTTGAGATCTGACCATCTTTATAGACAATGAGGGTCGGGACCTGCAACATCTTACCGGTGCACCTGGTTACCCATAAGACGCCTTTGGTTCCGGTCACTTCAACTCTTTCATCGCAAGAATAGTAATCCGTGTTGATAAATAGATCTTCCGAATATGTAATATCCATAAAACCGTATTTCTTCGAGTCTTTATACTTCCACATCACCATGGCCGGGGCATCTTCATAGAAAACTCCCGGTATCACATCGGTTCTGTCAATCCATGCGGTTACCTTTTCAACGTCTCCCATGAGATATTTGGCTATGGAGAATTTGTGATATCCGTCGTCGAATACAAGGGGGCCGCCTCCGCAAACATCCTCTTTCATTCGCCATTTCCATGTTTCCATATCAACCTTCCATCCCAGAGTCTGTTTGCCCGCATTCATCTTATACCTCATGGTAATCGGTTCGCCGATCACACCTTGGTCGATCAGTTCCTTGGCCTTCACGTAAGGCGGATAGAATATGAAATTCTCGTAAATTTTCAGTTTGACTCCGGCTTCCTTTGCCGCCCGGATCATCCTATCAGCCTCTTCTAAATTCATGGCCATGGGCTTTTGAACGGATACATGCTTTCCGGCCCGGCATGCCTTTACCGCCATCTCGTAATGGAGATTGTGGGGAACAAGCAGATCAACCAAGTCGATCCCGGGATCTTTAAGCATTTCATCGTAGTCGGTATATACCTTCTGAGCGCCCCATTCTTCCGCTGCCTTGCGCCCCTTTTCCTCGCTCCTGCTGCTCACTGCATATATTTCCGCGTCGGGATTGTCCATGTATCCTAATACATTCAAAGATGCGATGCGACCCACTCCGACAATACAAACTTTAATTTTACTCATAGAATTCACTCTCCCAACTTATTGCTATTTTGTTTCTCAGACCAATTCCTCTTCGATTTCTTCTTCGTATTTTGCCCTACGCTCCTCCAGGTAGGCGGGGATAGGCACATCCCACCAACCGAATGCTTTTCCGCCGGAATAAGGATAATCCCTGTGAACGTCCACCTCAATGAGCGCCGGCCCGTTGCAGGCAAGCGATTCTTTAACCGCTTCCGCCACTTGGTCGCTTTGAGATATCTTGCGGGAATGAATTCCAAAAGCTTGCGCTATCGCATGGAAATCCGGAGTATATATTTCTCCGTTTCTTTCCCAATCGGTTCCGAAGGTTCTTTCTTCACCCAAAACATCCGACTGCAAATCCTTTATGGCCATCCACCCGCAGTTGTTGGCGATGATAATGACCACCGGTATCTGATACTGCGCAAGGGTTGAAAGCTCTTGCATGACCATCATAAAATCACCGTCGCCCATTAATGCCACCACAGGGGATTGGGGTTTGGCAAGTTTGGCTCCGATAGCCGCAGGCAGCGCCCAGCCCATTGTGGAAAACCCTCCTGTGGTTAAGTTTGTCCCCGGTATCTTGAAGCAATATTCCTGGAACAACTGTGCCTGCGTGTTGCCGGAAGAAGACACGATTATAGTGTCGTCAGGGAGGCAGTCGTTCAACTCGCCTATCAATTGAGAGATTGTTATTTTATCCAATTTGACCGAGCGTACTTTAGCCAGATAGGCCTGCCATCTTGCCTTGAGATCTATAATATGTTTCGTATAGTCCCTGTCTTTATTATCCGTTCTATCCGTTACCTTTGCTTCGTATTCGTCGGCTAACTGAACGAGAACGGTTTTGGCATCACCTTGTATCCCTAGATCGCACCGGTAATTTTTCCCCATTTCATAAGGGTCAATGTCTACGTGAATCAGCTTAGTCTCAGGGAATAAGAAGCTTCTGCCCTTTCTGTATGAACAGGTGGTTTCGTCGGCGAACCTGGTCCCCAATGCAAGAATTAAATCGGCCTCCTTGCAGAGTTGCAGACCAACAGGAGTACCTTTGGAACCGGTGTGAAACCCGTAGAGAGGATGATCTTCAGGGAATGCGCTTTTGCCGGCTAAGGTAGTTACCACCGCTGCTCCCCATAATTCGGCAAGCCTGCGCAGTTCCTCGAAACAACCCGCTCGCAAGCCGCCGCCGCCAACTAAAATGACCGGCCTTTCTGCATCCTTCATCATTTCTACAGCTTTCGAAACTGCCGAAGGATTGCCGGCCGGTCTTTCTATTAAAGTCTCTTCTTTCTCGGGTATATCAACGTCCAGCCCATGGGACTGAACGTCCATAGGCAGTGCGACGGTCACAGGGCCGCTCCTGCCGTTTTGCATGAGAGTAAACGCTCTCTGCATGATCCGCGGCAGCTGCGCAACCGACTCCACCCTGAAACAGCGTTTTGATAACGGCTCAAGGGCCCGTATCAGGTTTGAATCCTGATATCTTTCAACCTCTTGCAATACCCCCACGCCCTTCATATGAACATGTGTGTCGCCTGCTAACAGGAGCACAGCGGTGGAATCGACGTAGGCCGTGCCCATGCCAATTGCAGTGTTCAATGTGCCCGGGCCTATAGATGCAAAAACAGCCAAGGGTTTTCCAGATATGCGGTAATATCCGTCGGCAATATGTACAGCCGCTTGCTCATGTTTTACCTGTATGTACTTAATTGCGCCGCTTTCGTGGAACTTCTTGATTGCATCGAAAAGACCCAAACAACCATGACCAGGAATACCGATGATATAAGGGACCTTTTCCTTTTTCAGATAGTTTAATACGATTTCACCGCCTGTCAGCTTCAATACTCTCAACTCCAATCTTTATATATTGTTGCATAATACGCAACGAGGTTTCAAATAATGGTTACGAAACAGTACAATCCCTTAATAATTATGCCAGGTACCTGTCGGATAGCTTGCTGATAATAAATTTAGTGTTAATAGCGGGTTTGTCTAAAGCTAAGATAAAAAATATTCAGAAATATAATTAACTTCATTATGTTTAGGTTGCAATGGCAAGTCAATACAAAAATGAAATGCGGTTGCACAGTATGCAACCGCATTTTTGTCGAATCTTGCATTTGGTGTCTGACACTTTTTACAACCTTTGTAAACAAGAACTT
>LSQX01116748.1_pt1 | contig 13344 bp, 13 predicted proteins | sample 654561 | NCBI WGS metagenome assembly LSQX01 (sample SAMN04489861, study PRJNA283612) | anaerobic digester metagenome | isolation source: 4 biogas reactors fed with cattle manure at either 37C or 55C with and... | place: Denmark: Kongens Lyngby | collected 2014 | reverse complement strand
GGCTGTGTTAGCCGGATGCTTACAAATTAAAAGGCTTATAAACTCAAATTTCAGACATAAAAAAATGCGCCTAGACGGCGCATTTTTTAGCTGTAAAGCAAAGTTATAATTAACCTTGTTTACGTGCTGGTAATTTCTCACGAATACGTGCAGCTTTACCAGACAATTCGCGTAGGTAGTAAAGTTTAGCACGACGAACGTCACCACGACGTTTCACTTCGATTTTAGCAACGATTGGAGAGTGAGTTTGGAAAACACGCTCAACACCAACACCGCTAGAAATTTTACGTACTGTGAACGCAGAGTTCAAACCACGGTTTTTCTTCGCAATTACCACACCTTCAAATGCTTGAAGACGCTCACGATCACCTTCTTTTACTTTTACTTGAACGATAACTGTATCGCCTGGTGCAAAAGCTGGGATGTCTTGCTTAAGCTGTGCATTTTCAACAGCTTGTACTAAAGGATGCTTACCACTCATGGGGTATCTCCAGTATGTGTGGGTCAGAAGAGGTCTGATTTCCACTGGGTATAGAGGCTAAAGCGCATAGACCCGATTGACTTTCCCTTTATGCCTGACCGCTTCAATGCATAAAGAGCCTATTTAAAAACTACAAACACACTGTCTGTAGCAATTTTGCTTAGACAAACCGATTACTTGGTCTGTCCTTGCGAATCTTTTAGCCATTTTTTTTGCTGCTTGCTCAACTCAACTTTTTCAATCAACTCAGGTCGACGTTCAAGTGTACGTTGATAACGCTGCAAAAACCGCCATTTTTCAATATTGGCATGATGACCCGATTTTAATACTTCAGGCACATCCAACCCTTCAAAATGGTCTGGCTTGGTATATTGTGGGCAATCTAAAAGACCATCCACAAAAGAGTCCTGCACATGTGATTGTTCATCAGACATCGCACCCGGAAGTCTCCGGATAATACTATCCAACAACACCATCGCTGGCAGTTCACCGCCCGATAAAACGTAATCGCCAATCGACCATTCCTGATCGACATAATGCTGAATTAGACGCTCATCGACACCCTCATAACGACCACACAATACAATCAATCCATCATATTCAACGAATTGCTGTACTGCAGTTTCATTTAGGGTTTTGCCTTGTGGTGACATATACACCACTGGTACATGAACTGCCCCCGCTTGCTGTGCAAGGTTTTTGGCATGTTGGATTGCTTGCGCCAACGGCTCCGCCATCATCACCATACCTGGACCACCACCAAATGGACGTTCATCCACCCGTTTGTAGTTGCCCTGTGCAAAATCACGTGGATTAATACAAGTAATTTGCATTAAATCGCGTTTTGCTGCGCGTCCGCTAATACCGTAAGCTGTAATCGCTTCAAACATTTCAGGAAAAAGCGTAATGACTGCAAAAAACACCGCAGACTCCTCTATTTTCCTGCTCTGCGAATCCTAAAAGGATTAATAATCTACGCCCCAATTTACGTAGATACGACCCGCTTCGAGATCAACACGCTGTACCACATCTTTATGCCATGGAATCATGCGCTCTTCGCTATCGACACTGGCAGCAGTTGCGCGAACCACCATCACATCGTTAGCACCTGTTTCAAACAGTTCATGGATTTGACCGAGATTAATTTCCTGTTCGTCATCATCCAGACCTAACACGGTTAAGCCTTTTAAATCTGACCAGTAATACTCGTCCACGCCTGGTTGAGGCAGTTGCGATTTTGAAATCCAGATATTTGCACCGACCAGTTCATCTGCTCCAGTGCGATCACTCACACCTTTTAAGCTGACCACCAAGCCTTTGCCATGAGGTTTCCAACGTTTTACATCTGCAACTTGCCAACCTGCTTTGGTTTCGATGTACCAAGGCAGGTAGTCAAATATATTGCTCATGGGTTCTGTATTGGAATAGACCCAGAGCCACCCATTTAATCCATAAGCTGAACGTAGCTGTCCAATCTGAATACGATCTTCGGGTACATTCTGTGTTGGTGTCATGGGCTACCTACTACTTAATTAATCTAATTATGCAGCAGCTGCAGCTTTCTTCGCTTGAGCAGCTAAAGAAGCAACACGTTCAGAAGGTTGAGCACCTTGTGCAACCCAGTGAGCAAAACGGTCAGCATCTAAGCGAAGTTTTTCTGCTTTACCTTGAGCTGTTGGGTTAAAGAAACCGATACGTTCGATGAAACGACCGTCACGCGCATTGCGGCTGTCAGTTACAACGATTTGATAGAATGGACGCTTTTTAGCACCACCACGAGTAAGACGAATAACTACCATGATACAACCTTATAGTTTTTACGGATTATCCCTGCATCGACCATCGATACATTTCAAACCCCTTTCATAGAGGGCAGTATTTTACGTGAAATTTGCCCTGAATGAAAGATCAAAACGTATTTATCCGCAGATTTGAATTTATTTGTCAGACCAAGAAGAACAAGTATCTGTTGCTACAGGTGAATCTTTACCTTTAAACCAACATTGTCGCCCTGTTTGATCGAGGCTCAAGCCGCCGCTCCCTTTCTGTGCCCCTGTAGAAGTAGGTAAGGCAGATAACACGTATGCTTGATTAGATGCATCAATTACCAAATCAATATTATATAAAGCTTGATGGCTTGGAAATGTATTACTTCCTCCAATACTCGCCAATGTCGCATTTCTATAACTATGATTCATTGCCTTATAGCTTTGTAAACGCTGTGCCAGTTGCATTAATTCAGTTTGAACTTCTACACGATTAGCACGCACTTTATAACTATTATAAGAAGGTAAAGCGATTGCAGCCAAAATAGCTATGACAGCAATAACAATCATCAGTTCAATTAGTGTAAATCCGTTTTCATGATTACCAACTCTCATTATTTGTCGTCCCACAGGTATATGTTGATACCATATCTGGAGTACGTGTTTGACAACGTACACCTTCACTGGTCAATAATAAATCATAATTACGCGGCTGTTTTAATGTTGTGCCAGTTTTAGCACGCTCAACCCGTATCACCCAGTTTAAACCACGCACAGAACTTGAATCTGTGGTTTCACTACCATCTTCGCCTCGTTGTATAGACAAAGGCTTCTTGGTGGCTAAATCCAATAAAGTGAGGGTGAATTTAGTATCTGAACCATCTACGGGAATTGCTAAAGTGCCTGTAGATGGTGCATAACCTGTATATAAGTAGGTTGCATCAAAACCTTTATAGCTGAAGTTTTTGGCTTTGAATTTTTCTAGCTCTGTCGCTATTCGCAATGCTTCCTGCTTTGCTAAAGCAAGATCCTTACGTTGAATATAGGCTGAATAACTTGGAATCGCGATTGCCGCAATAATTGCGATGATGACAACCGTAATCATCAGCTCAACAAGGGTAAAGCCTTTCTTAAATTGCATACTTCCCCCTAGCGCGCCTCATACCAACGCATTTGTTTTAATTTTACCTCTGTACTAAACAACTGGCACTGTGGCAAGTTTTTATTGGCAGGCAAACTACAATCCAATGCAGATGGCTGATCACGATTCACAACCAAGCTCACGGTATTTGGTCCATTTTTAAAGCCTTGACCTAAACCTGTACCCAGAATACCTGCACCGAGTTTCACACGATTTGCTTTGTTGCCAGAACCCGAATAGAAATCGCACTTTCCTGTAGGTAAGCAATATTGATACAGGTAAGAGTCACCCGCTACACCTGCACCACAGTTACCACCAATACCAGTACCATCTCGGTCATACACATTGACATAGAGCATACCATCTAAGGCATACAAGTCATTCATACCTTTATAGCGTCCCACATTATCATTATCAAAGTACGCTTTCCAACCACCATTTAAAGTATTATTTTGCCCACGGCGTGCCACACCACTATCAAAGTCAAGTTCGGTTAAAACTTCATCTTGAGTATTTAATGTAATTCCTGATTTATACAAGTCCTGACGGGCAACGTCATTGTCATAAACAACAAATACAGCATCGTTTGCACTGACAGTAGAGTTTAAACCTGCTAGTGGTGAACTACGATTACCTGAACTGAATGCCACTGCAGCAAAGTAGCTACCATCATCTTGATGGATAGACACACTTGGCATTTCATAGAAACGAGGACTCAGACCAGAACCCTGATGCTCAGTAAACAAACGAACCGCACGAGTTGCAAAGTTTGCTGTATCTGTTGCTCGATTATTAAAGTCAACACGGAATGCTTGCCCACCTAAATCACCAAAATAAATATGATCTGTTAAACCATCTCCATCACGATCAATGGCATTAATTTGCGAAACAACACTGTATTTTAACTCATTGTTCTGAGTAAATCGGCTAGCACCTGTTTTTTCACTATCACTCGCCCACCAAAGCAAATCACCATTGTGTGCATCAAACATATACACACCATTACCTTTGGTACCACTTGGATTTGCATTATGAGTTTCATAAACTGGGTCGTAACCACCACCTACAAACATTACAAGCTTGCGCGTATCGCCCCAATTCACATAAGCGAGAGTCGGTTTTGACCAACTTTGTCCCATTTGTTTGAGTGCAGCAGAAGCATCATCAGCATCTGGGTTAATGTGGAATTTTAGTTCAGGCTTTTCAATGTCGGTTAAGTCCAGCGCATAGTAACTTTTACCGCCCATACGCAAGCCACCATACACCCACTGCATACCAATCAGATTCTGCGCATCTTCTTCATCACTAGCTTTACGCCCAGAATCTTTAACCGTTAAAGTTCCATCACTTTTTGAAACATATTGCGTATGTGCTGTCCAAGCACCGTCTACGCCATAAAATAAGTTGTTCTTACCTGAGCCTGTATATTTGCCGCTGGCTATAAAGGCATTTTTTTGATTTTTCATCATCTCATGCGGTACAAAAGCAAATACTTCTTTACCATCATCATCAACTACATGTAACGCACCCTGCGTAGACCCAAACATCAGATAATCTTTACGGCCCGTTGTAGTTAACTTACCATCTACAACCGTAATTTTTCCTTCTTGCGTCAGCATGACTGGCGTAGAGTGCATCACGCTTCCAAGCTCTCGGTACTCTGCTTTACTTGCTAAGTCACCCAAACTTGCAATATTGTCCGTAATACCTACATCATAGCCCAAGAAATTTAACCAATAATTTTTGTCTGCATCATGTTTAAATTTGGCAACGTCTTCATTGTCTGCAAACAAAGTCATTAAGTTAACTTGCGCTAAACTACCTCCTGAGTCTGCGGTATGATCGTCTTTAATGACTCGGTTGGTAAATACTTTACGCTTAGAACTTTGGTTACCATTTTCAGCGGTGAGAGTTCCCAGTTCCAATTGCCCTTTGACACCATTGGTCCATAAACCTACAGCATCTTTATTCAGTGCGCCTGTACTTAAAATTAAGCGTTGTAAGTTTTTATCCACCAACTCGCCATTTCTTAAGTTATATTTATTTAAATTCCCCGCCCAAAGCTGGGTATTCTCCTGAGGTTTTGGCTCAAAAGCCGCATAATATCCGTATGGCTGCAACTGAACTGGATTTAAGCTGTCTACTGGAATAGTTGGACTACCTGTTGCAATAGGTTCAAAGTCTGCCCCAGCTTTGTCTACAAAATCAAGAATACTGTTTTTAATATCTTCTGAGTTTTCAGCATAGTAGAATCCACCATCACCATATTCTGCACTACCCCACAAACAGGCATTTTTTGCATCTTGATTTGGTGCACTGTCACAATCATAAGTACCATTCGCTTTTTTAGTAATACCTGCAAAAGATGAACCAAAACCAACTACCGCTGTTTTGATACTCATATCTGCAGGGTTCTTCTGAGTGTTGGATAATAACGTACGATTACGCAATTTTTTCGCGTAGGCACCTATATATTCCCAACCACCTGTTTCACCCGCAAATAGATTAGATTTAAGTGGTACTGGTTTGAGACTCGTTGGTGTGCCTGTAAAAGCATAAGCACCATTGGCTAAGGAGTGATTCATAATCGTGCGTGCCATAGTGTCTTTAGTCGAGTTTGGCGCACCGTCTGTTAAGAAATAAATCCCATTGCCATCACAGCTATTGGTCGTCCCTCCAGCTTTATAATTACTACCATTTTTTGCTTCATCAACAGAATAAATAAAACCACCAGCATTATCTATCGGCGCATGGTCTGTTACCGTAGTAACAACATCCCCCCAAGTGCGAGCTTCATACCATCTACTCTGTACACATTTTTTATCTGTATTTTTATTTCCCCAATCTTCGAATCTAGTATTATTTAAATTTGCTCTCTCTTCAGACGCTTGTAGGTTTCCACTACCATTCCGATCATATACATTTTGTATTGGGTGCTCCCCCCTTACAGGAGCATAACAAGTTCTATTATTTCGTTCTTGTGGTGAAGCATCTCTAACCCATTTGCCATTACTTGGACCATCATCTCTATAACACAGTGAAATCCACCCTGTATCTACACGAAATCCAGAACCACACTCCAAAAATCCTTTGGTTGTGGTTGTTCTCGTTACTGTTCCACTTTTAATAGAAAATGGACTGGTACGATATGACACAATCCCAATGGTACCGCCTGCATAACCTGTCCACACTGTCCCCACGATTGGCTCAATATCCATAGGCTCATTATTCACTTTCATCCAACCGCCATAGCGCCAGCCTTCGGGCATCTTAGAAAACACTTCCCATGCAGAGTCCATTGAACCTACTTCATTTTTGAAAGCCGCCTGACTCGTAATTTGTCTCCAACCTGTAGGGCTTGTAGAGTCGGGTTTAAATACACCACCACTTATCGTTCCTGTAGTAACTGTTCTATTATTCCCATCATACCCAGGCCAATTATTGATACATTGCTGTACTGTTGCCCCCAAAGCATTCGTGGTTGTAGTCCCGACCTCTACACAAATAAAATAAGCTTGGGCTGAGCCATTCTGCATGGCCATATAACCATCGTAAATGGTATTGACCTGCCCACTATTTGTACCCGTGCCACCTGTGGTGGTTCCCATCATATAAGCACCTGCTTCTGCATAAGCGTGTACTGTAGGGGTACCACTTGCAGCTTTGGTGACATTTGGATAATTTTTACTGGATAGTTTTAAATTTGAATTAGCCGTACCATCTTCATTCGTAATCGTATCCAATGATTTAATTTCTGCAATTTGTCGTGCAATTTTGAGTCGTTGAGCAGTGTCTAGGGGTGCATTAGGTACTAAAATACGTCCGGAGTGACCATCAGTGAGTCGATTTGATACATTACCAATGGTTAGCTCTGTTTTAGATGAGAATTGCCCCAACCCCATCACAACATCAGAACCCAACTCATCACTCGCTAGTAATGGTAAAATTGCATCTTTTAAACGAGAGAGTCGATCATATTCTTGTACCCATTGACCATTGATTTGCTTGCGGCAGCCACGCATATAATAATCAACTGAAGTTCCACCAATATTCACAGTCTTTTTGATCGCTGTTCTGTTTGTCACAGGGTCTTTTAAATTATAATGCCACTGATAGATATTGGAAGTTGTAGAGCCGTTATTATGATATTCGGGTACAGTATCTCTACCACATAATGCCTCAGTCACATCACCTGGACTGCCATAGGCATTGTTTTTTGGCAAAACCAACGAACTAATTCCCATACTCCCTGAGGTATCCAACATTAAAAGAATATTGGTTTTACCTTTGGTTGCATCCTTATAAATCTCAATATCACTCGCAATGGAAGTTTGAATACTTCCACACACTGCCCATGTCATCATCATTGACACAGTGGCAGAAAGAACTTTTTTGTTAAACTGTTTCATTTGTTAATCCTCACTGATGCTGTTCAACTACGACACAAGCTTTGGCTGACCACCTACCACATAGTCAGCACGTTGTGTGTTATAGGGAATATTTAAATCTTCAAAACAGCGTGATACATTTGCCGCACGCTCTTTAAAACAACCTTCAATTTCTGCTTTACTTGCACTAGAAAAACTTGGCAAGACTGAAATCACGGTGACGCTAATACTGTTCGACACCACAGGTAAGCTGCTTGAGCCAATACTGGTGTTTTGAGCTACGTGTGCAAATGGCACCACATTGTCTATATTTTTCTTTAAATAGACTTGCGCCAATACCGCTGAACGCCCTGTCGCAAACTGATTGGCTTTGCAATAACCTGTTACCCCAATTTTGGTTTTTGAGCCTGTACGTGAAATCGCACTGGCTTGGTTCATAGAAAAAAATGTGTTTTGTGATGCACGGTAGCAAAATACCAACTCATCTTCTGCATTGGCAGCCGAGTTGAAATAACTGTACATACCATCACGCGCCAATTGACGCTCAACCTGATTTGGATTTTCCAAATTAAATAATGCAGCGTTACTATTTTCTAATAACAAAGCCTGCACCTGACTGTTTGTTGCCAGTCTTAATCCTAAAATCCCAGAACGGACAGCTAATGTACCAACCAGAGTAATTAAAATAAGAATGACCAAAACCACAATGAGCGTTGCACCTTTTTGTTGTTTCATCACGATGCTCCCAATGTATTTCGCAAGCCAACCACTTGAGTGACCAGTTGACGTAAGTATTTCTTATTCAAATTTGCATCACCATCAAATGCAATAGCCGTTGTAGCACCAGGCAATGTGATCGTCTTATTATTCAAACTTGCATCTGCCCCAACATTGGTTGCAGATCTCGCCACCACAGATACCTGTAAAGAAATGACCTGTAGATAATCTTTTTCAGCGGTAATTGAAGACATTAAATTTTTGTATTCATCTATGGTGACATAACGCAATTGGTTATTTCCTGGATTTTTCACGCCCAGTAAAACTTTAAATGCATCAATATTTTGCATGAGTAATTGTGCGTTATTATTTAAGCCTGTAATGCTGCTATCGCCCGCATTATAATGCCCCGCATCACAGTACAACCCGTAACGATCTAAACCATCACTACCTTGTAAAGCATCTGGTAGTTTTTGAATAAAGTAGCGTTGAACCACTGTTGGACGAATCGCCTGTGTTTCTTCATTTGCCTTGGCTGTCACAAATTCAATTCTAGTGCCTTCACAGTTATACATGTCTGTATTACTGAGTAGTCTTTCATTAATTTTCTTGGTGTCATCATCTGGATCTACGTCTGATGCTTCTGCAATTTGATACTGAGGCACAAACTGAATTACCAATTGGTCACTCTTACCAGTGGTTGCATCATCTACAGCATTTTGGGTGCTATACGCACTATTTTCCAGACTCGCATGTAGAGCTGATGGGTAGTTTTCTTGTGCAAAAGTCACTCCAGAACCTACCATTTTATTATTAATTTTTTGGTTTGACGGTGTATTTAAATTTGCATGACGTAAATCATGGGTTAACATTGCCAAGCCAAAATTAGAATTTTGTTGCACATCACCCATGCCCAACTGAAATCCTAAAGATCGTTGCGCACTCAGAAAAATAGCCGTTGCCGCACTCACAACCAATAGCCCAATGGACAAACCAATCATCAACTCAAGTAAAGTAAAACCTTTCTGAATTTTAGTCATAATTATAGACCTCCATAATTATGCATTGTGCATTCGGGTTATACGCTGTCCCATTGGTACAGTGATTACCTCCACTTCCATTGGTCGCTGTCGTGGTATCCCATGCGACATACACACATTTTCTTTTTAATGTTGAGCCCTGACAGTCATGCACAGCAATAGACATTCCCAAGTCTTCTGCCTGCAATCTCACCTGATTAAATTCATAAGCAGCCATTTCACTACTAGTGCAAAATCTAGCTGAACAATCCAACACAGTGGCGCTCGCTTCATAATCATTTAATCCAGCGCGATTCATACGCATACGCTCTGATAAATCTCGTGCGATATTCATAGCTTGAATATTTTGACCTGCATCTGCACTGGCCGAAACCGCTCTAATCTGCAAAGCAGTAAAACCTAATACAGCTATCCCAAGCAGCACTAGCGCTACCAGAACTTCCACCAAGCCAACACCTTGTTGATTTTTTATCATTGCTCCACCCTCATCCAATTAATTTGGGCACGTGCTATTTGTACGTTCATATCGAATCGAACCATTTTTATAAAATTCAATAACTGCTTTTTGTGTCGTATCTTTTTGATGTTGCAAAATAAAACATTCACGGTCATTCGCTGAAACCAAGAAACCGAACATGTTGTAACTTATGCTATTGACGGGTTTTGTAGCCCAACTGGTATGCTCTTCAGGCAACCACTTCAGCTGACCATCTGTTACTGATGAATCCAATGCAAGCTTTTGTTCTTTCTTAGAAAAAACCGCATTAGAGCGAGCCATTGTTGCCAACTCAATAACTTCTCTCGCATCACTGTGTAATTGATTTTTACGAATCATACTGGTCATTGAAGGAGCCGCCATCATCGCGATAATCGCCATCACCGCAATCGTCACCATCAACTCAATTAAGGTGAACCCATTTTCTTTTTTTCGCATACTCCCCCCAAGACACAGACTTTGCCCTATTAAAAATAGTAACCAACAACTTTACAAAACCCTCACACTTCAGGATAAAAGGCATAAAAAAGCAGATAACCGTCATTCAACGGTTATCTGCCTATTTTTAATCAGTTTTTTAAAGTGTTATATGCTTCGCAGTTTAAGCCTGTGTTACAGGAATACGTAACTCTTTGGGCAAACTAAAGGTAATATTTTCTTCACGTCCAGCCAGCTCTTCAGGTGCTGTTGCACCCCAATCCTGTAAGCGCTGTATCACCTGTTTAATTAAAATTTCAGGTGCAGATGCACCCGCAGTTACACCAATTTTTGTATTTGCTTTAAACCATGCTTGGTTTAATTCATCAGCATTATCAACCAAGTAGGCTTGTTTCCCCATACGCTCTGCTAGTTCGCGTAAACGGTTAGAGTTAGATGAGTTTGGCGACCCCACGACTAACACCACATCACACTGATTAGCCAAGTCACGTACAGCATCTTGACGATTTTGGGTGGCATAACAAATATCGTCTTTGCGTGGCCCTTGAATATTCGGATATTTTTGGCGCAAGGCATCAATGACTTTGGCAGTGTCATCAATCGACAAAGTAGTTTGTGTCACAAAAGCCACTTTATCTGGATGCTGAACCGCAAGTGCAGCCACATCAGCTTCATCTTCTACCAAATAAATTTCGCCACCATTTTTCTTGTCGTACTGTCCCATCGTACCTTCAACTTCTGGGTGGCCTTCATGCCCAATTAAAATAGCTTCAGTGCCTTCACGCGCATACTTAGTCACCTCAATATGCACTTTGGTCACCAATGGACAAGTCGCATCAAATACTTTTAAACCACGACGCTCCGCTTCTTGCTGCACCGCTTTAGATACGCCATGCGCACTAAAAATCACGATATTGTCATCTGGCACTTCATCTAGCTCATCGACAAAAATTGCACCGCGCTGACGCAAGTCATCTACCACAAATTTGTTGTGAACCACTTCGTGACGTACATATATAGGTGGGTTAAAACACTCAAGGGCACGATTTACAATCGCAATTGCTCGGTCTACACCTGCACAAAAACCACGTGGATTCGCCAATACAATTTCCATAGAACCCTCTATGTTGAAGTTAAATAGGTCGGATGTTTAAAAATTTATGCCAACAAAAGCCATCTTGGCTATTTTGTTTAAGGGGCGTCTACTCTAAAATAGAGAAGATATTTTATCATATCAGGAAAAATATCATGTCGGGTCTATTGTTTGTCGTTTCTGCCGCTTCAGGAACAGGCAAAACATCCCTCGTTAAAGCCCTGCTTGAGCGTGTGAATAATTTACACGTTTCAGTTTCTCACACAACACGTGGTCAACGTCCCGGCGAACTCGATGGTGTGCATTATCACTTCACGCAAAAACAAGATTTTATCGACTTGGTAGAACAAGGCGGTTTTATTGAGTATGCAGAGGTGTTTGGCAATTATTACGGCACCGCGCAAGCGACGGTTAAAGAGCAGTTAGCCAAAGGTCACGATGTGTTACTTGAAATTGACTGGCAAGGCGCTCAGCAAGTACGCAATCTTTTTCCTGAATCGAAGCAAATTTTTATTCTTCCACCAAGTCAGTTTGATTTACGCGAGCGTTTGTCTAACCGTGGCACCGATGCAGTCGATGTGATTGAACATCGTCTAGGCTGCGCAGTTGAAGACATGCAACAATATGTCAATTTTGACTATGTGATTATTAATGATGACTTTAATAAGGCTCTGCACGATTTAGAATCGGTGATTACGGCTAATCGTTTGGTGATGGCGCAGCAGGCACATCGTCATCAAGCCTTGATTCAAAAGTTAATTAGCCCGCCAAGCGCGTGATTAAAACTTGAGTCTATAAGCAAAGCACCTTATACTGCACAGTCTGTTTAAATTTATTATTCGAACGAGAATTCTTATGGCACGCGTTACCGTTGAAGATTGTTTAGACCATGTAGACAACCGCTTTGAGCTTGTACTAGTGGCAAGCAAGCGCGCGCGTCAATTGGCACGTCAAGGCATTGAGCCAACTGTAGAGTGGGACAATGACAAGCCAACTGTAGTGGCATTACGTGAAATTGCTGTGGGTCATGTGTCTAAAGACATTTTGAAACAACGTGATCAAGATTATCAAACTTCGAGTCTTGACCTCGCACTTTCAGCAAATAACTTGAATTTAGATGGTTTTTCTTTCCAATAAGAACGACTTTCTGAAAAAGCCTAGTTTTTTACTAGGCTTTTTTGTTGTCTGAACTTTAATCTTGCGCTAAAAACCGTTATAACATAAGGATTAAGACCTAATTTTAAATGGTCTAATGACCTTATGTTTTGGTACGAAAAAAATTGACAAGTCATGCAATATGCTTTTCATTATAAGGTCTAACTGTAGATTCGTTATCACTTGTATTTTAAAGGGTGTTATATGCCAGGCACGATGGTTAGCCAAGCCAAACAACAGCTTCAAGCCATGATCGAACCTTACCTGAGTGTAAGTGAAGTCGAACAGGTGCTTACGGCTTGCGATTATGCCGAACATGCGCATGATGGCGTTACCCGTAAAAGTGGTGAACCGTATGTGTTACACCCGATTGCGGTCAGTTGTATTTTGGCGCACATGCGTTTGGATGCCGACACGCTCATTGCTGCCCTATTGCATGACGTCATTGAAGATACCGACTACAGCAAAGATGACATCACGGAGAAATTCGGGCGTACCGTTGCCGAACTGGTCGATGGTGTGACCAAACTCAGCCATTCCAGCGACAAGGAATACAACAAAGCCGCATCGTTCCGTAAAATTCTGCAAGCGACCTTACAGGACCCACGTGTCATTATTGTGAAACTGGC
>LSQX01084634.1_pt1 | contig 13345 bp, 12 predicted proteins | sample 654561 | NCBI WGS metagenome assembly LSQX01 (sample SAMN04489861, study PRJNA283612) | anaerobic digester metagenome | isolation source: 4 biogas reactors fed with cattle manure at either 37C or 55C with and... | place: Denmark: Kongens Lyngby | collected 2014 | reverse complement strand
TGCTTATATTTCAATGATAGCATCTGAAAGTTAGTTCTCAGTGATGCTGGACGAAGATTAATCAGGACGGTTGCAGCCTTTGTAAACAGGGCGTTCCATTATATACACTGCCTTGGGCGGGAGGCCTTTATGGTTCTCCTTTAATCTGTCTCCTTTTTTCTCAGTGAGAGAAGGAGGGGATATAAACATAGACTCTATTTACTGATAATGCAACCGCAGGTCTGGACTAGGAAACAAAAAGCACAAAAGCAGGATAATAAAGGAAAGGCTAGAAGTGTAATATCTATAATACTGTTATTGGATATAAGTTACATTTGAAGACCCGCGTGATAGGGGACTGAAATTTGCTATAGTAGTCATCGATAGCCTCATAAGGAATGATTGCATTCAAAGACCCGTCTCATAGGGGACATTAATAAATTTCTCAAAATGCAGCGGAGAAATTAAAGGAGGGGTACCAGCGATAAACGCTGGTATTTTTTTATTATGAGGAAAGATTCTCGCGAAAAACTAAAGGACAACTTCTGTCCGCCGGCGGGTTTATAATGAATCAAGAAGTATAGACCGGAATTGGAATTGTCCAATATTGGCAGGTACAGCAGGAAAATTACACCAAAGGTCGAAGTAAATTGTTGGATTGTTAATATTACGCTAATTTGTAGTTGCGTTAAGGTAAATAGTCATGCGGGACCGGTTGAAAGAATGGAAAGCGAAGGTGAAAAGGGTGCACATTATCTCTTTTTTGGGAACCAGCGATTACGACCCAACCGTTTATGAGTTTCCCCATAGAATGGAGACGAGATTTTTTCTGCAGGCGCTGATCGCAAGTTTTGAGAGGGTGCCGGAGAAAGTAAGTGTTTTGGTTACCGAGGAAGCGGAAGCAAAAAACTATCACAAATTGGAAGCGGCTTTGCGGTTCTCCGGTTTTCCCACCGAACGGCTGCAGCCTGTGCGCATCCCTTACGGGAGCACTCCCGAAGAACTCTGGGCGATCTTTGACCAAGTCATAAACCTGATTGAGCCTGGGGAGGAAGTGGTTTTTGATATTACCCATAGTTTCCGGTTTATCCCGGTCATTCTCCTGGTTATTGTCCTGTATTTGCAAACCGCAAAAGATGTCCGCCTGAGGGAACTGTATTATGGCGTGTACCGGGAAGGCTTGGCCGTTAGCCCGGTTTTTCGTTTTTCCGAATTTTTGGACATGCTTGATTGGCTCAAAGGGGCGCAGGCCTTGGCTGATTTCGGCGATTCTCAGCTATTGGGGCGGAAATTAGGCGAGATTCAGGACCGGATCAGGAGAGCGCAAAAAGGTGAGCCTGCTCAGCTAAAAAAATTGGGAGAAGCGCTGGGAAGCATAACCGAGGGTCTGCGTTTCATCCGGCCGCAACAGGTCATGACCGAACTGGCGGAATTAGTCAAGGAGTATGGCTGGGAGGGGAAAAAGCGGGCACAGCTGGAAACCGAGTTGGAACAATGGGCAAAACCCTTTACCTTGTTGCTGGATAGTATCCTTGAAAACTACGAAGGCATAACCCAAAAGTCGCTCGCAGGCTACCTTGCGTTAATCGACTGGTACCGGCGGCACGGTTACTATGACCAGGCGCTGACGCTGCTGCGGGAGACTTTTGTTACGGCTTGTGTCTGGCGGAACGGCGGGGAAGAAGGGAAGGCCGAATTTGAGGTTTGCTTACGGGAGGAAGCAGAGAATCAGTTGAATAACTTTGCCGATTCCCAAAAAAAACACCCCCTTGGGCAGGCTTGGCGTACATTGAGGGATTTACGTAATGACTTTGCCCACTGCGGGTTCCGTAAAAATTGCTGTAAACCGCAGACGCTACGGGATTCTTTAGAAGAATTACTGGCAGAGGTCAAGCGTGTTCTCTTTGACGACCTTTATTGGCGGAATTTTGAGGCTTTTCATTCCCCGGCGCAGCGAGTTCTCCTCACACCAATGGGGATGTCCCCAGGGTTATTGTATAGCGCCCTCAAACAATTGGAACCGGAAGAAACCATTGTCTTAACTTCCGAAGGCGCGCTGGTAAACCTAGACCAAGCAGTTCACGCCGCCGATTACCAGGGAAGGTTGAATTATGTGATAGCAAAAGACCCTTTCCGTTGTTTTTCTGATGACGAAATAATTAACCGGTGCCAGCAGGCGATAACACTTTCGCCCCCTTTCGAACTGGTAGTTAATATCACCGGCGGCACTACCGCCTTGCAATATATTGCCAACAAGTTTTACCGGTCATTCCGGGGCCGGAAGCGGTTGGTGGCTTTGGTTGACGAACGCTCTGTGGAGGAACAAAGAAGCGATCCTTTTCAGCTTGGAGAAGTGATTACTGTAGAGGATTGCTGTTAGCTGAAGAACCAAATGTGGCTGAAGAAAATGGAGTGACGACGAAGAATGAAACCGTATCAACAACCGCCGGTATTTAAGATCGGGCGTTTCCGCTTTGACTTGCAGGCCATAACCCCGGTTAGGCTCCCAGTCTTTTCTGGAGCGGCCTTGCGGGGCGCCTTTGGCACCGTCTTTCGCCGCCTGTTTTGTGTCGATCGTATAGAGGGGGACTGCCACTCTTGTCTGTCACGATCAGGGTGCGGTTATGCGTTGATCTTTGCTACTCCGAATAACCCTGATAACAAAGCTTTTACCAAAAATACCGATCTTACCAGACCATTTGTTTTGGAAATAGAGAATGGCCGGTATTTTTTCCCGGAAGGCGCTTCTTTTCAGGTGAGAGTGACATTGGTGGGGAGGAGCATTGGTTATCTCCCCTATTTTATCATCGTCTTCCAAGAGCTGGGGCGCGCCGGGTTTGGGATAAAAAATGCACAGGGTGAAAGGGGAAAGTATCAGGTTAAGAGGGTTTGCCAGATCCTTTCCGGTAAAGAACGGACTATTTACGTCCCGNNAACGAAATACCCTATCGGAGGTGGTCCCGGAGGAGGTCCCGGTACCGTCGGAAGAGCCGGGCGCCTCTTCCTCAGGAGAACAAAGGCTCAAGGTCACCTATATAACACCTTGCCGCGTAAAATATCAGGGTTCCCTTTGCGCGGAGATTGAGTTTCACATCCTGATCCGCAATGCGTTACGCCGGATCTCGCAGCTGTATTATTTCGAAAATAATAAACAACTAGTTTTGAATTATAAAGGATTGATTCAAAAGGCCCAAACCGTCAGAACAGTGGAGAAAGCTTTTCGCTGGATAGATTTCGAACGTTATTCCACACGGCAACATAGCCGGTTGAAAATGGGGGGAGTAGTCGGCTATGCCTGTTATACCGGACAGTTTGCTGATTTCCTTTGGATCCTGAAACTTATTGAAGATTTTCATCTGGGGAAAGGAGTGACTTTCGGTTTCGGCAAGATAAAGGTGGAAGCCGGTAAGTAACTCCGGGGTTTATGTTTGGAAAAACAGTAAAAGAGTGGGGGCAAAAGATGGATACGAATGGACCGTTATTGGTTGTTTCTACTGTTGGTGTCAGTCTTTTACATAAGCAGATCACCGAAGAACCCGCATGCGATCAACGACAATCCCTGAAAAATGGTTCCTCAGGACTAGCTCGAACTGTTCAGAACGGGGGGATNNCTCTTTGTACCTGGTATTTTTTGATACGGACCAGATCAAAAAATATGTTTTTGGCTCGCCACGGATGGCGGAAATCAGGGGCGCCAGCGCGTTGCTGGATTACTTGAACCGGGAGAAAATCCCGGAGATCGTGGAAGAGATCTGCGGCAGCGCCGGGGAACTGATTTACACCGGCGGGGGTTCGGCGCTTGCGGTGGTGGAAACGGCGGAGCAAGCGGAGAAATTAGTGAACCGGATTGAGGTTTTGTATCAAGAAACCACGGTAGCCGCGGGGATCACCGGCGCCTATCTGGAAAGCCCGGGGGAACTGGAGGGCCCAAAATTCCAAGAGACAATAGCCGGTTTAGTCAGAGAGGTTCGTAAAAAGAAGGATAAAAAAAGCAACATCAACTATTTCGGTCTCCCCGTGGGACTGGTAAAATTCTGCGAATCCTGTGGCGTTTATCCCGCAGAGTATGCCGAAGAGAATCTGGATCCGGAGAAGAAAAAACTGTGCCGCGCTTGTCAGATCAAACGGGAATTTGGCGTGCGGATGCGTTCCAAAAATAAGCTTTCCCGCTATATGAGAGAGTTTTGGGAAACGGCGCGGGCCCGGGGTTATGATTGGACCGAAGAATATGTGGCGGACCGGCAACCGGAGGATCTGACCGAAATTGGAAAAGCGAACCGCGGCCTGAAAAGCCATATTGCCATGATTTATTGCGACGGGAACCGGATGGGACTGAAGCTCCGGGAGATTAAGAGCAGGCAGGAGTATGCCGGCTTTGCGCAAGGGGTTGACAAAGCGATCCGGACGGCGACTTACGAAACTTTGGCGAACCGGCTCCCCCCGCGTCCACTGCCCGGCGGCGACCGGGAGGTTTTCCCCTTTGAAGTCTTGATGATCGGCGGCGATGATTTGATTATGATTACCGCCGCCGACCAGGCGATGGAGATTGCGGTGGAGATCAGCGAGAAGTTCGAAACCTATACCAGGAAACACGTGGGAAAGAGGCTTACCTTGTCCGCAGGGGTGTTCTATGCCAACCCGCAGTATCCAGTCTTCATGATGCTGGAGGTTGCCGAGGCGCTTTTGAAATCGGCCAAGAGCGTGAATAAATCTTCCACAGAGGAACAGGCCGGGGTTGATTTTATGGTCCTCAGCGGGAAAGCGGGGAGTGACCTTGAAGCCGAAAGGGAGCAGGAGTTTCACCTGAAAACAGAGGACGGCGTCTTGAAATTGACGGAAAGGCCCTATACTGTTGAACAGATAAAGGATCTGATAGCGCAGATCAAGTCCTTTAAGCGCTGCTCGTTTCCAAAGAACAAATTGTTTGTCATTTATGAGTCGCTGTTTCGCAGTAAAAACCAGGCCTGTTTCAGCACGGCATTGGTTATGACCCGTATTTCCGGGGACGCCCGGAAGGTCTTGCAGGAATTCTTCGAAAGGTGGGGCGCTACCTTATACCCATGGAGGGAAGCGCCGGCGAAGACCACAGGCGATGAACGGTGGTATATCTCCAATTTCCCGGATTTGATTGAGTTATATCCTTACGCCTTGATAATAGGAGGTGAGTGAGAGGTGCCGGAACAACGGATTAAGCTTGAATATGAGCTATTGACCCAGACCCCGTTTCATATCAGTACCGGCAACGCCGGAGGTTTATATGACCGGACGGTGGTCAAAGACCACGAAGGACATCTGTATATCCCCGGCTCATCGGTGAAGGGGGTCTTGCGCACCGAAGTCCGGCGTCTTGGCGAGGCCTGGGGGATCCCAAACTGCGGGTCGAGTTACGGGAATAAGCAGTGTTTCAAGTCCAATTTGTGCCTGGTCTGCAACTTATTCGGCTCAACCTTCTCCGGGGAAAGGCTGTTCTTTGATGATTGCCGGTTGACTGAAAAGCAGCGTCAGCTCTTTAGTACGGCGCCCGGCGGGGGCCCCTTTGCGCAGACCCAGCCCAGGACCCAGATTAAGATTAACCGGTTGAGAGGAGTGGTCGAGGAAGGGCACCTTTTTACTTCCGAATACGCCAATGCCGGCCTAGTCTTTGTCTCCTCCATCACAGGGAAGATTGACGCCACGGGCCTGGTTAACGGTGGAACCCGGTTCTATCCCGAGCTTGTTATCTTACTGACCGGTCTTAAAACCATAAACCGGATTGGCAGCGGGAGAAGCCGTGGTCATGGCCGGGTGGTCATTAAGGTCATTGGCCTCTGGGTAAACGGGGAAAAGATGAATGTCAATGCCCAATACCGACTCCTGCCGGAAGCGGTGAATGCTTTAAGGGGAAGGAGGACAGGCGATGAAGTTTCAGGTTGATATGGAAGCCCTTTCCCCGCTCGCCTTGGCAAAAGACCGTTCAACCCTGAACTACCAGGGTTGCCAGGATTATATCCCGGGGGCTTCCTTCCGCGGCGGCCTGGCCGGCTGGTATCTGCAAGAGGGCGGCGGAGAGGACCCCTTATTCAAAGAGTTGTTCCTCTCCGGCCGCTGCAGGTTTGGTCCTTTTTATCCGGTTAACCGCGGCACGAATTCGGAACCTATTCCGCTTACGGCGCGGACATGCAAGACTTTTCCCGGGTTTAAGCGTCATGACGAGGCCCATGGGGTGAAGGACCTCTTGCTGCCCTTGTTGGCAGTGAAAAAAGATGTTTATGGCGACAATGAAAAACTGGATTACTGCCCCAGATGTGCCCGGCCGCCGCTGATGCCGGTAGGCGGGTTCATGGAAAAGGCTGCTGATGATCAATGGGATAAGGTAAGCTTGAAAAAGTTGGTTATTACCAGAACGGCCATTAACGACCTTACCGGAACCGTGGACGAGGGTCAGTTATACAGTTTTTTTGCCCTGGCGGAAGGGCAGCGTTTTTCAGGAGAGGTTGAAATCGATGACCAATGGGCCGGAGCGGCGGAAGAGCTTTTTGCGGAGCAAGAAATTAAACTGCGGGTCGGCCGGGGGAAAACGAGAGGATTGGGGGTTTTGCGGATCACCGGGGTGACGCTCAAAGCCGGGGAGGACAGCCCGGTAGGGCTTAAAGTGGAGGGGTTTAACCGGGCATTAGGCCGGTACGTTGGCGGTGAAGAAGACGGGTTATATTTTAGTATAACGCTGAAATCCGACACCATCCTGCGCGACCTTTTTTTCCGGCCCCTCGCCGGGATAGACGGGGAAGAGCTCGCAAAAATATTGGGGATAAAAGGTTCAATCCAATTGGAACACAGTTCGCTCAATACCAGCCTGGTGCAGGGCTGGAATTACCTGCAGGGGTTGCCCCGCGAGGACTGCCTGGCGATTAATAAAGGGTCGGTCTTCTTATATAAGACCCGGGACGTCGACCGGGAGGAGTTACTAGAGAAACTGGCGGTTTTGGAAAGGACAGGAGTTGGCCTGCGGAGAGAGGAAGGCTTCGGGAAGCTCTCTGTTTGCGATTCTTTTCATTGGGAGAGTGAGCAATGGTGAACAAGACAAGTGACTGGTTGTTACAGGTTAACGTTGACAAATTGATTGCGGTGGAAAGCGACCGCTTATATGAGACCACCATCCAATTGGCGGAGACGGCCGCTAGAGCGTTGAAAAAAGCGCAGATTAATGGTTTGCAGAACGTTTGTTATTCAACAAAACGCCTGTCGGACATCTATAATTTCATCAAAAAACAGACCGGGAAATCTGAAAAAGGCAAGGACTGGAGAAAAAACGACTTCGGGAAGAGATTACTGACCGATCTGGAAAGCCTGGCGGAGAGGGCCCGGTCGCTCGTGGAGCAACTCGCGTTGACGGACGCAAAAGCAAAACGGGAATGGGAGCGCCGGGTGCACCTTATTCTCTGCCGGGAATATGTAAAACACTTGGCCGCCCATTATTTCTTCAAATTGAATGAGCCAAGTGGCGCGGGGGCGAGCTAGAATGATCTCTGCTTTTGACCAACCCTTAGTAAGGGAAGAGTTTGACCTCTATGCCGACACGGTGCTGTACCGGCAAGCGGTCGCGTTTGCGCAAGGTCATTTTAAGATGACGAACTCCCAGATTAACGGCTTGGAAAATGTGGCGAAGAGTACGAACCGGGTTCAGGACGTCATCGACTTTCTCAATCATCGCCGCCTGAAAGCGGAAAAAGACGGTAAAAAAAGGGTTGCCCGCTATTGGTCAGAGTTGGAAAAGCAGGTTTTTGCAGTCTGCAGCGAAGTCGAGAACCGCTGGCGGCGCCTGAAGAAAGATCATCTGCTGGAACTGGCATACGACCCTCAAAACGAAGAAGCAATTCTGGAGGAGTTAAAACTCTTTGCGCTCAAGGATTTTAGTGGCCACCTGGCGGCCGAAAACGCTATGCTGCCGAAGGATGATAACCGGAGGAAAGGAAGGGTGAAACCGAGTGAAAGGTTCTAAATTGGAAAACCGGTACCTGTTTAGCGGGGATCTGGTTTTGACTTCCGCTTTGCATATCGGCGGCGGGGATTCGACCGATTCCCCGGTGGACAGCGCGGTGGTAAAATTGGCGAACAGGCAACCCTATATTCCCGGTTCTACGCTGAAAGGTATTTTTCGCAGTACGGTCGAGAAGATCGCCGGCAACTTGCCGGGAGTGTGGTGTTGTACTCTATACGAAACCGGCGGCGACTGTTTAAGCTGTAATGATGAACTTGCCGACCAGCTCAAAGCGCTGAAAGCGGAGAAAGCGGCGGGGGACCGGATCATGGCTTTTCTCGATAAGCACCTTTGCGAAACGTGCTCCCTTTTTGGTTCGCCTTATCAGGCTGCTAAAATCGGCCTTGCCGACGCCATGGTTCAGGAGTCGTGGTCCGGAAGTTATGAGATCCGCGACGGCGTCGGGATTGACCGGGACAGCGAACGGGCAGTTCATAAGGCCAAATTCGATTATGAGATTGTTCCGGTCGGCACTAGGTTTGATTTCCGCCTGCTGGGTGAGAATTTGTCACCGAGGGATTTGGGCTTAGTCTGTATCGGCCTGACAGAACTGATGGCCGGAATGGTGATGATTGGTGGTTTTACCTCCAGGGGTTTGGGGCGCTGTTGTTTGGAGTTACGGAAAGTGGAATATCTTGATTTTTCCGATTTGGTCGCTGTTCAGCAGTATCTCCTTACCCGGGAGATGAAAACCGTTGACGACCCGGACTCTTTCTTGGCCGACAGCATAAAGAGCCTTTTCTAAGGCTGCAGTACAGGAGGGGAAATGATGCTTAAAAAAATGGTTTGCGATTGTGTGCTTGATTATACCTTGGAACCGCTTGATCCGGTTTTAATCCGATCGGGACAGGCCACAGTACACGGCGCCGATATGGCCTTTGTTCTAACCTACCGGAACGGGAAGTGGGAACCGTTCATCCCCGGAACCTCCCTGAAGGGGGTGTTTAGGAGTTACAGCGAGCGCATTGCCGCCACACTGAACCCGGAATTCAATTGCAACCCCTTTGTCGATGAATTTTGCGGTAAGATCTTTGGAAAGAGAATGGAAGATATTAAAGAGAAAACGGGAGATTATAAGCAAATATCAAACGATGAGGTTTACCGCGATTCCTGCCCGATCTGCCGGTTGTTCGGTTCCCTCTATTTTGCCGGGCGCTTTTCCCCCAGCGACGCCTATATAGAGGGAGAATATACCCTGGAGGAGCGTGACGGGATCGGGATTGACCGCTTTACGGGAGGGACTTATCACGGCGCCAAGTTTAATTTGGAGGTTTTAACCAGGGGGTGCTTTAGAGGCAGTATCATGATCCGCAATTTTGAACTATGGCAACTCGGGTTGGCCGCCTTTTTAATGCGGGATTTTAGCGAAGGCTATATCCGGATTGGCTTCGGCACCTCTCGCGGATTGGGACGGGTTAAAGGCCGGGTTGAAAAAGTCGTCATTTCCTACCTTGGACAACCCCGCAACCTGCAGAACCAGTTGGTGGGCGTGGGCGAACTGGTCGATGAAAAGGGTTATGGTTTTGCAATAAACGACAGAGTATCTTTAAATTTACCTGAAGCAGAGAATTACGGACTCCGCCAACGCTATATCTTCACCGGAGAGGCGATCGACAACTTGTGGGAAGCGGTCGCGCCAAAGTGGGTCGATTATATAACCGGCTATACGAAACCCCAGACGATGCTGGTGAAATAAAAAGGGAAGGGAGGGTTTAAGATGACGGTCGTTTTCGCCGGCCACCACGGAGCAGAGACCCTTAAAGCATTGCTTTTCGATTGTCACGGGGAGTATGTAATCGCCGAAAATTACAATGGGATTATGATCAAGAGGTTTACCCCGGATCTCATTGAGGAGTTGGCAGCCGGCTGGCAGAAAGGGTGGGTGTTTGCCCAAGATTTTGAGGTTCGTTGGGAAAAGGAAGACAATTGCTGGCACTTGCGGTACATTGGTCCGGAACGGGAAATGGATGATTCCTGGCAGTCTTTTACCGGAATTGAAAAGGCCAAAGAAAGCAGGTCCCTTCTTTACCTTTGGGGAACCCGGGACGCTGAGAACGAATGGGTTGAACAACGGATCCCGAGAATCCTCTCCTACCCGGTAGCCGGTGAAAAGAGTAAAAACCATATTGCCCTGGAGCAAGTGGAATACCGGGACCGGGAGACCAATGAGCTGTTGCTGACGAGATTTGCCGGGATCAGGGAGGTGGATTAGTAAGGATGAATCCTTATGATTTTGTACCGGTGCAAGGGATTGACTATGATCGCAGGGAAAAACCCCTGTACCATAATAAACTGGAGGGAAACAGCGGCTTAATCCGCTGCCGACTTAAGACCCTTACTCCTCTTTTTATTGGCGGGGAACGGCATGAAACAGAGGAAAAGAACCACTGGCGAATAGAGTTTTATACGTCGGACAACCGGCCGGCAATCCCCGGCAGTTCCTTAAAAGGCCTCTTCAGATCGGTTGCCGAAGCGGTTGCCGGTTCGTGTATGGTTCTTTTTCAAGGGGACTATAAGGTTCCCAGAGATGATTGGTTTAAGTGTGAGGCGCCGAAAGAAAGCCTGCGTTGCAACTCTATTGACCGCTTATGTATTACCTGCCGTTTGTTTGGCGCCATTGAGTCAAAGGTATTTAAGTTCAAAGGGAAGGTCGGCATTGGCGATGCCCGGTTGGTCAATGATGATTACGAAATGCTGGACTGGCTGACCCTGCCTTACCTTGCCCGTCCCAAGCCTTGGCACCGGGCGTTTTACTTAAAAGATGGCTTGATCCGAGGGAGGAAGCTCTATTATCATCAAAAAAGCATTAAACCTCCCAAGGGAAGTTCCAATGTCACAGTGCAACCGATCAACAACGCCGTTTTTGAATTTGATGTCACCTACCAAAACCTCACCGATCCCGAGTTGTCATTGCTTCTGTATGCATTGACCCTGGAGCCTGCAGTCTGCCACAAACTTGGGATGGGCAAACCGGTGGGCTTGGGGAGTGTGAAAATAGAGATCATAGAGATTAAGATAGTTCCTGTCAAAGAGCGTTACTTGAGTTGGAAAACGAAAGAAAAGGCCCTAACAGGGGAGGAACTGGCTGCCTTTCTTCAAGAAAAGACCAGGCTTTACCTGCAAATGAACACCCCGAACTTGGCTGCGCTGCGCCGGATCTGGCAATGGCCGCCCTTGAATGTGGAGATCGCTTACCCGGATAGATATTGGTTTAATGATAATCCCCGGCAAACGCTGGACGAATACCAAGAGGGGTTTATGAAAAGGGCGACGCAATCCCCGTCACCGGCAAATATTGATCGAGCCCAAAAAGCGCCGCCAGAAAGCAAATCCGGTACCCTGGAGAGAAACGCAAGAGGACAAGGAGAACCGGCAGGTGCGAACTGGAAAAGCCCGGTAGCGAAGGTGGACGATCAGCCTTCACGTCCTGCCAGCGAAGAAGATTTAAAAGCTCTGATGAAGAAGTTCAATCGCCGTTAGAACCCGGGGAAACAGGTTTGCATATATCTCCTATTTGTAGGTGGAAACCAATTTTCGAAAATATGATAACTTGAGATAGAACAGGATTAAAAAAGGCTAATAAACCTCCAGCTTAAATATGCTACTTTGAGGAAGCGGTTAATAGGGGACTGAAACGCCAAGGCCTTTGCCCCGATAATCCGCCCCTGGCCGGTTACATCTAAAGACCCGGCTAATAGGGGACTAAAATGCTACATCGAAATTATCGATGCAGCGATACCTATTAGGCCTTACATTCAAAGACCCGACAAATAGGGGGCTCATCAATCACCCTCAGAACGAGGGCGTTTTTTTTGAGGCACAAGCTTTGCCCAATTGCTCTGGTATAACTGGAGTACGCCCAATCTATAAAACAGTGATTTTGAAAAGCATGAAAACTATGGGGTGTTATGAGGAAGCGTTGTATCAACGCTGGTTGAGGAAAGAAAAAAAGAGAATAGCCGGAAGTCTAAAACCTCCCCCCACACCCAAAAACACTGCATCCCCCGTTGTCGCGCCAGCATTCTTCGTGGTGGGGGGTTTCGCAAAGGGAGCAGATGACGGTCCTGTCCTGGGCTTGCAGGGCGGTCAGGCAATAGGGACAGTTGCGCTCCGGGCTTCCGGTTTGGTCCACCCGGGGGGCGTTGATAATAACCTCACCGCCGGAGGGGGAACGCCTGGAACTGGGGGTGATGAGGGACTGGAATTTTTGCCGCAGGTCGTGCCAGTTGTTTTGCCGCTGGGCGGCACGGGCCTGGTTTCTCCTTTCCAGTTCAGAGCGGAGTTCAGCGATCTCTCTTTGTAAATCATCAATCTCCCGGTAGAAGCGGTTTAGACCCCAGCCGGGGAGCCGGTTTTGGTAGGCGTATTCACCCAGTTGCTCATAACGGATTCTTAATATCCCCGTTAAGTGGGATATTTTTTTATTGGTGGCTCGCAGATGTTCTCTTAAGGGACGGATCATCTCTTCCAGCTCTTTGGTACGGTGTTGGTTATTGCGGCTTTTGGCTTCCTTCAATTCCCGGCGGAGAGAAGCAATCTCCTGATCCAGTTGGTTTTTTTCTGCAGTCGCGGCGGAGAGTTCCTCAGCGAGGGGGTTAATTTCCTGTCTTAGGCGGGAGACTTCACCGGTCCCGCCTCCCCGGCGATAAACCGTCTCTCCAATTTCGTAATAAAGGGCGCGCCATCTTTTCTGCCGGCTGCCAATGGCCAGCCTCACCTTGGCGGTGTCCATTATCTCCAAGGTCTTGGAAGTGAGGATACTGGTGGCTTGGTATAGCGTCCTTATGAAATTCCTCATTGGTTTTACCCCCCAGGAAAGTTCTCCGGCCTCCCGTTCCCTGTTGCCCTTAGTTGCTTCTCAAATTCAATATTCTGACTTGTACGGGGTTTTCCTGCCGTTCTCCTGACTTCGCAGCCCGGAAATACCAGCCCTTGGGATACCACCTTTCTGGAATACTGGCCGGCGGGAAAACTTCTTTTTCATCCATCTATTTTCTCCTACACGGACAGCTTCTGTCAGGGTGTTGTTATACAATGGAAACAAAGAGAGATGCCAAAGAAAAAAGGAGGGTTTTCGATGAGTAAAATCACAGTGACCATTATTGACCAGACCGGGAATAAGCGGACGGATGTGACGGTCCCGGACGACCGGCCGGTCCGGGCGATCATTCAAAAACTGGTCGAGGGGATGAAACTGCCGGCAACCGGGCCGGACGGGCAGCCTTTATCCTACAAGTTGCATCATAAGGCCAGCGGAAAGCAGTTGCGGGAGGATCAGACCTTCGCCCAAGCCGGAATAAAAGAAGGCGACCTTTTAAGGTTACAACCGGAGATTACAGCCGGGTGGGG
>LSQX01359488.1_pt1 | contig 13347 bp, 17 predicted proteins | sample 654561 | NCBI WGS metagenome assembly LSQX01 (sample SAMN04489861, study PRJNA283612) | anaerobic digester metagenome | isolation source: 4 biogas reactors fed with cattle manure at either 37C or 55C with and... | place: Denmark: Kongens Lyngby | collected 2014 | reverse complement strand
AATCCTGATAATTCATCTGTATCCAGTGGTTTCCTTACCAGAAATGCAGCCTCTGATAAAATATCGAATATATCGGAAAGTCCTTTTCTGGCAAACTTAATTCTCGTTTCTTCCGCTAAATCCTTAATTCCCAGTCTGAAAGATTCTTCCGGGAGATTTAAATTGTCTTTTTGCAAAACTCAACACTCCTCCCAAAGCGGCTTTCTCTTCTGTGGCTTAAACTTACCTTCATATAATTTCTTTTGATAAATAAACATTTTAAGCATATCCTGTAGCTTTTCTAATTCTTCAAGAGTTTTTTGTGAAAAATTGCTCTTCCTGAAAAGTTTAATTAAATCATCTTCTTCATATTCTTTGAAAAGACTGTTCATATCTATATCCAGAACCTGGCACAAAACATTTAACTCAATAGCTGATATAGTTCTGTGGCCATTTTCTATTTTGCTTAATGTTTCCCTGCTGATATTAAGATTTTTTTCAGATAGCCTCTTTACCATCTCTTCCTGGCTTAAACCCTTTTCTTCCCTGGTACACTTTAATTTAAGCGCAATGGAAATACTCTTCTCCATGTTTTTTCTCTCCCTCCTTATTGTAATATAATATTACACTGTCGTTTCATTTTTGTCAATTTCATATGCATTTTTGTAATGTTTTATTACAAAAATTAAAATAAGTTTTGGAAATATATAATATATATCATAATACCAGACCATATATCAAAGCTGATATTGCTTGTGTAAAGTTAAAGTAAAGAACAGCCAAAGGCCAATAATATTCCTCGTAATGGCAATACTTCTTACATCAATCCAGTCCTGCAATATATTTATTAGCTCTTTCATACAGATAAGGCTGTATTAAAGGATAAGTAAGATTTTCCGGCAACCCTTCCACTAATCTTACTTCTTCTATCTCATATCCGGGTAATTTTCCAAATTCTTTTATATCAGCATAATAAAGATCCCCATAGGAAATCTCCTCTCCTCTATTTACAGAATATGTACAGATATATTTTAAATCAAATTCTTTTGCTCCTGTTTCTTCAAATAATTCCCTTTTTGCAGTATCAAGACTTGTTTCATTATCTTCTTTACGTCCTCCCGGTATCTCCCAGGTATTTCTATCTTTATGCCTGACAACAACTATTTTGCCTTTATAATAAGCCGCTACAACAGCAAACTATATATTCTCTTCCTTTATCTTTTCCTTTTCATGAAAATCTACCTTAATCATATTTTCTTCCTTTCTTATAAACCTGAATACTATAATTAATCTTTATTGGGATGCAGTTCATAGTCAACAATACAACTCATCAAAATCCCGTTTACTCCTCTTTTAATCTCGTCGAGCATTTCACCAACGATAATAAACCCGTTCCTTTTATAAAATGAAATAACCTTCTCTTCCCTCTCGGAAACAATTAAACTTATCTTCCAATATCCGGTTGATTTTGCCTTTTCCTTTATATCTTCCAGCAGCAAACTTCCCAATCCTTTATTTTGATACTCTGGACTGATTGCAATTAAATCAATCCATCCGCCGCAGGGCCATGACCGTAAATTACAAAACCCGGCTGCTTTTTCTCCAATTTTAATTACCCTTACAATAACCCTTCCTTGCCTGAATAATTTAAGCATATTACCGGCGTTTTCATACCAGTCGAATTCATACATATTACTGAAGCACAGTTTCGATATCTCCGCAATACTGTCAAGATGAGCCTCCTCGATATCGCCAATACTGATCTTCCCGCTGTCAATATCTGACATTCATAAGACCCCCTCCATTAAAAAATAACCAATACACCGGCACAGAATGAAATCTGGGTATATTCCATCTCTAAATTCAGTTCAGCTATCCTGTCTTTAATATCTTCTAAAACAATATAAAATTCATCATCATCCCAGAGTTCACCTGAATTCTGTCTACATTCATCCAATTTTTCTTCTGTTTCAAAAGCCACATCTGCAATAATTATCTTGCCTTTTTCTTTTAACCTGTTTTTTAATTCTTTTATGAGTTCTATTTTTTCATCAAGATTAATGTGATGAATTGCATAGGAAGACACGATATAATCAAATTTTTCTTCATTCAATTCTTCAGGTAAACCATACCTGAAATCATGAAGATAAAAAATACCGCCTGGCATTTTCTTTTCTGCTATTTCCAACATCTTTTTAGAAAAATCAATACCATAGATCTGCGCACCTTTTTTATACAACTCTTCTGTCAGCAAACCTGTACCGATACCTATATCAAGAATTTTCACATCTTTGTCCAGCTTAATCATGTTTTGAACATAATCAACTTTAATATCAACACATTGCTCATTACGTTCATTTTGAATAACTACTTCTGTTATACTGTCATCCATTCCGAGGCCAACCATAGTATCTGATTTCCAGATTATTTTAAGGCCCAGAGTTTTACTATAATAATCAATTCCCTCTCGCAAATCGGGCACATAAAGTTCTATGCCATTTGCTATCCAACATGCTGATATACGCCTGTGCCCAATTCTAAAAAACTTCCCTCGATATACAGTCGGACAGATTTTTGCCGGGCTGTTTTTTTCAAAAGTAATTCTACAACCTTAAAAGAGTTTTCAGCAGCCAAATCACAATAAATTATCTTCTCCGCTATTTTCTTCATTGTCTGATATAGAGCGAACTGCAATAAAGGGAACTTTATTTGCATAACAAACATGAGCTATTGCAGCATTAACTTTACATACCCCGCTAAAGAGAACAACCTCTTCTGCCCCGCCAATCATTCCTTCATAATTCTCCTTTGTTTTTCTTAATGGTCAGGCTGCACTTTCCTGGCGCGCAATGAAAATGTCAGCGGTACTTCTGCCTCAATATTCTTTAAACGCCACCAGCCTTTATCATCCTTTTCCATAAACGGGTAGTGATCATAGTAGCAATAAGGAAACTCATGAACAAACTCTATTGTAAGACCGGCAGATATTAATGAGTTAATTATATCACTCATAGAATGAGTCCATTCAAAAGAGGGATTTGATATTACCGCAGTCTTATCTGCATATGTACCATCTGATTCCCATTTCACCGGGTCAGTTGAATGAAAATAACTATATTTTGCTACCAGGCCTTCTGTATCTTTTTCATTATCAAAAATATTATTTACAGGATGAAATTCTACAATATAAAATATTCCTCCACAGCGGAGAAAGTGGGATATGATTTCAGCCCACTCTACAAGATCAGGTAACCAACATAAAACCCCGTATGAAGTGAACACTATATCGAATTTGTCTGTGATTAATTCTATTGTATCATAAATATTCGAGCAAATAAACCTGGCAGGAATATCTAACTCCTGACTAAGCCTTTTAGCGTACTCTATGGCTTCTTCTGAAAAATCCACACCTGTAACTTCTGCCCCCAATCTGGCCCATGATAAGGTATCCAGCCCAAAATGACACTGAAGATGCAGCAGGCTTTTATTTTTCACATCGCCTAATTCAGCCAATTCAATATCCTTTAAAGTTATCTTACCCTTCTTAAACTCATCTACATTATAGAAATCCGAATGAACATGCACTTTTGTCCACTCATTCCATAATTCTCTATTTGCATTTATATATCTGTCATTACTCATAAAATGGCCCCCTGTCTTATCCCATATTATATTAAGTCCTGATTGAAAATTGCACTTCTTTTTCAGAGGTTGACAGGTTGTCAGCCCCTGAATTAATAATTCTGGTGCACAGGTTCTCCAAAAAACCTGGAACGGTGTTTCATTAAATCCTTCAAGTAAGCTCTCAGGTTAACCATCCATTCAGGCTCATTTTCGAAGACTTCTGCCATGGATCTTGAAATTCTGGCATACCCATATAAATCAGCAAACCTTCTGAATACTGGCAGAGTGGTACATGCTTTCCGGCTATTTCTTTCCTATAGGGAATCCGGCTTAACTGAACCCCTCCACTCTTGCAAAACTAAAAAACATATCTCCTGAAGCATATATTCAGCAAAATCAAATAATAATTTGTGATCCCAGGTAACATTATCTGCCTGGCCAGTATATATACAGAGAGAATTCTCAATGATTTCTTTATATCTTTCCGGTAAATATTTTAAAGCCCAGTTTCCTCTCAATTTTTCAGCCTATTTACTCTATTCTTAAATTCTTCCAGATGCTCTTTCTGGCTGATATTGGGATCTTTTAGTGCAACAAACATCTTACATGGCAGTTCACCACAATCACCACAGGATTTCAAACCTTCAAGGCTTAAATTCACCAATTTCTCTACAATCCCTTTTCTTCTGTGCCCGCCATGAACACACAGATGATAAATATAACCTCTCCTCCCATCATGGCCACATAATATAGTGCCGACAATTTTATCCCTGAACTCACAGATATAAGAAAACCCTTTGTTTCTCTCTATAAATAATTCCAGATTTTCTTTGCCGTCTGCACTACTTAGGCCAACCCCCGGTGTTTCTCTCCAGAGTTCAATAATATTCTCATAGTCATTAAGATTTATTTCTCTATAACTGTACTCCATATTCGACAACTCCTGACGGAAAATATAATACCGGACTGTTGTTCTAAAAAACAATTCATAATCTGTTACTCTAAATATCTTTTGAGTATTTGATGATTCCACACCTGAACCTCAATATAGGGAATAAAATCATCCGGGAGATTTCCCCACCAGCCTTTACGGGGTAAACCCCTTTCTTTGATTATCGAATGAATTTCAGATAAAGTGAACACTATTCCATGATATTCTGGCTGATAATATTCAGGAGTTTTATCCCGGCCCAATCGATATGAAAGCATACTGTCTATATATGTAAAACTCAAATCTCCTTCCCTGAAATCCGAAATGGGTATTACTATTTTCGCTAACCTTTCTTCCTCCATAATTTCCTCAAGCTCTTCACATTTCCCCAATACCATATAAATTGGGTGATTCTCTTCAGGAATACCTCCTTTTGCAATAAACTCTTTCCTTAACCAGGCTTCAATTTCCTTTCTTTCCCGGATATACCACTCCGGGTTTTTAAAACGTCCCCATATAGCATTATCAACATACAATTCTTCCATTTTCCTGATAGCCTCTGATTCCGGTAATGCTGATAATGTCTGAAAAGGAATTGTATTCTTTCTGTAGTAATGGGTTAAAAAATCTATCATCCCAAACCTCCATCATTTTTTTATTTCTGGATGGTGTCTTGTCCTATTACCACCTTCCTTCACTGTATTGATTTGCACTGGTCATTTCCCCCTTTGCAGTTTCAAACAGCCCAGGACCTGTCACTCACTCAATTCTTTAATCTTCTGTTCTGCCAATTCCTTATCTATTTCATCTCCATACTTATTTAGTTTTTCATAATATTGCAGGGATGTTTCTTTATCCCCAATTACCTGGGAGAGATATGCAATATTATTTATAACAACAGTATCAAGAGGATTTTTTTCTTCTGCCAATTTAAAATATTTAATGGCTTCTTCATAATTGTTTTGGTAATAGTAAACAACTGCTATATTATTATATGGATATACCACATCAGGATATAATTCAATAATTTTTTCAGAAATTTCTATTACATATTTATCTGCCGCTCTGTCACCCATATTTATAAAATTATAAAGTCTTCCCTGAATACTATCGATCATAAAAGTAAAAGCATCATCCAGTTTTTCCCCATCATGGTATAACCATTCATTATTATTTTCCTTTGAAATATTTAAAACATCTATTATAGCATCCTTTTGATCCTCATACCTTGTCAGTTCTCCTAATGTATGAATTTTACCAAAATGCATATCCAACCTGTCTGGATATCTTATTAAACCCTCATTAAGGTATTTCAGGCCCAGATCTACTTTTTCTTCATCATAATATATTTCACTATGTAGATAACCTACTTCTTCACCGGTATCAGGGTCTTTAAGAACTATAATAGATTCTTCTTCCGGTATCCCCTTCTTTATAGTCATATTTTCATTTCTGCCTAAATTAAAATAATAGTTAAAATATGCAATAAATAATTCAGGATCATATGGGGCTGCTTCTTCCCATTTTTGAAGATGTTGATATAAAACATCATATTTGCCTTCTTCCAATAGCTGCACATATGTATTCTTAAAATCATCCGCCAGAACAAATGATGATAACAGGAAAATAAGTAAAATCAGCAAAACATTTATTCTCATGTCCAGGCACCTCTGTAGTCTTTTTTAACTTGCCGTAATCGGCAATCATTTCTTTTCAGTCCATTTTGAAGGAATAAACCTTTCATTTTCCCAGGCTGATATAACTAAAGTCGAATTGATAAAGGGCAGATTGAAATAATTGATCATTTCATCTGATTCTGAGCCATCTGCCCACCCTGCTGGCAGACGCAATTATTTCATCTATATTGCCTATCCTATCTATTACTACTTTTGCTCCACCGGTAATAGTACGAAGGGTTCCGATATCTAAGGGATCATCGGTTATCCAGTCTGGTCCTGTTATTCCCAGCTCAACTTCACGACCATCTTTGTACCAGATTCGAAGTGATGTCACTCTCCCCCAGTATTCCTTTTCAATCTTATCTACATCACCAAAATTTTCCGTAAAGGAGTAATCATTCAAATATCTGTCCGGTTCATTTGTCATTAAAACCAGGTCTATATCTGAACCATCATGAACCTGGCCCCTTGCATATGAACCTACCAGTAATATAGCTTTTATATCGTTTCGCAGTTCTGCCCATTTTCTTATCTCTTCAAGAAAACTCTCAATTTCTTTCATTCTGAATTCTCCTTTTAATCAGGCTTTTCCCAGGAAGGACGGCCTGTGAATATACTGCCAGAAAAGCCAGATAATGACCCTCTATCGGTATTACACTTAAAAATTCCATTTCTCCTGGCAGAGAATCCAGTATTGATAAAAGACTTGAATAAGCTGTTTTAAAGAAGGATAATACAGTAGAAAGAGTGAATAAACCGAATATCGGAAACAGTCCTTTAAACAAAAGGAGCCGAATCCAAATCCTTCATAATAAAAAGGACCACCTTTATTTTCATGTTTTATCACCAATAAAAAGCTATATCAAGCTTAATTTTCCATCAATAATAATCTTTTTTTCCTGCCTTCATAAGCCCGGCAAAAAGCAGGATTTATTTATACCTTTTTCCTTTTACTTTTAATATCAATGACATTGTAGATCAGGGAAAATAATAAAAACATCATGGTAAAATAAATAAAAATATCACGATAAGCACTCTGGGCTAAAGGTTCACGGAATCCAGAAAGCCATACATAGCCAAGCACCAACAACAATGTCGGGATGTAAGCGATTAAGGCACTTACAAACCTGTTTTTTACTCTAATATGAACAATTAGTTCATATGCAAGAACCCCTACAAGTACAACAAAAGCACGGTCTAATTCATGCCAGTTTCCATTCGGGTCTTCATAAATACCTTTTGCAAGGTACAAAATACTATTAAGTATGGTTGTAAATGTATAAATACCACAATAAAGTAATAAAGCATCTTTAAGTATCTTATCCCAGAAATTCTTCATTTCATGCCCTCCATGTGCCAAATATTTTCTGCTTCTAATTCTTTCAAAGTACAAATCATCCATTTCCCGATAAATCTCTCATCAAGCTTCTATGTTGAAAAATCCTTTTGTCTGCTAAACCACCTCCTTAAGCAGCACATCAAAATGTCTTCCAATGTATTGATTGTACATGCGGAAACCGGCATAAGCAGCTATTTTGTACAGACACAGCAAATTGTTTCTCCAGTATCAGAAAACTCTTTTTTTATTTTTTCTCCTTTACTTTCATGAGGAGAGGGTTCACCATATTTTTTCCCACTTTTCTCTTAAACATATTGCTTCAAAGCCGATGGATTTATAAAAATCCACAACACCTCCGAAACAATACTTTGCCCCCAGTTTTTTTGTCTTTTTCATTGCCTCAGTAAGTGCAATCGTTGCCAGGCCTTTCCTTCTATGTTCAGGTATAGTTGCCAGGGGTTCCAAATAAGCATATTTATTCTGTTCATCAAACCACATCCCGGCATAACATGCATATTCTCCATCAGGAGCTTTAATAATTGTAGTTAAATCCTTTCTAAAGTTGGGACCGCTTTGCATGAGCAATGTTCCACCATAATCTTCATCCGGGTCAGGTCCATGATTAAACCCTTTCCAGAGACAGGTATGTATCTTTTTTATATCATTCTCTTCTTCCAATGTAATAATCGAATAATCCGGTGACAAATCAAGTTCAATAAAATCTTTGTCATAGGAAAAAATGGTTACTGGTTCTGTATGTACTTTTTTATATCCTTTCTCCTGTAAAAGCTCTCTTTTTACCTCCTCTTTATCTGTAACCCAGACCCCTAAAATTCTTTTATCATCACTTACAGCTGCCAGTTCCTTTTCTGCATATTCAAGCATCTCAGTTAACAAGTAATTATACCCATCTTTTACACTTAAAAAACATTCCCCGAGATCCATCTCATAACATGCCAGAGCTACAAGCTCTTCCCCGTCTTCCCACAAACCAAAACGATGAGTGTATTTATATCTAAAGTATGGATGGGTATGGGCGTATTCAAAAAACTGTCTTAACAAATAACCATTCAATGTTTCCAGATTATAAATATCATCTAAAAACTGACTCACCTTTTCAAAATCAGCCAGTAATTTATACCTTCTCCTGCTTACCATAATATTCACCCTTCAAGTCTATATTTTTCCTGTTATTAATTCTTTAGAAAAACCACCTGTGATTAATTCATTCAGGTCCGACCGGATAATACTGTTTCCCTCTTTCTCATATAAAATATCCCCCTCAATAAAGGCATCCCAGCTGGCCCGGTTAATGGTTTTGTATAATGAAAGGTCTGACATATCCCAGAATTTCATTTCAAAACATGGCGGGCTCATTGTGAGCAAAAAATCCTTCCAGTTTCCAACCAGATAAAACATCTTTTTGTGGCATTTTTTACAGCTATCAAGTATTTCATAATTATTTTTATTAATTCGTGAAATACAAAGATCCTGGGAAGCAGTAAAAATTTCATCACCGGCCAGCAATAAGCTTTTCAAATTCTTCTTATGAATCTTTTTCTTATAGATAACTTTAAAATCAGCTCTGTCAATAACAATAAATTCTCCATCAACATTTCCAGCATAGATATTATCACTGATGATCATATCCCAGATACTGCTTTCTGATATTGGATAAACCCTGACCTCACCGGAAGCTTTATTAATTACCGCAAAATCCCCCTTTCTGATAGCAATATATATATTTTTTTCATCATGGTCAAGTGTGCATATATCAGAACTCAAATCAATTCCCAGTTCCCATGTTTTATTAATTTCAAGTGTTTCCTTATCAATTTTATGTAATTTATAAAAATCACGGCTGTAAATTATATCCTTATCAATCAGCAGGTCTCTTGTTCTGCTGTTCTTCGGGAAAACTTCTTTGCTCTGTATAACATCACCTGTATTAATATCCGCCTTCATTATCTCTTTATCTGAGATTACATACAAAAGATCTCCCTCTTTTTTAAATTTCAAAACAGGCTTACCCAGATCAATCAGACTCTCAAAAAGCATCTTTCATCCTCCCTCCCCAGAGTGTCTTATCATTCTATAACTCCTTACGTATATAATTCCTTCCCGAGTATAAAAATCCTCTTTATTCCAGTTCCATTCTCAGCCTGATCATAACCGGATACCAATTTTCCTATCCTTTTCCCCTGATACTCTTCCCTGACAGCTATATTTATAATCTCCATGATATTGGGGCGAGTGCCAAGGAGTACATATTCTCCAACAATGATATCATTAAAACTTGCGGTAAATACCAATCCCCTGTTAATATAATCATTAACTATCTCCGGAGAAGAATCCGCCAGTAATAATAACTCATATATAGTGTCATCAATACTTTCGATTTTAAATAAATCTCATCCCAATAAATATGTACCGGCATTACATATCTTCTTACCGTCAATTATGATAGTTGGATCTTTAACAACTACATCCAGGTGATATGAACTTTTATTGTTCCCTCCATATTCCATGTTATTACCAAAGCCAAAATGACATGTACCCCTGGCGCATTCTGCCTCCATCAACTCCTTATACCATAATGCCCCTGGATTGATTCCTATTCCAAATTCGGCAAGTATACTGGTATTCTCATCCCCTGTTAAATCTTTCATAAGCATTTTCTGTTGTTCATCATTTGCGTTTAAACTGTTTATATTAATAACCCGTCCCCCTTTTATCTCCAGTGTAAACTTTTCTTCTGGAGGGCCGGAATATACACATCCATCTACAACAATTCTGCCTTCAGCAATATACTCAACTGGAGCAGTAAAGATTTCGCCGATTTCTGTACTATTCCATGAGCGCGGTTTTATAGAAATTTCAGTACCGGAATCTGTACTTATATCAATCAAAGATGCTCCTTCCAGCTCACTCAGTAAAGTCCTTTTAAAAGCATCTAACTCTTTTAAATCAATTCCATATATCCTTATTAAACTATCAAGGGGTAAAAATAGGTCACTGAAAAAATGCTCAGGTTTTAATATTAAACCAGAATCAGGACGACCAAATATATCAAAATAATTCTTTCTGCAATTTGATTCAATCAGAAAAATAATCCCGTAATCATCACTTATGCCAATCAATTGCTCCTTAAATCGATTAAGATTTGTCTCATTCAAAATAGTATCCAAAAGAAACAACCGTCCCTGAAACCCATGTGCTTTTATATCATCATGGAGCTGCCTGGCAAAATTGTATTTCCCTTTTGATGTAAATATATATATAATACCCGACCCGGGATTACCTATCAATTCCAGGATATTGTTTATAGCTGTATTTTCCTTTTTCATTATTATAACCTCCCGGGCCAGATTAGCGGAATCCCAATTCCTGAGCCATACCCTTCTACAGTCCGGCAAATCTTAGTCAGTCCTTATCTGTTGCTTTATTCAGAACCCTTCATTTCCCCGTTTCTGCTGCGAAATATTTAAAGCATCATTACATCTTTCATCATCAGGGAGACCATTGGCTTTGAGTGTTATTCTCTTACTCCCTCCAATGTATATGTATTTTTTTTGTTATTTTTTTTTGCTGCACCTGTTCATCAATCCATCTGTAAACGCTCATTATTTCTTTTTCATAGTTTTCATTTATCTCAAAACTACCAGTCCTTATTATATGCTTTTTTCAATATGAGATCAACGATTAATTCCAGGTCTTTTAGATTTTTCGGTATATTCATTGCGATTGCCTTAAGAAATAATAATTTTTCCAGGGATATGATCAATATATCTTCTTCTTCATTAGCACCGGCTTTCAAATAATCATAATCAAAAGTACAGATTTGATTCCATATTTCAAAACCGAATTCACAGACACCAATATCTCCATATATATCTTTCACATTATCAGGATATTTTTCTATAAGACCTTTATGGTCCTGGCGTGAGACCACCAGATCAATATCTGCCCCTGATTTTCGTAAACCATAATACTCCATGGCCTTTCCTCCAATGAGTAAAGGCTTTGAAGTAAAACTAAAGTTCAGTTTTGCTAAATCAATATCCATATTATTTTATTCCTTTCAATCATCTCTATATTATTGATTTTTGCGCCTCATCTTTATTCCTGAATAGAATATTCATTAAACAGCAGCCTGGATTCCAGGGATGTGCATGATATGAATAAAAAAGATTGAATGATTTGTTCAAGTATTGCCGTAATTTTTTCAATTTCACTGATCATTTCATCTTTCAAAGGGGATGCATTTGCTGGGGGGAATCTGCCCATCATAAGTCTCAGCTAAAGTCCAATAAACATAGTATCATACGCAAACTCAATCTTTAGATGTTTCAATTCCTTTTCCAATTCCTGCAATTCATCATGTGAAATCCCGTCTGGTTCCTCTATATGGGTCAAAACTTTTTTTCCGGCATTTATCTTCCTGGCAATTTCAAGGGTTTCTTCGAATGTTGCTTCACTCTTTAAAACCGGATGGTTTTCATCTATTTTTCGTTCATTCGTAAATGGATCCTTTTCCAGTATTCCCATTGGAAGTACTGCCAGATCGATATTTTTCACAAATTCAGGTGGTTCCCAACCCTTTAACTCATCCGGAACTATTAGCACTTTACTGTCTTCATCTTCAAACAAAAATGCATAAACAAAATCCTCTTTCAGGCGGAAAGGCAAAATCCTGGTCCCGTTTATGATAACAGTATCAACATCCTTCATTTCATTAATCCTGATTACCTTTTGCCGTTCCAAAAACAAAAAGTGTCCCCAGTAACCGAGCATTTTTCTGAAATCCAGGGCGACCTGTTCAGGAAAATAAAGATCTGTCAGCTTATTTTCAGCAGGATAATTGCGGAAATCCTGATTCATAGTTTCCCATACCCGTAAACCGGCAACATGGTCAGGGTGCCAGTGGAAATAAAAGGCTGCCTCGATCTTTTTGATCCTGGAACGATTGATCTGTTCCTTTATTTCTTCAGGTGTATCTATCAACACATCAGGGCCATGCACAAAAATAGCTGGACCGGTTCTGCTGTAAGGTATACCCTTCTCTCTGGCCTGAGTGCATACCCTTCATTTACATCCAGGTACCGGTGTAGTAATGCAGCCGCCGGAGCCCAATATTTCTATTTTCAAACAGAACACCCCCCGGGCATGTTAACTCAATAGCATCTATCCTTAATACACTATAACATCAAGCTGAACCAGAAGGCCGTTCCGGCCGTCGCTGTAGGCAGACCCAGAATGGACCGTGTTATTTTTTACCACAAACAAATATAAGTTCTCTCCCATCATGAATACCACTTTTATCATAGTATCCAAATTCCTCTCATGGAAGCTTACTGGACAATGGAATGGCTGTAAATATAGAACTCTTCCTGGCTTGGCTGGTATTTCTTCTCCCAAGGCTCAAAGCCTTCGTCAAAACGCTCGGCTTCTTTTTCGTCTATCTCAAGGACAGGACTTGAATGGTAAACCCACTTCCTCCCGTCCAGGGCGCCGGGCTTCAGTTCCTTTACCAGCATTGCCGTGGGATATATCCCATTCTCAAGACAGACATTATACTTTTTGCAGCTCTTAAAGCCAACGCCTACATAATTACCGGGGTGTCCAAAGATGACAATCACATCATAGCCAAGGGCGGCCGCCTTTTCAAAGGAATACTCTATTAACTTCTTCCCATACCCCTTTCTCTGGTATTCCGGTAAAATGCAAACCGGGCCGAAAGTAAGGATCTCTTTTTCCTCCCCGGCTTCATCCACCAGTTTTGCTTTCGTATACAT
>LSQX01333062.1_pt1 | contig 13347 bp, 10 predicted proteins | sample 654561 | NCBI WGS metagenome assembly LSQX01 (sample SAMN04489861, study PRJNA283612) | anaerobic digester metagenome | isolation source: 4 biogas reactors fed with cattle manure at either 37C or 55C with and... | place: Denmark: Kongens Lyngby | collected 2014 | reverse complement strand
GTTTCTCGTGCCTGTGGATAAGGTTAAGGCAATTTGCTGATAATCCGACAATGCCGCGTCCGCTCCTTGTGCCTGTGGATAAGGTCGTTGTCGCAGGGTAGATGTTTTCAACCGTCGTTGTCTACTTTTTATCTTTTAGATATGCGTCAATTGAGTTTGCGGCTGTTTTTCCCGCACCCATCGCCAAAATCACGGTCGCTGCACCGGTGACGGCATCGCCGCCGGCCCACACACCCGGCATTGATGTAGCAAGGGTCTCCTCATCGACAATAATGCCGCCCCATGAGTGGCATTTAAGTTCGTCTGTTGTGTTGCGCAGCAAGGGGTTCGGAGATTGTCCGATCGCCATGATCACGGTGTCAAGTTCGATATCAAATTCGGAACCTTTCATTGGGACTGGTCGGCGTCTTCCCGATGCGTCCGGCTCGCCCAGTTCCATCCGGATGCACGTCATGCCGGTCACCCAGCCGTCGCATCCTTTGATTTCGGTCGGATTGGTCAAAAGATTGAAGATAATGCCTTCATGCTTCGCATGTTCGACTTCTTCCTTACGCGCCGGCAGTTCATCCTCCGAACGGCGGTAGACGATCATGACTTCTTCTGCTCCGAGCCGTTTCGCGCAGCGCGCGGCATCCATAGCGACATTGCCGCCTCCGACAACGGCGACACGTTTGCCGATGTTGATTGGCGTTGAAGTTTCTGGCCAGCGCCAAGCCTGCATCAGATTGACGCGCGTCAGGAACTCGTTTGCCGAATAGACTTGGTTGAGGTTTTCGCCCGGAATATCCATAAAACGGGGAAGTCCTGCTCCCGATCCTATGAATATGGCCTCGTAACCGCTTTCGAAGAGGTCGTCGATTGAAAGGGTGAGCCCGATAACTGTATTGCAGACGATCTCGACGCCGAGTGCTTTCAGGCCGTCGATTTCAGTTTGCACCAGTTTTTTCGGGAGACGGAATTCCGGAATGCCGTACATCAATACGCCGCCGGCTACGTGAAAAGCTTCGTAGACGGTGACTTCGTAGCCCATTTTGGCAAGATCGCCCGCACAGGTCAGTCCGGCAGGCCCGGAGCCGATCACGGCGACGCGGCGGCCGTTCGTTTTTGGCTGCGGCGGTTGCTCTTTCACGTTTGCGAGATGCCAGTCGGCGGCAAATCGCTCAAGGCGCCCGATAGCGACCGGTTCACCTTTGATGCCGCGTATGCAGGTGGATTCGCATTGTGTCTCTTGTGGGCAGACGCGACCGCAAATGGCCGGCAGGCTGTTCGTCGAGGCGATGATTTGGTAGGCATCCTCATAATCGCCGGATGCGATTTTCTCGATAAAAGCCGGGATGTCGACGTTGACAGGACATTTCGCTACACAGGGGTGGTTTTTGCAGTGCAGACAACGCAGCGCTTCTTCCTGTGCCATTTCCTCGGTATAACCGAGGGCGACTTCGCTAAAATTCTTGTTGCGAACGTCCGGTGCCTGTTCGGGCATGCTTACTTTGACGTTCGACATATTTCTTTTTTTCTTATTCATGGCGTACTTCTCCCGTCAGGCGGCAACGGTGCCGTTCCTGTTCACTCTTGCGATCGTGGTCTTCTTGTTCAACGTAGGCTCGTGAACGCCGGATCGCTTCTTCAAAATCGACTTCGTGTGCGTCGAAGTCCGGACCGTCGACACAAGCAAACTTTGTCTTCCCGCCGACGGTTAGGCGACAGCAGCCGCACATGCCGGTTCCGTCTACCATGATGGTGTTCATGCTTACTACGGTTTCAATGTCGTAAGGCCGAGTCATCTCAGCGACTGCGCGCATCATGACAAGAGGACCGATGGCAATGACAAGGTCATACTTTTTGCCCTGTTCCAAAAGCTCTTTCAGCATGTCCGTCACAAAGCCTTTGCGGCCGGAGGAGCCATCGTCGGTGATGAGGTAAAAATTATCGGACGACGAGCGGAGTTCATCTTCAAGAATGATGAGATCTACGCTTCTATAACCGGCGATGACATCGACGTGCGCGCCGATTTCGTGAAGATAAGCCGCTTGCGGGTAGGCGATGGCGACGCCGAGTCCGCCGCCAATGACGGCGACTTTCTTGCCCTTATATGGATCGAGTTCGGACGGTTTACCAAGCGGTCCGACGAAGTCGGCGATCGATTCACCGGCTTCTTTTGCACCTAGTCGCATCGTTGATTTACCCACCATTTGGAAAATGATGGTGACGCTCCCTTCGCTAGGGTCGACGCCCGCGATGGTGAGAGGAACACGTTCTCCTCCTTCTTCTACACGAAAAATGATAAATTGACCGGGCAACGCCTTGTTTGCGATAAGAGGCGCTTCCACCTTCATAAGAACGGTTTCGCGAGTCAGTTGACGCTTTTCTAGTATTTTGCTCATGTCGGTTTTTATTCCTTTCCTACTTTCGAATTGATGACCGGTGAAATAGAGGGGTTACCCCTGATGGTCAAGGTCAGTTCGCTGTCCTTTATATTTATCGTTTCTATTGCCTTACTCAATAATACCCTTTTTAATCATCCTCTTTTACTGAACTTCTTAAACTCAACCTCTTAAACTTAGCCTTTTTTACTTAGCTTCTATTTAATCCTTTTTTAAGTCTCTTTAACTCGACCTCTTACACTCAACCTATTTAACTCAACTTCATTAAATCAGTCTCTTTAACTCAACCTATTTTTAACTTAGCCTCTATTCAGTCTCTTTAACTTAACCATTTGTAATCAGCGTCTGCTCAATCTCTTTTATTCAATCTCTTTTACTCAGCCTCTTTTTCTTAAGCGCGCCGAGACGCATTAATGTTTTGCAGCATCAATAGTTCGTGTTACTTCATACCGCGATCTCAATTGTCATCCTCATGGAGAATGAGAAGAGCTGCCTGCATGCGATTCATGGCATCTTCAATACACGATGTCGGACAGGCAAGATTGAGACGTTCAAATCCTTCGCCGCCTTGACCGAACATGTAGCCTCCGTTTAAGAACAGATTACCTTCTTGTCGCAGGAACTGTTCCTGTGTTTTACCATCCATACCGAATGCGCGTAAATCAAGCCACTGAAGGTAAGTACCCTCCATGGTGTATGGGCGTACGCGTGTAAGTCGCTTGTCGCAGAAATCTTCGACGTACTGACGATTGCGGTCGATCAGCACTATGAGTTGATCAAGCCAGTCAAGACATTCGGTGTAGGCGATTTCACATGCCTTATAACCGAGGATTGTCGGGCTGCTTGCACGCCCCGAATGAAGTGTTTTAGTGAAAGTCTCACGCAGTGTAGCGTTCGGAATGATGATGGATGACGTTTGCATGCCTGCCAGATTAAAAGTTTTGCTCGGAGCCGTGCAGATGACGGAATTTTGCGCAAAATCATCGCTGATCGTCGCGTAGACGGTGTGCCTGTAGCCGGGCATGATGAGGTCAAAATGAATTTCATCCGAGATCATGAGCACGTCATTTTTTAGGCAAATCTCACCAACTTTTTTCAGTTCTTCCACAGTCCAGACGCGACCGACAGGGTTATGGGGACTGCAAAAGAGCAGCACGCGGTTGTCAGGATGCTGTGCACATTGTTCCAGCAGGTCAAAATCGATTTCGTAGCGGTTGCCGCGATCCAGAAGCGGGCAATACACGGCGTTGCGGCCTTCCTGTTCTGCAGCGCCGAAGAAAGGATAGTAGACAGGCGGCATCACGATGACTCCCTCTCCGGGGCGTGTGTATGCCAAAACCGCATTGTAGAAGGCCGGGACGACACCGGCTGTCGGAACGATCCATTCCGGTTCGATTTCCCAGTTGTGCCTTTTTTTCATGAAAGAACAGACGGCGTCACGATAGCTTTGAGGAGCTCCGGCGTATCCGAGGATGAGTTTGTCCGGATCCAGCATGTCGCGAAGTCCGGCCATGATCTCGGGCGGATTCTTGAGTTCCATATCGGCGACGGACAAGGGGATTACGTCTTCAGGAACGTCAGGACAGGCATTTGTCATAGCGTTCCACTTATAAGAAGTCGTATGGCGGCGGTCTACGTAATGTTCAAAATCATACTGCACAGACATTCTCCAGCTGTACTCGAGGGTTTTCTTACTTAATAATCTTATCAAATCCGCCCAGCCACGTCGGATTTGAGATTGCGAACATGTAATTGACCGCAACGTAATCGGTGATGCCGTTTTCTTCAACGAGTTGCTTGAGAGGACGCACGTAGTAGCGAGGGTCGATCACGTAGATTTCATCGTAGTGATTGGCGAAGTAGGGGACGAGTGCATTCCCGAATGAGTCTTTTGTAACGAGGAGTTTTCGTCCGCTACTGTTGGAGGTCACGATTTTCAAAAGAGCGCGGTCTCCCCCGGAGTAATTGAGATAGCTGTTGACTCCGGTGCACCGTTCGTCGTTCAGAATAATCTGATAGGTGACCGTCATTTCCGGGTTGTCCCATGCCGTTGCCGTATAGGATTCCACTTTCGGCCGCCAACCTTCAGTCGTATCAGGATTGTCCTTCAGGGCGGTCTCATTTGTGGCACGCCAGAGCGAACCGAGGAAAGTGCCCTCAATCTGATAATGTTCCATGTCAGAGAGAGGGACAGGTGCCCAGCCTGCTTCTTCACAAAAAGCGACGTATGCGTAATAAGCGCCACGTCCTGTCCAGTGATGGTCGGTACGGTAATAAATGTATTCATCGCGGTGGCGCAACAGCTTATCCAGTGAGTCTACCTTGCCGATTCCAGGGTTGAGCGCATTCCAGAAAATATCTAAGCACGCCTGTTGTGAGCAGTACCCGCTGTGATATTCTTCAGGCGCGTAAATTTCAATTGCTGTCGGGATAAGCATTGAGTACATGTTAAGATTTGCACCCCACGTGGTTTTGACGGTGTTCAGGCGGTTGGCGTAGTTCTTAAGGAGTTTTTCATCGCCGTAGAAACGTTCCATGACGCGCGTACCCATGACGACCAGCCCGCCTTTCTCTACAGGGTTCTCCTTAGGCAGGGTGGGGATTGGCGGATCTTCTTGCTTAGTTGTCGTTGGCGTGGTTGACTCGGAGGTTCCCGTCTCTCCAGAAGGGTCAGAAAGACCGGTAGGATCCACTACCTGATTCGGCGGAGATGTTTCGATTGGAGCGGGCGGAGTATCAGGATCATCGTCTCCGGGATCGTCCGGCATGAGATCGCGATTGATCTGATATAGTGCAAGTCCGCCCGGATTCAAGTTTGGAAAAAGTGACGCGCGCATTGATTTACCGATCGTGATTAACGAATTACGAAAGGGAAATTGATCGTTGTACCATGCTTCGATTTTCTCTGCCTGTTTGCCGGTTACGGCGTCTTTATATGTCAACTTAGGAAACGTTTTGAGTCGTCGTCCTTCGTCAAGAGAAATCGTTTCTTGCGGAAGGATAATATGCAGGACTCCAAAGATGACCAGGAAAGCGACAAAAGCAGTTATCAGGATAATTTGATTGTTTTTTTTCTGACGCATAATGCTAATCCTTCTTATATCAGTTCGAGTTCCCCTACTTAATCAGAACCTGAAGTAGAGGAACGGGTTGTAGCTCGATGCGACAAGTGATGCCGTACATGTAAAAAGCAGTAATAGGGTAAACACCATGCGCAAAATGCCGATCGCTCTTGAGCATTCGAGTATTCTTTTGTAACCATGAAGGCGTTCTTTTATCCAAGGAAGGATCGGTGTTGAAGCTATGATTGCAACGATGAGGAATACAAGATGTTGCCTCCAGAGTATGCGTGCTTCCAAGTCCATGAAACCGGCTAGTCCCGGCGCGAAAATCCGTCCATAAAACGTAAAGAGGCGCGAAAAATCGGTAAAGTAAAAGATACTGAATGCGAATACGTTCGCCAAAAATGTCGGTACCAGCCAGATCCATTTAGGTGTTTTCTCGTGTAAGGGCAGAATCACCTTGCGTTCGAAGAGCAGAATCACAAAATAGTAGAGTCCCCACAATACGAAATTAAAGTTTGCCCCGTGCCAGAGTCCCGTAAGGAACCAAACTATGAATGTATTGCGCAGTCGGTGACGGCGATTGCCACCGAGCGGGATATAGAGATAGTCGCGGAAAAAAGTGCTGAGCGAGATATGCCAGCGGCGCCAGAATTCGGTTACACTTTTTGAGATATACGGATAATTGAAGTTCTCAAGGAATTTGAAGCCGAACATTCTCCCGAGGCCGATCGCCATATCAGAATAACCTGAGAAGTCAAAATAGATCTGAAAAGTGTACGCAAGAATCCCCAAAACAGCCGTTGCTGTGCTGATCTGCCCGAAATGATCCGATTCTAGACAAAAATTGACGATTTCGCCGGCGTGATTGGCGATCAGGACTTTTTTACATAGACCGACAACAAAGCGACCAATGCCGGACACGATGCCGTCCAACGTAATCTCACGGTGACTAATTTCCTTTTCCACGTCAATATAGCGCACGATCGGGCCTGCGATAAGTTGCGGGAACAATGAGACATAAAGTAAAAATTTGTAATAGGAGCGCTGTATTTTGATTCCGCCACGGTAGAGGTCAATGATGTAGGAAAGTGCTTGGAAGGTATAAAACGAGATGCCGATCGGCAATGAAATCTGTGGAACCGGAATATTGATGAAAGGAATCAGATTGATGGTTTCTACTATAAAACCGGTATATTTGAAAACTACAAGACTGCCGATCGAGACAACTATGGCAAGCGTCAGAGCAGTGCGTCGTTCCTTCCGACGGCGAGCGCGACTCATCAGGATTCCGCATCCCCAGATGAAAAGCGTCGTCAGAATGAGCAGGATAACATAGACCGGCTCACCCCACGCATAGAAAAAGAGCGAAAATACGAGCAGGATAATATTCTGCGTTTTTGTTTTTTCCACAGACCAGACCAAAATCAAGCATAGCGGAAGAAAAACATATAAGAAAAATAGAGAAGAAAAAACCATGTACTTTGTTCTCCTAAGTTAACTTTAAGTTAACCTTAAGTTAACTCTAAGTTAACGTAGTCATTATACCCCGACGACTCAGTATTCAATATGTCCATTAAAATGTCCATTAAATTCTCGAGCTTAAGGGCGATTGCGCCCTCATCGCGTTGAGCATTTCTTGCGACATCAAATCCCCGAGCCTAGGAGTGAATACGGCAGTTGCCATTGGTCGTCTCTTAAGAGTTGATTAAATCACCAAGCTAAAGAATGATTGCAATACAACTGACCTTTACATTTTAACGTGAACCCTTTTTCTGTCAATCGTAAAATCGCTCAATCATGAATAAATAATGAGGTTGTCACCAATTGATTGGGTTATCATTAATTGGAAAATCACTCAACCTGTGAAAGTTTATTTTAATTTAATCAGATTAATCGGATAGACAGTTTTTATCAAATTCTCATTGGACAATAATTCAGATTTTTTAGATAAACTGACCTCTCTTATTTTTTTCCTATTTACCATACTCCTTACCATCTTCTTACCGTTTTCCTCCCCGGACATTTTTTCGATTAATTTATAATATTCCGTCTTTACTTCTTTCCTTGCGAGACAATTTTTCAGATAAGTGGGAAATATTGCTGTCATTTATCAATTTTGCTTCCAGTAACATAAATAATATTTAATAACTGTCCATTGATTGGCACGATGTCGGAGCAAAACTACTAACAAAATTGAATAATTGGTCACTTCATTAGAATCATGGACGATAATGCTGAAAAAACTGAGAAACTGGCCAGTGGTTACCGCAATATCGATGCAAAGACTCTAAAAAACATGAAGACTGGCCGTCCTGTTGGATTAGTGGGACGATGAATCTAATAAAGCTGAAAAATTGACCACTCCGATTAGTCATGGGCGGTGATGCTGATAAATTTGAAAAATTGGCCATTGGCGTTATCTAATCGATTAGGTTATATAAAGTGTTCTGAATGAGAATGAGCGATCTTTTTGTTATAGTAATTAATATATCTATTCAATAAACCATACGGTTTTTTATCAAAGAAAGAGGTGTAAGATGTCTATTCCAACGCCACATATTGCAGCAAAAAGTCCGGATGAAATCGCTAACACGGTTTTGATGCCGGGTGATCCTCTCCGTGCAAAGTTTGTAGCGGAGACGTATTTTGATGATGCCAAACAATTTAACCATGTGCGCGGGATGCTCGGCTACACAGGCTACTACAAAGGAAAACGTGTGTCAGTCATGGGATCCGGCATGGGGATGCCGTCATCCATGATCTACTTTCATGAGCTGTTTGCTTTCTATGAGGTCGAGACGATTATTCGCATTGGAAGTGCCGGTGCGATGCAACCGTATGTGAAACTTCACGATCTTATTATAGCGACGGCATCAAACACAGATTCCAATATTAGTTATGGACTGTTTGGCGCATATGCTTTCTGTCCAACTCCGGACTTTGAATTGTTGCTTAATGCATGGGATACGGGCAAGAAGATGGGATTGTCTATGCATGCGGGTACGGTTTGCTGTTCGGATCAATTTTATAGCGATCTTCCCGAAGACGTGATTAAACGTCTTATGCAGTACGGTGCATTGGGAGCGGAAATGGAGTCTGCCGGGCTATATATGACGGCTCGCAAGCTTGGTAAACGTGCGCTTGCGATGTTTACGGTTAGTGATAGCTTGATTACGAAAGAGGCAGATACAGCGGAGGCACGTCAGACAGGATATCGTCAAATGATGGAGCTTGCGCTTGAGATCGCTCCGGAATAAAGATGAAGTTAGCACTTAAATCGCTACGTGAAAATGATGGAGCTTACGCTTGATATTGCTCGGGAAAAAAGATGGAACTTGCGCTTGAGATCGCTCAGGAATAAAAATGAGGTTTGCGCTTATGATCTCTCCGGAATAATAATTGAATTGACGTTTTAAAAAACTCCGGAAAAAAGATGGATATCATCGTTAGGAGACAATACATCAAATAGGGTGTAGCCTTCCAAGAAAGGTATGGCACTGCAAAAGGTATGACACTACAACGGGAGATGCTTATACCGGGTTGCTGTGTTAGAGACACTACAACGGGAGATGCTCTTACCTGATTGCTGTGTTAGAGACACTGCAACGGAAGATGCTTTTACCGGATTGCTGTGTTAGAGATGAATCTGTTGCAACGGGATATGTGGTTTTTTGTGTCTGCATTTCCCGGTGTTTTTTGTATTTATGACTGTTTCGGTGAGCGTGCTTTGTACCAAATATTGAAATCATCGATTTCTTGTGCTGTGGGAAGAGATGGTTGCGCGCCTTCTCGAGTCACTGTGATGGCGGCTGCGCGTGTTGCGCGATCGACGGCATGATCGAGTATGTCGTAGGGAATCTGAAACGAATGCGAAAAAGCTGAAATGTCGCTAAAGTTAGAACTTTTTTCAGTTTTTTCGGCAGCGCCTTCTCCGGAATTTAATTCGGCGCCCACTTCAGCATGTGTTTCAGCACCATTCTTAAGGTTTAATTCGGCGCCCACTTCAGCATGTGTTTCAGCACCATTCTTAAGGTTTAAGTCGGCGCCCGCTTCCGCTTGTGTTTCGGTGGCTTTTTCGGCACATAGGCCAGTAGTTTTTTTGGCATGCGGATCAGTTTTTTCTTTGTTGCTTGTGGAAACGTATGTTTCAGAGGGAGAGGCTACATCTTCGCCAACGTTTATGCTGCGCCATTTTGCGCTGCTTTCCTTCAAGTAACGCGCGATTTCACTGGCTAATGTGCCATTAAAGCTGTCTCCGGCAGCAGTAGTGTCGACAGCGGTAACGCGATATACGGGATATTTCCGCTCTGTATTCTGATCCATATAGAATGCGCCTTTGTCGCCTAGCGTCACTATAATAGACGACAGGCCTCGGTCTAGGAGGACGCGGCAAGCCGCGATCCATTCGCTTTCCGTCTGTGTCGGACACCCGGAAAGAATTGCTAGTTCGCTTTCATTTGGCGTCATGAGATTGGCAAGTCGATAAAAATGATCGGGTAATTCGGTAGCGGGTGCCGGATTAAGTATGCTGAAAGTGTGCTCTTCTTTGGCGATGATGAGTGCTCGCTCAACGGCATCGAGAGGGATTTCAAGCTGCATGAGCAGGACGGAGGAGCGCGCAATCAGCGGTCTCAATCGATCAATGTCGTCGGCGTGGATTGTGTAGTTTGCGCCTGAAATTACTGTGATGCGATTTCTTCCTGATGCGTCGACGACAATCGCTGCGATGCCTGTAGGTGCATTTTCGTGTATTTCTACGTGATCGATATGCAAAGGATCGTGCTTTAACGATTCTAACAATGTGTTGCCGAACGCATCTTTGCCGAGGCGACCGACCATCCATGTCTCTCCGCCGCTTCGTGCCGCTGCGACAGCTTGATTGGCGCCTTTGCCTCCGGGAATTTGTGTCCACGACGTGCCCATCACGGTTTCGCCCATGTCAGGCGCACGTTTTGCGGTGACGACAAGATCCATATTGATGCTTCCAATAACTGTAATCATAGAGGACGCTCTTTCTATTTCATTATCAAGTGAAGCTGTCAACTGCCCTCGATATTCGTCATGTGCTATTATCTTTCATGAAGTATAACATGCTCATTATTGTCAAACGTCAATAAGTGTTGTTCTTTAATGCTGTATTCAGTTGTTTATCATGTTCAGTTTACGAATTTGAATAAACCACATATAATGAGACCGGTTTGGTAAATTCTAGGTACAATATATGTTGAGAATGTGTTAAAGGAGCTCTACGCAACGGAGATTAAGCAGATATTTGTTTAGTTGATTCGTTTTGAGACGGATGTTGCAGAAACGCATGAGAACTCAAAGTAACGGAGATTGAACGCATAATTGCTTGGTTTGTTTGGTGTGACAAATGATGTTGCTGAGTAGGAGAGACTCAAAAGTATCTATGATTGGACGCTTATTTGCGGCTTTCTGCGGACGACCGGTCGTCTTGTTGGGTAATTCATGAGTTTTTATGATGTAGTAAAACTTATTGGCGGACTAGCTCTTTTTCTTTATGGAATGCAGGCATTGGGCGACAGTTTGGTGACTGCGTCCGGTTCAAAGTNNGGGCGGTACTCCTCGGAACAGGGGTGACCGCCGTTATTCAGTCATCCTCAGCTACAACCGTGATGGTGGTAGGTCTTGTCAATGCCGGTCTTCTTACACTTTCTCAGTCAGTTGGAATTATCATGGGAGCCAACATTGGCACGACGTTGACGGCGTGGTTGCTTAGCCTCGGTACAATTGGCGATTCAAGTGTCTATTTGAGCTTCCTTAAACCTGCCTTTTTCTCCCCGATCCTAGCTGCTATTGCCGTTGCCATACTTCTGTTTTCAAAAGATGAAAAACGCCGTAATATCAGCCGCGTCATAATCGGTTTTGTCATTCTTATGTACGGGATGGAAGAAATGACCGGTGCCGTTAAACCGTTGTCACAACTTCCTGAGTTTCAGAAGCTTTTCCTTACTTTCTCTAACCCCTTTATCGGGTTGTTGATCGGAGCCGGGCTGACGGCGATCATTCAAAGTTCTTCTGCTTCTATCGGTATTCTTCAAGCGCTGTCAACTACGGGCATCGTCACATTCGGTTCGGCGATCCCGATTGTTTTTGGACAGAACATCGGCACTTGCGTCACCGCTATGATTTCCAGTATTGGAACCTCTAGAGACGCGAAACGTGCTGCTCTGGTTCATCTGTTCTTTAACATCTTTGGAACGATGCTCTTTATGGGCACCTTTTATATTCTGAATACAATCTTTGGCTTTACTTTCTTGACAATGCGTGTCACACCCGTTGACATCGCGATTGCGAATACTCTCTATAAAACGAGCGCGACCATCGTTCAGCTTCCATTTAGACACTATTTAGTTCGCTTTGTGAAGCTCATTTTGCCGGATGAAGAAAAAGAACCGCTACTTGATCTTCAAGATTCTGAACAGCGCTTTGCCTCACTTGATCCGCGGTTCTTGGACAATCCATCATTTGCTCTGGTTCAATGCAGTCAGATGAGCAATGAAATGGCTGAGCTTGTGGAGCGTCAGTATAATTTGGCAGTACGCCAGTTACACGCGTTCAGCCGATCGGATTTTAAGCACGTGAAGAATGCAGAGGGTATTGTCGATCAGTACGAGGACAATCTAGGTACCTATATGGTCAAATTGAGTGGAAGCAAACTAACGGATAGTGATTCGCGCATTCTTTCATTGCTTCTCAAGTGCCTAGGTGACTACGAGAGGATTTCGGATCACGCGTTTAGCATAGCATTGTCCGGAAAAGAAATGTATGACAAGAAAATTGATTTCTCGCGTGAGGCGACCAATGAGCTTGCTGTGATGGAAAGCGCGGTGAGCGCGTTGCTTGAAATGACAGTGCGCGCTTTCCGGGAGAATGATGTTGAACTTGCCAGACGTGTTGAGCCGCTGGAAGAAGTAATCGACTATTTGACGGATGAGTTGCAGGCACGGCATATTCAGCGTTTACAGGACAATCGCTGTACACTCGAGCTTGGTTTTATTTTCATGGATGTGCTGACTGCCATGGAACGCGTAGCCGATCACTGTTCCAATATCGCGATTAGCATTCTTGAGCTGGCGCACGGCCCTGCGCTTGATCAGCACGCTCATTTGCATAGTTTGAAGGTTCGCGCTGATTTTACACAACAAGTAAGAGAATTTGAGGAAATGTACCGTCTTCCTACTGTGGAGCGTCCGTCTCTTGTTCAGCAACTAGCGCTGGAAGATCTGACGGATAGTTCTGTTTCCTGATTTTTCATATAAAATATGACTGTCCTGCTTATGTAAAGCGGAATCTTGCGAACGATCTTCCATACACGGTAAGGCAACGGTTGCTTTATTCCTGTTCCTGCGTTTACGTTTCCAGATATTTATTGTGCCAGAGGGCAAGCTGTCCATCCTGCTTGCCCTCTGGCTTTAGATGTCAGATGATCCGGTTTATCCAAGAAAATCTCGTATGTGTGTCGGATCTTTATCATGTTGCTCTTTTGTTGTATCGGGGTGTCCGATAGCGATGGCGAGGCGGAATTTTTCTCCTTCTTCCATACCGAGCAAAGCACAGCAGTTTTGAGGATCATCGTGCATAAACGCAGCTCGCGGCATACCTAGGATGACACTTCCAAGTCCCATTGATTGTGCGGCGAGCGCTAGGATGGCAACCGCGATGCCTGAATCAGCTGCAGCCCAAGTCGTGTCTTTGGCAGAGACAAAGACGACAAGAGGGGCGCCATAGAATATGCTGTCGGAGTCACGACTCTTTAAGCGCTCGAGCATCTCTGGATTGTGGTGAAAGCAGCGCTCATCGACGGCTTTGATGATTTTATGATCTGTAACGAACGCGTAGCGAAGCTCTTGAAAGTTCTGTCCTGTTGGTGTCGC
>LSQX01027482.1_pt3 | contig 13347 bp, 17 predicted proteins | sample 654561 | NCBI WGS metagenome assembly LSQX01 (sample SAMN04489861, study PRJNA283612) | anaerobic digester metagenome | isolation source: 4 biogas reactors fed with cattle manure at either 37C or 55C with and... | place: Denmark: Kongens Lyngby | collected 2014 | reverse complement strand
CAGCACAACCAGTTGACGTAAGCTTCCACGGAAACAAGAGAATTGAAGGTCGAGATTTATTAAATGATGAATTTGAATTTGAGTTATATGCAACAACTAATGATTACGAAATCGACTCAGAAGCTCTTGAAACAGTAACCAACGATGGTGAAGGATTAGTCCAGTTTAGCCCAATTACATACGAGTTTGGACAAGCAGGCGAATACTTCTTCGTAATCGTTGAGAAATCTGGCACCCTAGGCGGTGTGACATACGACGAAAACATAATTAAAGTTAAAGTCCTCATCACTGACAACCTAGAAGGTCAAATGGAAGCATCAGTCGCGTATGTTGACGAACTACAAACATTCGTTAACCTATACGATGCCCAACCAGTTGAAGTATCAATTGGAGCATTAAAAGAATTAATCGGACTAGACTTAATAGACAATACATTCGAATTTGAACTACTCGACGAAGCAGGGAAAATCGTTGAAACAGTCACAAACCAGGACGGAAAAGCTCTATTTAATTTAGTCTTTGATGAAATCGGAATCTACAAGTTCACGCTACGAGAAGTTGCCGGTGATATCGGACAAATCATCTATGATGATACATTGTTCGAAATTACTGTAACAGTCACTGATAACCTTGAAGGACAACTTGTCGCAAGAGTTGAACACGAAACGCTCGTCTTCACAAATGAATTTGTATCAACACCAAGTCTCTTTGTTGAAAAAGAAGGAAGACTCGTAAATGGTGAAGATGAATTCACTGAAGTGGGAGATGTTATTGAATTTATCGTAACAGCAACCAATACTGGAGATGTCCCATTACTCAATGTAGAAATTCAAGACGATAAAGAAGGTCTATACAATGTGATGTACCACATTGATCACGGAGCTGGAGTCATTACAAGAAATGTAGTCAATGGACAAGTAACTCTACAACCACTCGAAAAACTAGTCATGGTAGCACTCTACAATGTGACAGATGAAGATTTAGAAGCAGAAGTTGTCATCAATACAGCCAATGCTGAAGGTTATGAGCCAGATCCATTTGATCCAGAAAACCCAAGAGATCCAGATGATCCAGTCGGGCCAGTAGACCCAGTAAGAATTGAAGTACCAGGAGAAAGAGGAGAAGTGTTAGGCGACAGAGTTGACCTACCACAAACAGGTGAAAGAACATTCAACCCATTCTTCTCACTAGCCTTCATTACAGCAGGAGCATACTTAGTCCTGAAGAAAAGAAAAGAAGAAGAATAATCAGCTAATCTCCAATAGGAAGGGACCATGAAAGTGGTCCTTTTCTATGACTTTATGGTAAGATAAACATATGAAAATAAATGTCAAAAAACTAAAAGAAACAGCCATCATTCCCACCAAAGGAAGTGAATACGCAGCCGGATCAGATTTATACGCATGCACCGAAATGCCAATTTTAATTGAACCACAAGCAACAGTCTTAGTACCAACCGGACTCGCCATAGAACTACCAGTCGGAACCGTCGGCCTAATTTATGCCCGCTCAGGACTCGCCTCAAAACGAGGACTCGCACCCGCAAATAAAGTGGGTGTCATCGACTGTGACTACCGCGGTGAAATCCTAGTCGCACTGCATAATCATAGTAATTCTAGCCAAACCATAGAACCACAAGAACGAATTGCTCAACTCGTCGTAACACCATATTTTGAAGTTGACTATTCTGAAGCAGACACACTCTCAGAAACAACCAGAGATTCAGGCGGATTTGGCAGCACTGGACAAAAATAGAAAGACAGAAGTATGAACGGACAAGTCGATGTAAGTACACTAGTATTAGAAACACCCCGATTAATCCTAAGACCCTTTAAAGTTGAAGATTACAAAGATGTTTTTGACTATGCATCAGACAAAGATGTAGGCCCAATGGCAGGATGGGAACCTCATAAAACACTAGACGATTCAAAATTAATCGTTGACATGTTCATCCAAGAGAAAAAAGTCTTGGCCATAGAATATAAAAATAAAGTAATCGGCAGCATCGGCCTAGAAGAGCTCTCACACGACCCATACCCATCACATCTGGGAAGAGAAATCGGCTTTGTTATAGGAAAAGAGTATTGGGGCCAAGGACTCACCCTCGAAGCCCTCACTGAAGTGGTACGATACTGCTTTGATGTTTTAAATTTTGAATACCTAATCGCCAATCATTATGACTTCAATCATCAATCAAAACGAGTCATCGAAAAATGCGGCTTTAAGTTTTTAGAAACTGAAGTGTTAAGCTCTAAAATACACGGCGATATCAAAGTTATGAGATATGTAAAACTACGATGAAGAAAAAACTTCTAGGTATGATATTAGTGTTAATCATTGGAAGCTTTCTAGTTATTAATTATTTTATTGATGATTTTTACACCGCCAGAGATTTCGACATAGAGGTTATCACCTCATCCATTGACTTTGATCAAGACGGCATTGACGATTACTCTGACTTTGTTATAGGCGCAAAAAAAGACGCTGATAATTATCCAAAATATGATGATGCCTATGTATCAGGGGGATATCCAAATGATGATGTCGGAGTCTGTACTGACGTCATTTGGCGAGCCTTCAAAGAAGCTGGATACAATCTAAAAGACATGATAGATTTAGATATTGAAACATATCCACAAGACTATCCACATATTGAGGCAGCAGATAAAAACATTGATTTTAGACGAGTCCCAAACCAACACATCTTTTTTAAGAAATATGCCCAAGAATTAACCTTAGATAAAAATGATATAGCCTCATGGCAACCAGGCGATATCGTCATTTTTAATAATAATGATCATGTTGGAATAGTCTCAGATAAGAGAACTAAAGAGGGGATAACCTACATCTATCACAATGGTGGGCAACTCAAGCGTCATGAGAATTATTTAGAGAATTCAACGATAATTGGACATTTTCGGTTTGACGCAAATAAAATTGTTAAATCTCTGTTAATTTCCTGGTAAAATTACTTGCCTTTTGAGCCGTATATGGTATGATATTAAAGCTTATGGACTTAAAGAGGTCTCCAATAAAGGAGGCCATGCTTTAGGAGAAATATGAAACACCTGGAAGTGTGTGTTAGAAAGGAGAAGATATGCCAACTATTAATCAGTTAGTAAAACAAGGGCGTTCAAGCCGAGTCTATAAAACGAAATCACCAGCTCTACAAAGAAATTTAAATACTTTGAAGAGAGAGGTTACTCGTGTCAACTCACCTCAAAAAAGAGGAGTATGTACTCGTGTAGGAACAATGACTCCTAAGAAACCTAACTCTGCTCTACGTAAGTATGCGCGTGTACGTTTAAGTAATGGAATGGAAGTTACTGCTTATATTCCTGGAATCGGACACAACCTACAAGAACACTCGGTTGTTTTAATTCGTGGTGGAAGAGTCAAGGACTTACCTGGGGTACGTTATCACATTGTTCGTGGAACCATGGATACAGCTGGCGTCGAGGGTCGTCGCCAAGGTCGTTCACTATACGGAACTAAGAAACCTAAATAAACAACCCATTAATCAGAAAGGAGAACTAGATTATGCCAAGAAAAGGATATGTAGCTAAGAGAGATGTCTTAGCAGATCCAATCTATAACTCAAAACTTGTAACACGCTTAATCAATAAAATTATGATTGATGGGAAGAAAGGTGTTGCTCAAAACATCTTATACAATGCTTTTGAAATCGTAGAAGAAAAAACAGGCCGCCAAGCAATGGAAGTTTTTGAACAAGCACTAGATAATGTTATGCCATTACTAGAACTAAAAGCTCGTCGTGTAGGTGGTTCAAACTACCAAGTTCCTGTCGAAGTCTCTCAAGAGCGTCGCTTAACGCTAGGCTTACGTTGGATCGTTAATTACTCAAGATTACGTCATGAAAAAACAATGGTACAACGCCTAGCATCAGAAATTATGGACGCTGCTAATGGTACTGGTGCATCTGTCAAAAGACGTGATGACATTCACCGCATGGCTGAAGCAAACAAAGCATTTGCTCACTATCGCTGGTAAAACCAGACACAATTTAGAAAGGAGACTGTGTTATGGCACGTGAATTTTCTTTAAAGGATACAAGAAATATCGGAATCATGGCCCACATTGATGCGGGTAAGACAACGACAACTGAACGTATCCTATATTATACGGGACGAATCCATAAAGTCGGCGAAACCCATGATGGGGGAGCTCAAATGGACTGGATGGCCCAAGAACAAGAACGTGGAATCACAATTACCTCTGCAGCCACAACGGCTCAATGGAAAGGTAAAAGAATCAACATCATCGATACACCTGGACACGTCGACTTCACTGTTGAAGTTGAACGATCACTCCGCGTATTAGATGGTGCCGTCACAGTATTAGACGCTAAAAGTGGTGTAGAACCACAAACGGAAACAGTTTGGCGTCAAGCAACAAAATACGAAGTTCCACGAATTGTCTTTGTAAACAAAATGGACGCCACAGGAGCAGACTTCTTTATGGCTGCCAACTCAATTAAAACCCGCTTAGGAGCTAAATCTACCCCAATACAAATACCAATCGGAGCAGAAGCAAACTTCGATGGTTTAATTGATATCATTGAGCGTAAAGCTCACATCTTCCAAGACGTTACTCACAAAGACGACATCATTACCGATGTACCAGAAGAATACGTCAATCAAATGGAAGAATATAGACAGCAATTACTCGAAGAAATTGCTGACTATGACGAAGACTTCATGATGAAAGTCTTAGAAGGTGAAGAACCAACAATTGATGAAATCAAAAACACGCTAAGAAAAGCAGTTGTATCTGGGGAATTCTTCCCAGTTCTATGTGGAGCTGCATATAAGAATAAGGGTGTTATCGCAATGCTAGATGCAACCGTAGAATATCTACCAAGCCCACTAGACATTCCATCAATTAAAGGAATATTACCAAACGGTGAAGAAACAGAACGTCACGCAGACGACAATGAGCCATTCTCAGCTTTAGCCTTTAAAGTTATGACAGACCCATTTGTCGGACGCTTAACATTCTTTAGAGTTTATTCAGGAACAGCTAATTCAGGATCTTATATCTTAAACTCAACCAAAGATGCACGTGAACGTTTCGGAAGAATCATGCAAATGCATGCCAATCACCGTCAAGAAATTGACACAGTATATTCAGGAGACATCGCAGCCGCAGTCGGACTTAAGTCTACAGCCACAGGTGATACACTCTGTTCAGAGAAAGCTCCAGTTATTCTAGAGTCAATGGTCTTCCCAGAACCAGTTATCTCACTCTCATTAGAGCCAGCATCTAAAGGTGACCAAGATAAGATGAGTTTAGCACTCGCTAAATTAGCTGAAGAAGACCCAACCTTCAAAACCTACACCGATGAAGAAACCGGCGATACAATCATTGCAGGAATGGGTGAACTACACCTAGACATCATCGTTGATAGAATGAAACGTGAATTTAAAGTTGTCGCAAATGTTGGCGCTCCACAAGTTTCATACCGTGAAACACTCCGTGGAAGTGCAGAATGTGAAGGGAAGTTCGTCCGTCAATCCGGTGGACGTGGTCAATATGGTCACGTTTGGATTAAATTTGAACCAAACCCTGGAAAAGGCTTTGAATTTGTTGACGCAATCGTAGGCGGTGTCGTCCCACGTGAATACATCAAACCTACACAAGATGGCTTGGTCGGTGCACTAGACTCAGGTTTAGTCGCTGGTTATCCAGTCATTGACATTAAAGCAACTTTATTTGATGGTTCATACCATGATGTTGACTCATCAGAAATGGCCTACAAAGTTGCCGCTAGCTTAGCACTTCGCGAAGCTGCTAAGAAAGCAGACCCAGTCTTACTCGAACCAATTATGGACGTAGAAATAACAGCTCCAGCTGATTATTTAGGATCTGTAATGGGAGATGTCTCAAGCCGTCGTGGACAAATTAGAGACCAAGAAGAGAAGCATAATGCTGTAACTGTCCGCGCTTTTATTCCACTATCAGAAATGTTTGGTTACGCAACAGATTTACGTTCGTTTACACAAGGACGAGGCAATTACTCAATGCAATTTGATCACTATGATCCAGTTCCAAAGAGTCTTGCTGAGAAGATTGCTAAGAAGAACAATCACTGATAATTGATTTTAAGTAATAAATACATTAAAATAGTAAAAGAATTACGATACGTAACGAGGAGGAAAAATTTACTATGGCAAAACAAAAATTTGACCGTTCGAAAACTCACGTTAACATTGGTACATTAGGTCACGTTGACCACGGAAAAACAACGTTAACAGCAGCAATCACTAACTACCTTGCTAAAAAAGGTGGGTCACAAGCAAAAGCTTATGATCAAATTGATAAAGCTCCAGAAGAAAAAGAACGTGGAATCACAATCAACACATCACATGTTGAGTACGAAACAGAAAGCCGTCACTACGCACACGTAGACNNGCCCAGGACACGCAGACTATGTTAAGAACATGATTACAGGTGCAGCACAGATGGACGGAGCAATCTTAGTTGTTGCCGCAACTGATGGACCTATGCCTCAAACACGTGAACACATCCTACTTGCACGTCAAGTTGGTGTTCCTCACATGGTTGTTTTCTTAAACAAATGTGACATGGTTGATGACCCTGAATTAATCGAATTAGTCGAAATGGAAGTTCGCGAACTATTAAGCGAATACGAATTCGACGGAGATAACGCTCCAGTCATCGCTGGTTCAGCTCTTAAAGCGCTTGAAGGTGATGCTGAGTGGGAAGAAAAAATTGGTGAACTAATGGATGCAGTTGATGCATATATTCCTGATCCAGTTCGTGAAACTGACAAACCATTCCTAATGTCTATTGAAGACGTCTTCACAATTTCTGGTCGTGGTACTGTTGCGACTGGACGTGTTGAGCGTGGTGTTATTAAACTAGCAGAAGAAGTTGAAATCGTTGGTATCCGTCCAACTCGTAAAACAGTTGTTACAGGAATCGAAATGTTCCACAAAATGTTAGACGAAGCTATGTCAGGTGATAATGTTGGTGCATTACTACGTGGTGTAAACCGTGAACAAATCGAGCGTGGACAAGTATTAGCTAAACCTGGTTCAGTTAATCCACACACTAAATTTAAATCACAAGTTTATATCTTAAGTAAAGAAGAAGGTGGACGTCATACGCCATTCGTATCTAACTACCGCCCACAATTCTATTTCCGTACAACAGACGTAACTGGTGTTATCCAACTTCCTGAAGGAGTTGACATGGTTATGCCTGGTGACAACATCGAAATGATCGTTGAATTAATCGCTCCAATCGCTGTTGAACAAGGAACTAAATTCTCTATCCGTGAAGGTGGCCGTACTGTCGGTGCTGGAAACGTTTCAGAAATTATCGCTTAATTTAAGCCAAACAAAAAGATTTAGGAGTTCTACTTAAGAGCTCCTTTTTTATTAATATTATCTTCATACTTTCTTAAGAATTAACCCCTATACTATAGTTGAGGTAAAAATATGAACAAGATTTGTGTATGTGATGACGACAAAGATATCATCACAGTCATTAGCCATTATTTAAAAGAAGAAGGCCATGATGTGTATCAATGTCTCAATGGTCAAGAAGTATTAGATCTATTTGATACAACATCCATTGACCTACTCATCATTGACATTATGATGCCCGTTTTAGACGGCATCAGTACAGTTATTAAACTTCGAGAAACATCATCCATTCCTGTCATCTTCCTCTCAGCAAAATCAGAAGAAACAGACAAAATATTAGGACTCAATATCGGAGCTGATGACTATGTCACTAAACCATTCAGTCCCAGAGAATTAATGGCTCGAGTCAATTCACAGCTAAGACGACTAAAAATCTCAGCACCCATTAAATCACACGAAATGGTAGTCGGAAACATCCGCTTAAATGATGAAACAAAAAAAGTTTACGTTGATAATCATGAAGTGTATTTAACACCACTCGAATATCAAATTTTAAAACTACTCATGAGAAAACCAGACCGTGTGTATTCATCACAACAAATTTATGAAATAATTTGGCAAGATGAAGGCTATGATGTTGCCAACACAATCGCCGTTCATATACGACACCTTAGAGAAAAAATTGAAATAGACCCAAAAAACCCACGATACCTAAAAATTGTCTGGGGCGTGGGCTATAAGATAGAGAAAGGGTAACTATGAAGAACTCAGTTATGAAACGATTTCTAATCATTGTATTACTAAGCATTATTTTTGTTTTTACGATGTTTTCAAGCATTGTGACAACGGTTAATATTGTCAACTATGAAAGTATTGATTTTAGTGCAGAATTAGAACCAACCAACACACTTATGTTTAAAGAAAGATATAATTATGAAACCATGTGGATATCTCAAGCTGTGCTTGAAGATTCTGAATATGAGTATTATTCTAGTCTTTATTGGAAAGTTATTGACAATCAAACAAATGATCTCATCAACCAACATCCAAACTATGAAACTGAAATAGAAACACAAGATTTAAAAAGTGTCTATACACTTAATTTAGAAACAGGTGAAGAAATTCATAGTGACCAATACAGAAGGACCCATGGTGCTCTTGAAAACCCAATCGACCAAAGTCTTATTATTGGTTGGGATACAGATTCAGATGCCTACAAACAAGCATATCAAAGCTATGAAATCTTTGAATCTTTTAAAGACTATAAATGGGGATTATTTGGATGGCCAATTCTAATTATTCTATGGATATTTCTACTGATTACACATTATCAAGACAGTAAAGAATCATTTATAACTAAAATTCCAACTGAATTGATTTTTCTAGCAGGAATTAGTTTAGTAACAATGATTCTAATCGTGCTAACAAATCAACCTCTGTACGTTGACTTATACTCACCCACCCCATATCAAATTATGTTTGGGATAACGCTTATTATTGTTTCAACTTTAATGGTCGCTATAGTTTCAACTCTGTTTGTGATGGCATTCCTCTCTAAGATAAAAACAAAAACCTTTATTAAGAATAGTTTTGTCGGAATTGGCTTCAACTGGATTCAAAAGTTTTTAGGCCTCATTCCAAATAATCTAAAATTCATATTGTTTTCAGCAGGCTTTGTGTTATTACACTTTATAGTTGTCTTTGGATTTAGTTTTCAATATCCATTATTGTTTTTGCTCTTACTAGCCTTTGATGTCCTTCTATTTACAAGAGTTATGGAAGCAAACAATCAACGCTTATCAATCCAAAAACATCTATCCCTCTTAAGAGAAGGTGAAATAAATGAACCACTCAATAAAGCACATTTCTTAGAATTCTTTCATCAACCAATAGACGATGTCAATAATCTACAAGAAGGGTTACAAGCTGCGGTCGAAAAAAGTCTCATCGATGAGAGACTGTCCATTGACCTTATTACGAATGTGTCACACGATTTAAAAACACCATTAACAACGATTATTAATTACACAGATTTCTTAATAGACAATGTTAATCCAGAGAAACATGATGAGTATTTGCACATTATTAAAGAAAAAAGCCTCCGACTCTCAGAACTTGTCAGCGGTGTTGTTGAAGCCTCAAAAGCAAGCTCAGGAAAAATGGATGTCGAACTTGTCGATTTAAACGCACTCGAACTGCTTAACCAAGTTTTAGTTGATCATCAAGACCAGTTCATGAAAAAGAATTTAGTTTTACTAGTAGACGAGAAAAGTATCGATTTCTCCGTCAGTGCTGATTCTCAAAAACTGCACCGAGTCTTTGAAAACTTATTCAAAAACATTGAGAAATACGCAACTGATGACTCACGAGTTTATATACAAGGTGCCAATGAATTAGACCAGCTAATTATTTCATTTAAGAATATTTCAAAATATGCACTCGGATCAGAAGATTTAACAGCTCGCTTTGTTCAGGGAGATGTTTCAAGGCAAACTGAAGGCAGTGGACTAGGCTTAGCCATATCCAAAGATTTAATGAAACTAATGAATGGTGATTTACAAATTGAAGTCGATGGAGACTTATTCAAAGTCAAATTAACTTTAAATAAAACTAAAATATGATATCATCTTGTCATGGAAAAACTAACAAGTACACAAGAATTTGAAAACTACATTGCATCAAATGAATTAGCAGCTGTCTATTATTCAACACTGCTCTGTGGCGTATGTCATGCAATGAAACCACAAGTTGAAAAATTATTAGAAAACTATCCAAATATCCCAATCAAAGAAGTCGTGATGGATGAGGTCCCAGAAATCTCATCCCAACAAACAGTCTTCAGTTCACCAGCATTTATACTCTATGCACAGGGTAAAGAATTTGTTAGACAAGCAGGGTATCTAAGACTTGATCAACTTGACTCGTTACTCACACGAATTAGCTAATAAGGACCTTTCGGGGTTCTTATTATTTTGATTTTATAAACAGGAGGTAAAAGGATTGGATCGACTTGAATTATTCGAAAGAAAACCTGTCCCACAAGCAGTGATGACATTGGCTATCCCAACCATTATCAGTTCGCTGGTGATGGTTCTTTATAGTATGGCTGACACTTATTTTGTAGGACTACTCAATGATCCGATACAAACAGCAGGTGTCACTTTAGCAGGACCAGTGCTTCTAGCCTTTAACGCTATTAGTAACCTTTTTGGTGTAGGAACATCCTCAGTCATGAGCCGCTCCTTGGGTGAAAAAGATTATGAATCAGTCAAGCAAGCATCAGCCATTGGTTTATATGCGGCACTCTTTAGTTCAATACTTTTCTCACTGTTAGTACTAGTTTTTTATGATCCACTCCTAAATCTCTTAGGAGCTGATATGTCAACCTATGGGGCCACTAAAGCCTATATGGACTATGCGATTGTGATGGGAACTGTACCAAGTATTGTTAATATGGTCTTTTCGTATCTAGTCCGAGCGGAAGGCTCAGCATTACACGCCAGTGTCGGAGTGATGGTTGGAGCACTATTAAATATTGTCTTAGACCCAATCTTTATTTTACCTTGGGGCTTAAACATGGGAGCTGCTGGTGCTGGACTCGCAACAATGCTTTCAAATGTTGTAGCAGTAATCTATTACATAATTCTAGTCTTTTATCAAAAAGAAAAGACGAACATCTCAATATCGCCTAAAGATTTTAGTTTTAATAAAACGATTTGGAAAAAAATTACAAGTGTCGGGATTCCGGCATCCATTCAAAACTTATTGAATGTTACAGGAATGACTTTATTAAATAACTTTACAGCAGGCTATGGGCCAGACGCCATTGCTGCCATGGGCATTGCTTTAAAGGTCCAACTTGTGCCAATTCAAATAGCTATCGGTGCATCTCAAGGTGTTATGCCAATTGTGAGTTATAATTACGCAAACAATAACCATGCACGGATGAAAGACTCAATCTTATACCTACTAAAATGGATCATGGGATTCATGATTACAGTATGGCTTTTAGGGTCAGTCTTCTCAAAACAAATTGTTACATTATTTATGAACAATGAAGCAGTGATTCAATATAGCTCCCACTTTATTAGGGGCTTATTATTAGCCATGCCATTCTTAGGCATTGACTTTTTAACAGTAGGTGTTTTTCAAGCCATTGGAAATGGCAAGAAAGCTTTTAACTTCGCAATCCTAAGAAAAATAGTCTTTGAAATACCAGCAATTATCATTCTTAATTACTTCTTTGGTGTCTATGGATTATCCTATGCAGGATTCATTGCTGAGTTTGTCTTAGCAGGATTCTCACTAATCTTCTTAAGGGATTTGTTTAGGACTAATTAATCCTTCATCTCATCAAGCTGAATGTTTATCGCATTAACAGAAATCTGCAATTCACCCATAAGGAGCGCGAGTGAAATAAGTAGCGCAACCAAAGAGATGATGAAAACAGTCAGAGAAACCTCAGGCGTAGCAACAAAGAAGAGCAGCATCGCAACGACGGATAGCGCAAACGCAAAGGCACCAAATAATTGGGTCCAGCGAATCATCTTTAAGCGAATACTCAAGTTTCTAATTTGTCCTCTGGCTGAAAAGTCTTGTTTATTTGAGTCGATATAGCGTTTGTGCAGATTACGAATGAGTTCCGATAACGTTAAAAACCGATTTGTGTAGGCCAGCATCAAGAGTGATGTTGCTGAGAAAACCAAGGCTGGGGTTGAAAAAGTATAATCCATATTTAAATTCCTCCATTTTGAATCTAGTTTAGCATAGTTTGATAATCATCAAAGCAGTATGACTCGTGATATTTTGATAGAATATAACAAAGGAGGATACCCCTATGGAATTTATTCAAGAAACAAATCGTTTTTATAAAAATGATGAAAGTGGAAAACTATTGGCTGAAATTACGTGGCAAAAACAAGACAATGTCCTATATGTTGACCATACATTCACTGATCCTTCATTACGCGGACAAGGAATTGCTGGTCGATTAGTCGATAGAGTCACAGATTTCGCAAGACAAGAAGGACTTATGATTATGCCAGTCTGTCCATATGTCGTCAATAAGTTCAATGATGACCCCAAATATGATGACATTGACTACCGTAAAAAGGGCTAAAACAGACTATTTTTAAGAAATAGAGGCTAGATTTGAAAGAATCTAGCTTTTTTATTAAATTTCAGCATTTTTTCCTTGCAACGAGTCTCTATTTATCATATAATACTAAAGCTACCGCATTGATGTGCGAGGTTGCCGGCACACTGAGACGCGTTGTCATGGTCAGTGAGAAGTCGGGGAATTCACACAGAGCGGAAGTCTATCATGGATATAGACAAAAAAGGAGGATTCCATGGCAAGAAACAGTGTAAGAATACGTCTTAAAGCGTATGAACACCGAACTATTGATTCAGCAGCTCAAAAAATAGTTGAGACCGCAAATAATCATGGTGCACAAAAGGTGGTTGGACCAGTACCTCTTCCAACTCAAAAACAAATCGTAACGGTTTTAAGAGCGGTACATAAATACAAAGATAGTCGCGAACAATTTGAAATTAGAACTCATAAACGTCTAATTGAAATTATCGGACCATCAGCCGAAACAATCGATGCAATGTCACGTCTAGATTTACCTAGTGGTGTTGATATCGAAATCAAACTTTAGGAGGTTAGACGATGAAAGGATTAATCGGGCGTAAATTAGGAATGACTCAAGTCTTCTTAACAGATGGTAAATTAGTTCCAGTCACTGTTGTTGAAGTGCTTCCTAATGTTGTCTTACAAAAGAAAACAAACGAAACAGATGGCTATGAAGCAGTTCAATTGGGTGTTGTTGATGTAAAAGAAAACAAAGCAACTCAAGCTCAAAAAGGACATGCTGATAAAGCAAACACAACTTCTAAGAAATTTGTTCGCGAATTCAAAGGCGAAGAAATG
>LSQX01254560.1_pt1 | contig 13348 bp, 17 predicted proteins | sample 654561 | NCBI WGS metagenome assembly LSQX01 (sample SAMN04489861, study PRJNA283612) | anaerobic digester metagenome | isolation source: 4 biogas reactors fed with cattle manure at either 37C or 55C with and... | place: Denmark: Kongens Lyngby | collected 2014 | reverse complement strand
CTGCCATTAGCTACCTAGCACTTCCTTCTGGATTCGTGCGGCCAGCGCCGTGATGACGGCAACAATCTCGGCCTTCTCCGCCTCAGTGGTGGCGGCATCGCGCAGCTTGAGTAGTCCCGCCTTCACTGACAATAGCTGGTTCACAGCACTGTTGCCCTGACTCTCCAAGCTGGTCATGTTCTCGGCCAATTTCGTCTTCATATCCCACTGTCTCAGCGTCAGGTCTGCCATGCTACGCCTCCAATACGGTCTCTATGCCACAGGTATACGTCACGTTGCACTCCGCACCATCACGGCGCAGGATTGCGGAGGCCCGCCAGGGCCGTGCACTTGAATCTCGATCCGTCGCCGAGCTCAATGGCCTGAATGTCTCCACTGCAGATCAGCAGGCCGCTGTTGTCGCTGGAAGTGGCGACGAAGCCCCGCGTCACCTCCGGCCAGGCACCACCATCGGCAGTGAACGTCACCTCGTCGAATTCGCACCACCAGATGCCCGTCCCCACGTCCTTGCTGATGGATACGCCCGTTCCGGCGGCCACCTGCTGGCGGCTGTAGCCGTTCCCCGAGGGTTCGGTCGCGATATCGGCAAGAGCGTCCTCCTGGGCCAGCACCTCGTCACACAGGCCAATGAAGAACGCCGTCGGCTGAGTGCCGTCTCCGAACAGCATCTCCAACAGGGCCTCCAGGCCCTCGTCGTGTATCACGTAAGCCATGCGTCATCGCCCTTCATGCCCATTCTCCAGTAGCATCATACTTCACGGCCGTGCAGCGCACCACCTGGACCTCGTTCTCTGAATCGATGTAGGAGAATGCCACCTGCCCGTCGGCCAGGCGCTTGAGCGAACCCCGGGCATCCGCGCCGAAGAGCCCCGTCGCCACCGGCGGCACCCACTCCACGTACTGGCTTGCCGCAGCGTCAAAGCGCCCGAGGCTCTGTAGCCACTGCCCGTCGGACTCGCGGTAGAGCAGCAGCAACATCCTCGCATCGAAGGGAAGCTCCAGGGCCTCCACGTGCTTGTAGCCCGTCAGTCCCGTTGCCGCCACGCTGAATGTCTCCTCTCCGTCGGTGCTCAGGGCTTGCATCACCTGCGCGTCCGCGATGTAGATCAGCCGCGCCGCCTGGCCGGGCATCTGCATGGCATTTACCGATGACGCGGCCTCGACGGCCACGGCCGTCGCCTTCGTGTGGCTAGTGAACCACGGATTGTCCGCCCGGCGGCTGATGGCCGTCTCCGTCGTGGCATAGGCGCGATGCCGCATCAGTGCCGGGGCCTCGAAGGAGGAGACGGAGGGGATGAATGTGGGCGGCGGCGGTAGTCGAAAACGGTCATAGACAACAACTCTTTCGAATAGGTGTGCGACCTTCCAATCTAGGCGTATGTATATCGAACCGCTACTGATATTGGACTTCAACCATCCGTCCTCGACGATGACCCGAAGGATGTCTCCTGCCCAGTCCTTTAGCTCAGCCACATCCACCCAAGGCCATTCTTTGGGTATGCGCTGAACCGTAATGAGGTTTGTCCAATCGATTCCCGCCTGTCCTCCAGTTGGTATATCAAACCGCATAGCGCCACCAGACAAGCCGCCTACAGCACCTCCTTCAAAGCTAGCCAGCAGATCACCATCTCGATACAAAGAGACCAGGCCGGTTTCCGGATTGCATGTGATTGTCCCGACACCCGGCGTCGGCCCCGAAAGCACTCCACTATCTCCAGCATCAGACCATCTCCAGCGCGAAAATGTCCACGTCGGATCAAAAATATGAGCCCAGTGAACATATTCGATCCAATAGCCACTGCTCAGTATCCAGGACGATGTTGTACGCCCCGAAACGGGCTGGAGGACATCTAGATAAGCTGAAAGCTCTCGGAGATTGATGGCCACTACCTAAGCCCCTCTGCCGAAGGTGATGAACCACTCGACCTCGAGTTCGTCGGTGGCCTTAAGCTCGACGGCGCTGAAGGTCTGGCGGCAGGCCATGGTGCCCGCGTTGTCATCGTCGAACAGGCCCGCCTCGACGATAGTGAGGGCTTCGCCCGCCATAAACGTGGCGGTCACCTTGTAAGTATCATTAGCCACCCCGTCCTCAGAGGTGACCCGCGATGGAGCGCCCTCTTCGCGCATAACCTCGTCCTCAAGTGCAACCTGCGCCGGGCCCTCCGGCGGGTCGTCGCTCTCGCCGATGGCGATGTACTTCATGTCCGTAGGCACGGCCTCGTCGCCCGACAGCACGCCCGCCAGGAAGGCGAGAAACCCGTCAACAATGATGTTCGGATTGATGCGCCGCAGGCGGATGTTGCCGTGATGGTCGCGTACTGTAATGCGTGTATGACCTCGTATTGCAATCCGTATGCTGTTCATCGCTCCTCCAGCCTCTCGCCCCGCCCCAGCTCGGTCTGCAACTTCGCCCACAGCCGCGCCAGGGCCACCGCCGCCTCCCCGCGCGTCAGCGGCTCATCCCCCGCCGGATCGCCGTCGGGGCGGACCTCGAGCAGTCCCTCGGCGATGCAGAATTGCAGGTGCGCGTCACTGTCATTGCCCATGCGTAGCCCAACCTTTCGCAAAACAGCCGAACCTTTTGAAAGCCGCCGAAAAGTCGGATTCCGGCGTAGCGGCCCCTATCTCGCCCGCTACGGCCCCATCGGTGAAAAGTGAAAGTTTTTGCCCCCGCCCGGGTATACTCATCTCTCCCTCCGGAACCCCCACCTCAGTAGCTCATTTTTTTCGGCCTTGTACCTAGCGGCGGGACTGTGACGCCCCGGGCCCTGACTTTTCGACCTTTTGAACCTTTTGCCCATTCTGGCGAAACACAGGGGCCGGAACCTAGATATTAGTATGGCCGTGCGGGGCCGCAAACTCAAAAGGTTGGCCGCCGGCCCGCTACGCGGCCCTCGGAGCCCCCTGCGGCAGATTCTGACTTTTCGGCCTCTTTCTCAAGGTGCGCTCCCCCGTCAAAAGGTTGTCAGTGGACGAAGCTTGCGCCGTTGACCCGCACGTCCGTTCGCGTGGGATCAAGCCCCAGGCGGTTCAACTCATCGCCTATCTTCCTGGCGAGTTCCCCGGCGTCCAGGCCCTGGGCGTCAATGTAGAGCGTGTTGTTGATCGTCTGGTGTACCTGCTCGGGATGCGTCACGGGCGCAGTCCGGGCCATGAAGTGGCTGCCACCCAAGCCCGCCATCTCCATCCACGCCCGCTCGCGCCGGGCAATCTCCTCGGGCGTCACGGGCGTGGCCGGTACGTTGGCCGTCATGCCGATGCCCTGATGCTGCCCCCAGGCCCGCTGGAAGGCGGCGTCTGCGGCGGGCGGTATTGGCTGCCTATAACTAAGGCTGCCAGGATAGCGACTGCGCCTGGCTGCCTCAGCAGGTAGCTCATCCGGGATGTAGCCGGTGCCATGCACGTAGCGGTAGCGGCTGCCCGGCGGGGCAAGCAGCGCCCTCGCCGCCCCCTGCTGCTCGGCGGCGCGCCCGGCGAAGCGCCCGAGGACCTGCGTGGCATAGTAGCCGACCATCGCCGCCGCTGCCTTGTTGCCCGCGTCGCCGAGCGCCAAACGCAGCTGCGCGGCCTTCAGAATCAGGGCCTCGACCTCCATGCGCTCCTTGTCGATCTCCAGCATCTTCTCCGCGTAGTCGCGCTGCCGCTCATAAGCCTGCGTCGCCTGGTCTATGGCCGCCATCTCGCGGCGGAACGGCGTCTCGGCGCGTTCGACTTGCCGCTCGACGAAGCGCTCGAAATGCTGCCTACCCGCCTGACGTAGCTGCCCGTAGGTCATGCCCGCTACGCGCATGCGCACTAACTCGCGGTACAGGGGCGAGCTCATGATCGCCCGATGGACGTCGGCGGCCGTCGCGCCCTCGAAGTCGGCGCCAAGGGACCGCAGGGTAGTCGGGTGCATTTCCCCGTACAGCTCACGGGCAACACCCATCTCGGCCCAGCGGCGCATCTGCGCGCCGGTCAGGGCCTGCCAGCGGCCCTCGAGATGCTTGCGCAACTGTTCCGTGTTCTCCCGCATCGCCGCTTCGAGTCCGGCACTACGATCGCGCAGGCGGTCTATCGCATTAGTCAGGCTGTCAACAGCCCGCTCGTAGGGCGAGCCCGCGCCCAAATACTCCTCCATCGCCTGCGTCAACTCCTCGAATGACTTTGCCAGCTCCGGCGAGATCCCGACATCGCCGAGCATCGTCTCCGCCCGGACCTTCCCCGCCAGGGCCTCCGGCGACAGCCCGCGGGCCATCTCCTCGCGGGCCTGGGCCATAAAGCCCCGCGCTACCTGCCGGAACGCCGCGCCCCCCTCGCGCATGGACGTTATCAGGCCGGCAATCCAGCCATGTCCGGCCTCGCCACCACCATCGCTGAAGCGGCGCGCTATCTCCACGCCGAACATCCGCCCGACTTCCTGGCGGACGTCATCGACCGACTTCAGAATCGCCGGATCATTCCACGCCTTCTTGAACGCCTCGGGCAGGCCGCTATCCAGGGCGCTGCCCACCTTGTCCATCGCGGCGCTGAAGTCCTCGCTCACGTCCTCCCATTTCATGGCCTGGAACTTCAAATAAGCGTCGCCAAGGGCCTTCGTCGATGCCGCGATCGCCGCCGCTGCCGCCGCGGCCTTGATCGCCGCCGGCCACAGGGCAGGGAACTTGAGGGCCAGACCCGTCAGCAGGACGGCAATGCCCGCGGCTATGCCGCCTATTGCGGGCACGATCTCCTTGGCCGCCTCCATAATGATCTTGGCCACGAGCTTCATCGTCTCGAAGACCGCCCGCGCCAGGTTCTCCCAGACGCTGCTGGCGCCGAACTCGGCGATGACCTTCTCGAGGGTGAGGATGATGCGGGTGATGAAGCCCGCTGCCTCGGCATGCACGACGGCAATCGTCTCCCAGGTCTTCGCCAGGCCCTGGCCCACCTCCCGCGAATTAGTGACCAGGAACCGATAGGCTCCGACGATCAGGCCGATGAAGCCGGCAATGCCCACCGCCGCCGCCTCAGTTATCCGCCAGATGGTGCCCCAAACGCGCGCCCAGTTATTCTGCACCCAACGCAGCTGCGCCTCAACATGGCGGCGCATCGCCTCCAGGGCGTCGCCGACCATCTTCGCCACGCGCCGGACCTCCCGCGTCTCCCCCAGCCAGCTGATGAAGTCGGCGAATGACTTGATGAGCCGCTTCAGCGGCCCGACCATCAGCGTGCCGAAAACGAGGGCCAGCTCCTGCACTGAGCTAATCAGGTACTTGACCCGATTGGTGAGGGTATCCATCTGTGTCTCGGCCTGCTCGAACGCCTGGTTGGTGCCCGTAATGGCCTGCTCCATCTGGCCGATGGCACCCACGCCCGCCGAACGGAGGACCTCGAAGGCCGTCACCGCCCGGGCGCCGAATAGCTGCGAGGCATCCGCCGTGCTGATGTTCGCCCGCGTCAGGGCATCAAACGCGCCCGCCAGGCCCACCGCCGCGGGGTTGACGTCATCCATGGTCAAGCCCGCTTGCCGCAGGGTATTATTGAGCGCCTTCGACGGCCGTATCAGCGCCAACATCATCATCCGAAGCGCAGCACCCGCCGTCTCACCCCGCAGCCCCGCGTTGAATAGCAGGTTCAGGACCGCCACCGTCTCCTCGAAGCGGACGTTCATCGAGCCAGCCACGGGCGCGGCGTAACGTAGCGACTCGGTCAGCTTCTCCATGTTTGCCTGCGAGACGGCATTGGCCGCTGCGAAGACGTTGGCAATGCGCGTAGACTCCTCGCTGGCCATGCCGAAGGCCGACAGCGTGGCCACGACGGTAGCCGTCGAGGTCGCCAGGTCGGAGCCCAGGGCCTCCGCCAGCGTGGTCACACCCTCGATGGAGGCCGATATCTGCTCGGGGGCGAAGCCCGCTGAGGCAAGGTAATAGCCAGCCTCGTAGAACTGGCCGGCGGTGAAGATCGAGGTCTTCGCCAGATCGCGCATCCGCGCGTTGAGAACCTCCATCTGCTCGGCGGTTGCGCCCGTCACGCCCCGGACCTTCGCCGCCGAAAGCTCGAACGCCGCCGCCTCCTTCGCCGCGTAGCCGAAGCCCACGGCGGCTAGGGCCGCCGCCAGCATCATCAGCCGCCGGATGAACCGAAACACCCGCTTGTACAGCTCGGCCAGATGGCGGGCGAACTGCAGTAGCATCCGCCCCGCTTTCTCCAGGATGTTCCGTAGGCGGCCGAGCGCCGCCCACAGGAATGTCAGGCCGCTGCCGAGCATCCGCGAGGCGTTGAATGCATACCGCTGGGCCCTGCTGAATTGCCCCAGCTCGTTGCGAGCCTGCCGCGCCGAGTGGTGCAGGCCCGACATGGCGACGGCCACCCGTCCCATCGCGGGACTGGCCCTATCAACCGCCTGGAGCATGAACGCCAATTGAGTCTGGTTCATCAGCTGTCCTCGCCGCGCGCCCATGTCGGCACGTAGCCCGAACGGGACTTGCCGCCCCTTACGCCCCCGGCTGCCCGCCCCCGCCGGCTCGTCGCATCGCGCGCCTCATCCATCTTCCGCTGCCGATACTCCTCCAGCAGCTTCTCCACCTCGTCATCTACGGCCCCCAGGGCCTCCAGGTAACGCGGATCATGATCCCGCGTGGCGGGGCCGTGGGGCAGAAAGCCGCGTTTCATCCACGCCCAATCATCGCACAGTTGCATGAAGGCCGGCGGCGCCGGGCCGTGCCGCTGCGCCCACATCCGCATTTCGCCCTCGGCGTCATCCTGGTTGAAGGCGGCGCGGACGAAGCCCCGGAGCCGCCCTACAAGTTTCCCTGTTCGCGCCGCTGCTCGTCGGTCAGGCCATTGAAGACCTCGATCTGTAGCTGCACCCAATCCGACAGCAGGGGATCCAGCCCTCCGAAGTCGGTCTCCATCGGGCGACGCTGGCTGCGGTTCGGCTTGTAATCGCCCCGCAGAACATGGCCGTTCTGCAGCCGTATCTCATAGCTCTGAATGCCCACACCGCAAAGGTACAGATAACCGCCCTGAGGGTCCGAAGTCGTCTCGACGCGGCGGGCCTGGGCGCGGCTCTCGCCGGGGGCCATCATCGTCGAGAAGCGCATCATCATACCATCATACTCGCGACGCTCCGCCGCCGTCATCGGCCGGAGGACAAGCCACCCCAGGTCATTGGGGAAGAATACCTTCTCCTCCGTGGCGCGTTCGGACGCCATCGCCGGGCGTTTCTGGGCCTCGATCTGCTGCGCCAGGCGCGCCAGCCTCTCGGCATCGCTGGGGGCATCATCAACCCGGGCGTCGCCGTCCTGCCCCTGGGCCTCGCCCTCCGGTGCCTCGTCAATTTGTGTCACCCGTATGTCCTCCTGCTCGTCGCTGAACGTCCGCTCTTCTCCGCTCATTTCATCTGTTCTCCTGTTCATTGTGTTGTACGAACTCGCCACGGGACTTGGCTTCCGACACCAGATCCTGGTAGGTATGCAGCAGGCGACATTCATCACTAGTGTGCCAGCGCCGCCGGCAGGCGTCGAACTCCACCGTCCTCTCGAACAAAAGCCACCAGTGGCCGTTGGGCTTACGGCGCCAATCGGTCGGCTGGTGGCCATGCTGCAGCAGATACGCAGCGAGCATCAGGTTATCTATCGCAGCCAGGAGCCGGCCCTCGACCGGACCCGACTGGCCTTGCGCTGTACTATCACGCGAGGTCATGTCCCTACAGCCCCGCTTTCTCTCCCTGGGTTATCTGCTTATCTCATGCGGCTATGAGGCCGAGTGGCTTTCACACGACCTCGAGCGTCTCATCCGTCGCCAGCCAGGGGACGGTGTACTCGATGTTCTCGTCAGCGCCGGGGAAGCGCGCCTCCCGGTCCTGCGCTTTCTGACCCGTCCAGCTCAGGCGTATCTGATTGTAGGGATCGGCCTTGTTGGTGAACAGCAGGTTATGCGCCGTGCTGACGATGAAGTCGGCGTTCATATTCTGCGTCGGACGGACGAATACGCCGTACTCGCCCGAGTGCGAGAGGCTGCCCTCCGGCATGTAGTCCCACTCGCGGGAGACCCGCGACGTCGCCGGACCGGCCACCACGGGTATCATCTCCAGGCCGTTCTCGAAGCTGCTGGAGAATCGCGAGATTTCAAAGGCTGAGTGCACTGCCTCATGCATGGCAAAACCCGGGGTGTCGATGTACGTCTGCTTGGCCAGGGTGCTGATGTCGCGCACCAGGCCGCCGAAGATGGTGCAGTCGCCGGTGAACCATTCGGCCTCGCCCGCCGCGCCGGAGAAACTGCGGCTATTCATCTTGCAGTCCTGAATGGCATAACAGCCGCGATCATCACCGACGCCGAGCGTGAACCAGGTGAGCGCCTCGGGTGAGCCCGAGGCTACGACCAGGTTGTAGAAGGCCAGGGCATCAGCACTGCCCTGAATCTTCGGGAAGCTGACGGAGATTTCGACCCCGAACATGCCCTCCTCGAGCTCGACAGGCCGACGGCTGCCCCCCGCCCGCACCTCCGTGACGTTCGCGGTCTCGCGGACGGTCACTTCCCCCCAGAACGGCAGGGGCAGGTTCGGCACCACCTGCTCGCCCTTAGATGCTTGCGTAATGTAATAGGCCCTGCTCTCGCCGCCTCTGCGTATGCTGCTCATCATTTATTCCTCCTCGGTGGAGTTGTCAGTAATGCTCGCGGCGCCGTCCGGCTGCGGGGCCTCCTCGGCGACCTGCTTGTAGACAGGCCGGTCATTCACCTGCCGCTCAGTCGGAACATAAACGCCCGCCGCCTCCCCGGCATCGGGGCCGCCCTCGTCGTAACGGCAGCCAATGGGGCCATACTCAGCGAGGCTGGCGCCCGTCCGGACGCGATGCTCGTTGCCATCGCGGTCTACGACCGTCTCGTAATGCCGGGCCTGCAGCTGCGGGGCCGGGGGCGTCGGCAATGCTGATACGCCTACCACAGCATCTTCACCCTGCGGCGGGGCCGCCACCAGCACCTCCTCCGACCGCTGGTGCAGCGAGCAGTAGGCCGAACCCGCCGCCGCCTGGCGCTTACACTGTTCGCCGCTTGTCGTCATGGCCGTGCACTGCATCATCTCAGCTCCTCTTACGTCCATGTCACTCCATCGCCGATGAGCGTGAATGCCAACAGCCCGCCCTGCCAACCGCTTTCGGCGTCATAGGCGGGGCGGATGCTGCAGCCTCCCCGCATTAGGTACCGCCAATAGGGGGGCTGAACATCATTTTCGAGCATCACCTGCATGGCCACCTTCGCCAGGCGCATGCCGTCCCGGTATGCCACCTGCGTGCGCCGCTGCTTGAAGCCCACCGCGACCTCCGCCGAGTACGTCGGCTCGAATATCCGCCCGGCGACTTGCGCGACGGTCGCGGCCTCGCCCTGGACGGCACAGACGGGAAACTGGTTGTCCTCCACGAGCGTCGGGGGCCCGAGGGTAAAGAGCCTGATCGTCGGCAGGCCGAGCGCTGCCGCCCGGGGGTTCAATCCCGTCGTCGCATCGGCGAGCAGGTGACGTACCCTGTCCAGTACGTCATCAGGCCACCAGTCTGTGATTGGGCCGGGCATTGCCGCCTACCTCCATGCAGTGGGCCACCTCCATCGGAAGCCGCCCGCCCCGCCGTACCGGGCCGACCTCGCCGCCATCTCCCGCGCGACCCGCTTGCGCCAGCGGTCTATTACCCTGTCCATCTCCGGCACCAGGCGTTCCTGGACTTTCTGCGGCAGGGGCCGCATGCGCATGAAGCGCGTGCCCGTGAACAGCGCCAGCGGGTAATTGAAGCCCCGCTTGCTGCGGGCCACGTTGTAGATGCCGGCCGTCGCCCTCTCGCCGCTGATAGTGACCCGGCGGGCCCGCCAGCTGCGGCGCATCAGGCCGCTTTGCACATTGATGACATAATCGCGTGCCTTCGCGGGCTTGCGCACCGAGTAGTAGCCCCGGGGCTTGCCCCCGCCGCTGCTGTACTGCACGGCTAGGTCCAGAGCCCTGCCGCCCGCAAAGTCCATTACCTGCTCAGGAAATTCGGCCATCTGCCGGCAGCCGCGCGAGATGTCTATGGAGACGGACTTCAGGTTCGACGCCAGGCGGACTTCCAGACCGCCGCGCGCCCCCAGGCCACTCTCAGGCCGCCAGCGAAGGCCCTCGCGCCTGATGCTCTCCGCAACCTGTACTAATGCCGGAAACGGCATTGACATTCCCTTCTCTTACTCGACAGGTTCACGCCTGCCCGTCACCTGCAGGTGTTCGGCCAGCCCCGCCGGATTGGAGATGCTCTCCACACGCCACTCCACGCCCTGGGCATCGACTATCACGTCATTGGCACGCAGGATATCCTGCAGCGAAAGGCAGTTGCCCTGGGCGTCGTAGTAATCCGCGCCGAAGAAAAACCGGCGGGTGTAGCCCAGTAGGGCCCCCACCTGGTCGTCCACGATCATGCCCTGCCGCTCGCCGTCGGGCTTGCACGCCACGTTCTCGGCTACGGCCTCGAAGTCATAGCCATTGGCAGCCACGCGCTTGATCGTCACGACCTCGGTAGCCCAGCCGTGTAGGACGTGATCCGCATTGTAGCCGATGAAGTCCGTGGCCATTGCTGTCTACGCCCTCCTCGCCGTGTTGGGCAGGCCCATGTTGCTGCGATACGCCCCGGCGGTCATCTCGATCTGCTGCCGCCAGTCGGCAATCGTGGAAGCGAAGCGCCCGCCCGCCTCATAACCCTCCGACCTGTCGCCGATGCGCAGGGATTGAATGCCCCTGTCGCGACGCCGCCCGTAGGCGCGTAGAACCTCGATGGCGACCATGCGGGCCACCGCTGCCGTCACGGCCACGGGCACGGCCTCCCAGCCGTGACGCACCCTCACGCGGATGTTCTGGCGGCCACGCGGCCAGCGCGGGTAGGCCGTCCGGCCTCCGGCTACGCTGCCGGGGCCGATGTAGAGCACCCCCGCGTCATCATGGGTGTAGCCCGTGATGACCGAGGCACTGCCATGCGCGCCGACGAACGCCACCTCCTGCAATTCAATGACGGGCAGGGCCTCGCTGGGGAGCATCACCTGGGGCGTGCCCTTGCCGTCCAGATGGTAGACTGTCTCCGAGGCGGTGAACTCCACGCCCACATCAGCCTCGAAGCGGCGCGAGCACTGCTCTATGAGACCGACGCTGCCCTGGCTGCCCTCGCAGAAGACCTGCAGCGCCGCAGTGTCTATCTGGTCGGCTACCTCGGCGCCGATCAACGCCCTCACGTCCGCCGTCGTGCACAGCGGTCGGTTCACTATCTGCCCTCCTGGTAATGCAGGTGACAGAATTCGCTGTCCGGCGCCGCGGGCAGGCGGCAACGCGTGCCCCGGGTCGTCGTGGCCACGCAGCGCGCCCCCGTCGCCTTCTCGACTACGGCCTCATCATTAGGCTCTTCGTCGGGCAGCGGCTCGACTGCCGCCTCGGTGAAGTTAGGCACCTCCTCGATAGCAGGCTCCTCGATGATGACGCTCGGCCAATTGCCGACCTCAGCCTCGATAGGGTCGCGCTGTATCGGTTCAGGGATGGCGTGCGTCCGCGTCACCGTGGGCGCGGGCGGCAATGGCCTCGGGACCGCAGGCCCGTCAACCCGCTCGAAGAGGCCAGGGGCGTCATCGAGGCGCCTGCCATCAACCAGGGGCGCGCGATGCATATCAATCAATGCCCCCAGGTCGGCCTCGTGGACCTCGAAGTCCCGGCCGGCCTCGCACTCGTAGACCCGCCCCGAGGGGCCGATTACACTGCAGCCACGTCCGTCACGGCGTCTCAGCCTGGCCATCCGATCATCACGCTCCCCACACTGGATTTCAACGTGGGGGGGAGGAAGCAGGCCGGGCAGTCCGCCCCCTCCCCCGTCGGCACATGCAGCGCTTACGTACCGCGTCGGACGCGACGGACGCGACGGGCAATGCTGTGCGTCGCCGCCCACTTGACCGCCAGCGCCGCGTAGGTCTTGACGAAGAAGTCCTCAGCGTCGCGGACCTTCGCCAGGCGCTCCAGGCGCAGCAGATCATAGTAGCCGAGGTTCGCCCCGTCCTTATAGCCGCTGACGGGGATCTCGCAACCCTGCGCGGCATCGGCGCAGACGAGCATGATCACCTCATCCTCGATGCCACCGGGGGCCAGCAACGGCAAGTCCTCCTCGCCCGCCGTGGCGGTGCCGACGGCCCCGCGTCGCGCGGAGTTGGTCCCATCGTAGGTCACCTGGGTGGCAAAGCCGTTGGGCGTGCCGTTGCCATCATAGGTCAGGGCGGGAAAGACGGCCCGCAGGCGGCAGTTATCCGCCGCATCGCCGACATAGACCTTCCAGTACAACGCCGAACCCAGCGGGCTGTTGATGTTGGCGTGTACGAATGGTGCAGGCAGGTCAATGACGATCGCGCCTGCCCCGCCGCCGCCGGTAATAGTCACTGCCGAGGCACCGGAGGCGGTCTGCTCGCCGTAGCGCGTCACGGGAGCGACGCGCACATGATACGTGCCGTCAGCGAGGTTGCCGTAGCCCAGATCGGCGGCGGTTGCGATGGCACCCGCCGTAGCGCGGGGGCGCGTGAAGCTCACGGGCACTATCGGAATGTCGCGATAGTGGCTGAGCGTCCGGCCCGCGCGCAAGAACGGGTACTGGTCGTAGTTGGTGAGCACTACCTCGTTGATGTCATCGCCAAGTCCGGAGCGCAAGTGGCTCGACATGAAGAAGAACCGCTGCGCGCCCTCCGTGCCCTCGGCGTCGAGGCTGGTGTCAATGAGGGCGTCCATGGTATCGGTGTCGATCGCGGCGTTGGCATCCAGGACATTCACGCCCTGCGTGGCGTCGAAGCCGTCGAACATGTATTCTGAGGCCGCGACGTCGCCCCAGAATATCTGCCCGCATAGCTGCTCGGCGCAGCTGCCTGCCCCGCCGAGTACCTCTGAGCGCGCCACGTCATAGTTGTCGGATGTCTCATCCACGAAGTGGTCGAAACTGCCCCAGCTGCGGATGATCTTCGTCGGGATGTTCACCTGCGTATAGGTCGAGTTGTTCCCCGCGACGGGCGCGCGCGCGCTGCTGCCCTCCGGCAACGCTGCGGCCATGGCAGTCCGGCGGGCGAAGCGGTAGGGCGTGCCCTGCGCGTTGGGGACGATCGGCAAGTACGCCAAAGCGGGCATTCGCTGGAACGCCGCCTCGACCAGTACCGGGCTGAGTACCCGGTCCATCAGCGCCGCGGCCTCGGTCGGCCCCAGCGCCTTCTCCAGTTGCGACCGGCCGGCTCCTAGAAACTGGCTCAGTATCGTAGCCATTGTATGTCAACCTCCGTATCGGTTTGATTGCAATCATGTACGGCCGTGCTACAGCGGGAGATACGATGCCTGTCCTGCAGCCCACAGATGGCTATACTG
>LSQX01183332.1_pt1 | contig 13349 bp, 9 predicted proteins | sample 654561 | NCBI WGS metagenome assembly LSQX01 (sample SAMN04489861, study PRJNA283612) | anaerobic digester metagenome | isolation source: 4 biogas reactors fed with cattle manure at either 37C or 55C with and... | place: Denmark: Kongens Lyngby | collected 2014 | reverse complement strand
TTCAAAGGTCGTGGCCCTAAACTCTCCTACCTTGACTCGCACTCGAGCTGCGGTTCGCAGCCAAAGGTTACTGCGGCAAATCGCGAGTTCATCGCCGCTGAAGGTCACCTTTCCGTTTTCTACTTGGGTATGACTATAGCCCAACTTTCGCAGTTCATCGGCCACCAATGCTTCCAGGCCGAAAGTGGCGGTAGCTATAAGCTCAAATCGCGACACATGATCCCAACCTCTCTTAAGCAACTAGGTTTATTATACCAAGCCGGGACAAATTCCTGCAAGTCGCCATGGAGAAAGGGACAAACTAGCGCAAAGAGCGGGGATAAGAAGGAATACCGTGGTGTAAGGGGAACTACTATTATTTAAGGAGGCGTCCGCATGCGCAAAGTCATCATCCATTATCATCGTGACGATCAAGACTATGAGCGCTGGGGAGTCTGGCTGTGGCCGGAAGGTTATGGCGGCCGTTGGGTCGATTTTGCCGAGGCAGACTATTTCGGACGAATTGCCACTTGTCAAGTAGCCAAGGGGCATCGGGTGGGCTTTGTAATTCGCGGTGCGTCCTGGGAAAAAGATATTGATCAGGATCGCTATATTGAGACCTTCAAGGGAGATGTGGCGGAAGTCTGGTTAGTTTCTGGGGATCCCACCGTTTACTTGGCGCCTCCAGCGCACCTCCGCAAGGATATTAGGGTGTTTGAAGAGCTGCGGGTGACCTTTCATTACTATCGCCATGATGGTAATTACACTGGGTGGAACGTGTGGATCTGGGGTGGTCAGGAGTCGGGCCGCAGATTGCAGTTTGTGGGCAATGATTCCTTCGGCCAGGTGGCAAGGACCATACTCAAGCAGCAGACAGATGGCGGCCAGCTAGGTTTTATTGTCCGCAAGAGCTTGCTCGGTGAGAGCTGGCTTGCTAGGGATGGGAGCCAGGATCGCTACATACCGCTCTATGAAGCTTCAGACGACGGCACCTTGGATGTTTGGCTGATGCAAGACGATCCCCAGATTTATTACAATGAAGCTGATGTGGATCGTACGCCCCGTTTGCTGCGGGCGTCCTTGGAGGATGCCCAGACGATTCGGGTGGAAACCTACCTGCCCGTAGAGCCGAGCCAGGGACAAGACTGGGGGTTTAGCCTTGTCTCTCAGGGCAAAAGCGGTGAAAAAGCGGCGGCCATCGAAGAGGTTAGGCCTTGCTATACCCAGGGTCCAAGTCCGCGCCTGCTCCTAATTGGCACCAAAGATCCCTTGGATTTGCACAAGGAGTATCTGCTGCGACATGTAACCCATGGGCAAATTCGAGTCACTTTCGGCGGCGTCTTCTCCACCGACGCCTTTCACCGAGAGTTCCACTATTCCGGGAACGATCTAGGCGTTACCTATAGTCAAAACGAGACCACCTTCAAGGTGTGGGCGCCCACCGCTTCCCAGATGCAAGTGGTCGTCTATCCCCGCCACGATCAAGTCCAGGGCAAGTGCACGCCTCTGCAGTTAGGTGAAAAAGGGGTCTGGTACTGTACGATTAAAGGCGATCTAGAAGGGCAGTATTACAATTTCCTTGTGACCCATGGAGATGAAACCTGTGAAGTGGTAGACCCTTACGCTAGAGCTGTTGGTGTCAATGGACTCCGGGGTCAGATTGTCGATTTGCAGAAAACAAATCCCCAAGGTTGGGAAGAGCTTCCCCGGCTGGAGTTGGCGAGCCCTACCGATGCAGTCATTTACGAGGCGCATGTGCGGGACTTCTCTTCTGCACCCAACTCCGGTATCCAGAGGAAAGGACAGTATCTCGGTTTTGTCGAAGCAGGAACTAAATCTCCCGCAGGAATTTCTACGGGGCTCGATCACCTGAGAGAACTAGGTATTACCCATGTTCACTTTCTGCCCGTGTTTGACTTTGCCACTGTAGATGAAGAGAACCCTAAGGCCAGTTATAACTGGGGTTACGATCCGCTGAATTTCAATGTTCCAGAGGGCTCTTATTCCAGTGATCCCAGGGATGGGAGGGTGCGTATTCGCGAGCTGAAAACCATGATTCAAGCTCTTAGGCTTGTTGGGATTGGCAGCATAATGGACGTGGTCTATAACCACAGCTTCCATTCGGTCGGGTCGTCCTTCAACGAGTTGGTGCCTGGCTACTACTATCGCCACCACCGCGATGGCAGCTTTTCCAATGGATCCGGCTGCGGCAATGAGTTGGCCGACGAGAGGTCTATGGTTCGAAAGTTTATTGTAGATTCAGTCACCTATTGGGCTCAGGAGTACAAGTTTGCTGGTTTTCGCTTTGACTTGATGGGCCTCCATCATATCCAGACTATGCAGGCGGTACGCCGGGCTCTCGACTTAGTTCATCCTCAGATCCTGATCTATGGAGAGGGATGGGGAGCAGCAGCTAGCACCCTTCCTGAGCGCGAACGGGCACTTAAGGAGAACACAGTGTACATGCCCGGTGTGGCCTCGTTCTGCAATGACGTTCGAGACGGAATCAAAGGTCATGTGTTCCGCACCGGCGAGGGAGGCTTCATTCAAGGGCAAGGCAATGAGGAAACCCTGAAATTTGGGATTGTCGGTGCGGTTCAGCATCCCCAAATCGACTACTCCTCCATCCTCTACTCTAGGGGGCCCTGGGCTGGTTTGCCCGCACAAAGCGTGGTCTATGCCGAAGCCCATGATAATCTCACACTCTGGGATAAGCTGCTCTGTACGACGCCTCCCGGGGCGATGGAGGAACGGCTGAAGATGATGAAGCTCGCTCACGCGATTTTACTAACCAGTCAGGGCATTCCCTTCATCCATGCAGGGCAGGAGTTTGCCCGCACCAAGGGGGGCGACCCCAATAGCTATCAGTCACCGGATCATGTCAACCAGCTGGACTGGGATCGTAAGGGAGAATTGCTGGAGCTGTTTGTTTACACCAAGAAGCTGATTGAACTCCGGAGGGCAAGACCTGCCTTTCGCCTGCGCAGCGGCGGGGACGTCGTGAGCTATTTGCGGTTCTTTCCCGTGCCCCAGGCAAATGTGGTGGGCTATGTCCTCGGTCCCCATGCGGGTGGGGACTGCATCGAACGGATTGTGGTGCTGTTTAACAGTAATCCAGCACCTGTCCAGGTCCGGATTCCAGAAGCCCGTCCAGGAGAGGTTTGGAATGTCTTAGCCGATGGCGAAGACGTTGGAGATCTCCGCTGCGTGCAGGGTCCGGAGGTATGGGTAGAGGGAATCAGTCCCTTGATCTTGGGGAGCAGGGAGGCAGTTCATGAAGAAGTGGGTGGCGTCACCAACTAACGAATACGATCGGTATTTATTCCACCAGGGAACCCACTATGCCAGTTATACCTTCTTAGGGGGCCATTTGGTTGAACAGGATGGACAGGAAGGGGCCCGGTTTGCGGTTTGGGCACCAAAGGCCCAGCGCGTCTCTGTGGTGGGGAACTTCAATGCCTGGGACGGTCGCCGAAATCCCTTGGAAAGGATGTCCCATTCGGGGATTTGGTGTACGTTTGTTCCAGGACTGAAAGAAGGGGACATTTACAAATACGAGATTGTGACGAGCTCTGGAACTCTGAGCCTAAAGGCCGATCCCTTCGCCTTTTGGGCGGAAAGAAAACCCCAGACCGCCTCTCGCCTGTGCGATTTACAGAGCTATACATGGAATGACCAGGCTTGGCAAAACAGGAAAGATGCTGAAGATCATTACTCCCAGCCAATGTTGATCTATGAAGTCCATCTCGGTTCTTGGCGCCAGCATGGCTTTGAGCAGTACTACAGTTATCAGGAGCTCACGGAAGAACTCGTGGATTATGTGGTGGAAATGGGATACACCCATATAGAACTCCTACCTGTGATGGAGCATCCCTTTGATGGTTCATGGGGATATCAAACCATGGGCTATTATGCGCCTACCAGTCGTCATGGGCATCCTCGGGATTTTATGGCCTTCATCGATCACTGTCACCAAAGGGGCATAGGTGTTATTCTGGATTGGGTGCCAGGTCATTTCGTCAAGGATGACCCGGGGTTGCGCCTTTTTGACGGGACGCCAACCTACGAGTACGAAGAAGCCCGAAGGGCGGAGAACAAAGGGTGGGGAACCAGCAATTTCGATTTGGGAAAAACGGAAGTGCAAAGTTTCCTGATCTCCAACGCCCTTTTCTGGCTGGATGTTTTCCACCTTGACGGCCTTCGAGTGGATGCTGTCGCTTCCATGCTCTACTTGGACTATGGTCGCCAACCGGGGGAATGGAATCCAAACTCCAAGGGCGGTCGGGAGAACTTGGAGGGAGTGGCCTTCCTGCGTAAACTGAACAAAGAAGTTTTTGCCCGTTTTCCCCAAGCTCTAATGATGGCTGAGGAGAGTACGGCCTGGCCCTTGGTTACCATGCCCACCTACTTGGGAGGACTGGGATTTAACTATAAGTGGAACATGGGATGGATGAATGACATGCTCCGTTACATGCAGGAAGATCCCATTCACCGCAAATACCACCATAACCTCGTCACTTTTTCCTTCATGTACGCCTTTAGCGAAAACTTTGTGCTCCCTTTATCCCATGATGAAGTGGTCCATGGCAAGCGTTCGCTTTTGGACAAAATGCCGGGAGACTATTGGCAAAAGTTCGCCAATCTGAGGGCATTTCTTGGTTATCTGATGGGACATCCTGGAAAGAAACTTCTGTTTATGGGATATGAATTTGGTCAGTTCATCGAGTGGAAGTATGACGAAGACCTTGACTGGCACCTTTTGGAATACCCCATGCATCGCCAGATGTGGGAATACAATAAGGCATTGAACCGCTTCTACAGGGAAAATCCCAGTCTGTGGGAGTTGGACCAAAGCTGGTCTGGCTTTTCCTGGATCGATGCCAATGATAGCGAGCAGAGTGTTCTCTCATTTTTAAGAAGAGGCAAAGATCCCGCAGACTTTCTGGTGGTGGTCATAAACTTCACACCTGTGGTCAGGGAACACTACCGGATTGGTGTTCCTGAACCCGGTATGTACGGGGAAGTGTTCAATAGTGATGACCTAAAATGGGGAGGATCCGGACAGGCCAACGAAGGCCAGATCGAAACCGAGCAAGAACCCTGGCATAACCAGGAGTATTCTTTCGAGCTCAGGTTACCGCCATTGGCCGCCATTTTCTTACGCAGAGTGGAGGAGACGGAACGAAAATGAGTTGGGAGGGGTAGTAATGCAGAAGAAGGAAGTTGTAGCTATGCTCCTGGCAGGAGGCCAAGGGAGCCGCTTGGGTATTCTCACTAAGAAACTGGCTAAACCCGCGGTGCCCTTTGGGGGGAAGTATCGGATCATTGACTTCACTTTGAGCAACTGCTCAAATTCGGGCATTGAGTCGGTGGGTGTCTTGACCCAATACCAACCGCTTACCCTCAATTCTTATATCGGAATTGGCAGCGCTTGGGATTTGGACCGCAACACCGGCGGAGTCTCCGTCTTACCCCCCTATGTCAGAGATCAGGGCGCGGAGTGGTACAAAGGGACAGCCAATGCAGTCTATCAGAACATGGATTTCATTGCCCAGCATGACCCGGAGTATGTCTTGATTCTCTCCGGTGACCACATCTACAAGATGGATTACAGCAAGATGATCAGCTATCACAAGGGTAAGGGAGCGGCTGTTACCATTGCCGTCATTCCCGTGCCATGGGAAGAAACCCACCGTTTTGGGGTGATGAAGACAGACGATGATGGGCGGATCATTGAGTTTCAAGAAAAGCCGAAGATAGCTAAGAGTAATTTGGCCTCCATGGGTGTCTATGTCTTCAACTGGAAAGAGTTGCAGCTTTACTTGGAAGCAGATGAAGCGGATCCAAACTCCAGCAATGACTTTGGCAAGAACGTCATCCCGGCCATGCTTCAAGGGGGTGAACCCATGTATGCCTATGCCTTCCGGGAGTATTGGAAGGATGTGGGTACCATCGACTCCCTTTGGGAAGCCAATATGGATCTTATTGCCAAGCAGCCCGAGTTGCGCCTGAATGACTCCAAGTGGAAGATTTTCTCGCTAAACCAGACCTTGCCCCCCCAGTTGGTGGGTCCTGGAGCCGATCTGCAAAGTACGCTCTTAGGTGATGGTTGTTTGATCTTGGGGAAGGTGCACCATTCCGTGATCTTTACGGGAACCCGTATCGAGGAAGGGGCTGAAGTGGTGGACTCGGTGGTCATGCCCGGAGTGCACGTGGGGAAAGGAGCGGTCGTCCATAAAGCCATTATTGGGGAGAACACAATTGTGGAGGCAGGGGCGAGAATTGGCGTTCCAGCTAAGCCAGGAGAACAGGTAGAGATCAGTAACGAGAGTGGAATCACTGTCATTGAGGATAATGTGACCGTGCGAAGCTCCATGCGCATCGTCAGAGGAACGGTTTTGAGTGTGGCGGCGTGGCCGGAATTTCCGGAAGAGCGCATTTCTTAGGGGGGGAAACAAATGAGAAACCTATTGGGCATTATTGATTTGGCGGAACCCACCGAGGGCCTGGGGGGACTGGCAGACCACCGAACTCTGGGAGCCGTTCCCTTTGGGGGCCGTTACCGCCTGATCGACTTTACCCTGAGTAACATGGTTAATGCCAGGATTCGTAATGTGGGGATTCTGCTGAACGATCGCTTTGGCCCCCTATTAGATCATATCAAAGATGGCAAGGAGTGGGATTTAAACCGGCAAAGGGATGGTATGTTTCTCTTGCCTGCCCCTTCACGCACCGACAGCGGAGAGGGGATCAGCAGCAATCTCAGTAACCTCCGGCATAACCGCGCCTACCTGGAAAAGAGCCGTCAGGAGTATGCTGTCTTTTCTGGATGCGGAGTGATTACCAACATTGATTACCGGGATGCCCTTGCTTACCATTTGGAGAAGCAGGCCGATATCACGGTGATCTATAACCAGACCAATAATCTTGCGGACAATCCTTCCTACACCGCCGTGGTAATGGGTGATGACGGCCGAGTGGTCGATATTGCCCTGAACCCCCAGCAGTGTATCAGCCAGAAGGTTTTCCTGAACATGCTCATCCTGCGCAAGGGTTTACTCATTGACTTGGTGGATCACTACAGTGCTAGGCAAAAACGGGACCTCTTTACGGAAGCCATTATGCCTCGCCTGTCAGAACTAAGGATCTACGGGTACGAACATACCGGCTATGTGGGAGCCATCAACTCTTTGCGCAGCTATTACCAGCACAGCATGGATCTTCTGCGACCCGATGTGTGGCAGGAACTCTTTTTCCGTTATGGACATATCAACACCAAAGTCAAGCATGAGGCTCCTGTTCGCTATCTCGACGGGTGTCGAGTCTCAAACTCTCTGATCGCTACGGGCTGTACCATTGAGGGCACCGTGGAGAACAGCATCCTCTTCCGGGGGGTGGAGGTTGGTCCTGGCGTGATGATCAAAGATTCCATCGTGATGCAAAAGGCCAAGCTGGGCTCAGGTGTTACGCTTAAAAACGTGATTCTCGACAAGGATGTGACCATATCTGCCGGCAAGACACTGACGGGTGATCCGAGTTTTCCCATCGTCATTAGCAAGCTGGCCACGGTATAGAGGACATGGAATCAGGCAGGAGGCGAGATTGTGAACGTTCTGTTTGTGGCATCGGAGGGAGTACCCTTCTCCAAGACGGGTGGTTTGGCGGATGTCGTTGGAGCCTTACCTGGGGAATTGCGGAAAGTAGGTGTTGAAACCAGAGTAGTCTTGCCGAAATATGGCGACACACCCCTTAAGTATGAACGAGAGATGGAGCTTGTGCACCGCATGTCAGTCCATGTAGGCTGGCGCCATCAATACTGCGGCGTTTTGAAGCTGGTTCATGAAGGAATCGTCTTTTACTTCATCGATAACGAAGCTCATTTCAAACGCCCAGGCACCTATGGTTTTTTTGATGACGGAGAACGCTTTTCCTTCTTCAATCGCGCTGTGCTAGAAGCGCTCCCATTTCTGGACTTTCAGCCTGATGTGATTCACTGCCATGACTGGCATGCGGGTATGATTCCGGTTCTCTTGACCCAGTATCGCAACCAGGAATTCTTTAGCCAGATCAAGACGGTCTTTACCATTCATAATCTGCAGTACCAAGGGGTGTTTCCCAAGAGTATCCTCGGCGATCTCCTCGGGCTTGGCTGGGAGCACTTTAACGTGAATGGGGTGGAATATCACGACCAAGTGAGCTTCATGAAAGGTGGACTCAACTACGCCAACATGTTAACGACGGTGAGTCCCACCTACGCACAAGAGATTCAGACGCCCTTTTTCGGTGCCGATTTGGAGGGAGTACTGTCCAGGCGTCAATCGTTTTTGCGGGGGATCATCAATGGCATCGATCAGGCGAAATGGAATCCGCAGACAGATCCGCACCTAGTCAAAAACTACACTTGGCGTTCGCCGCAGCGCAAAGCCGAAAACAAACTGGCTTTGCAGGCAGAATTGGGCCTTCACCCAGATGCCTCCATTCCCATGCTGGGCATGGTGACCCGTCTAGCCAGGCAGAAGGGTTTGGACTTGGTGGCGCATGTGCTAGAGGAGCTGCTGGAGCTGAATTTGCAGATTGTGGTTTTAGGCACGGGTGAAGCAGAGTTTGAACAGATGTTCCAACACTTCGCAGGCCTTTATCCCGAGAGGGTCAGCGCCAACATTCGCTTTGAAGACGCCCTGGCGCACAAGATTTACGCCGCTTCGGACCTTTTCTTAATGCCGTCCCTTTTTGAGCCCTGCGGGTTAGGGCAGCTCATTGCCATGCGCTATGGATCACTTCCTGTGGTACGAGAGACCGGAGGACTGAAAGACACGGTTTCGCCCTACAATCTGGAAACCGATCAAGGAAATGGCTTCAGTTTTGCCAACTACAATGCCCATGAACTTCTTTTTACAGTGCAAAGGGCTATCCAATTGTATGAAAGCGATAAGGAAGGGGCCTGGAAGAGGATGGTGGGACGAGCTATGCGAGGAGATTTCAGTTGGGGACAGAGTGCCCTCAAGTACAAGGAGTTGTATGAAGATGTTGTCAGAAACTAGCCGGCGACAAGTGTTGCCCCTCAATCATCATTGGAAGTATAGAGAAACGTTTGACGAGAGCTTTATCGATCCGAATTATGATGATGGCCCTTGGGTCATGGTCAACATACCCCACACGAATAAGGAACTCCCTTACAGCTATTTTGACGAGAAGAGCTATCAATTTGTTTCCACCTATCGCAAGACTTTTACGGTCGATTCGGTTTTGCATAACGAACGTATCTTTGCGGATTTTGGCGCTGTGATGGCTTACGCTGAAGTGTACCTGAATGGCCAATTCCTAGGCAGTCACAAGGGCGGGTACACGCCTTTCAGCGTAGACTTAACAGATCAGATCGATTTGGACCGGGAGAACACCATGGTGGTGAAGGTAGACTCTAGAGAGAGGGACGATATTCCCCCCTTCGGACATATGATCGACTATCTCTGCTACGGTGGCATTTATAGGGACGTGAGCTTGCGCATTGTAGATCCCTTGTATATCAAGAATGTCTTTGCCAAACCGCAGAAGGTTCTATACCAGGAGAAAGAGCTGGAAACATCGGTGTTTGTGGTCAATACCACGGGCGAAGCGGCAGACGTGGTGCTGGAGATTAAGCTGAGCAAAGACAAAAAACCCATAGCTGCAGCAAACCGCAGGGTCACTCTACCAGCCGACACAGAGATGGCCTTTGATGTCTACCTCAGGAATCTAGGCGGAGTTGAGCTGTGGGATATTCAAAGCCCCCATCTTTACGAACTTGAGGTCTGCCTCAAGCGGCAGGACCAGCTGACCGATACCTATACAACACGCGTAGGGTTCAGAGAGGCGGTCGTCAAGCCTGACGGATTCTACCTAAATGGCGAGAAAGTCATGCTCAGAGGTTTGAACCGTCACCAATCCTTCCCCTATGTGGGCTATGCCATGCCCAAACGAGTGCAAAGGAAAGATGCGGATATTCTCAAATACGAATTGGGGCTCAATGTCGTTCGGACCAGCCACTATCCCCAATCAAATCATTTCCTCGATCGTTGTGACGAGATTGGCCTGTTGGTCTTTGAGGAAATTCCCGGATGGCAGTATATTGGAGACAACGAGTGGCAGGAAGTGGCCAAGAACAATGTTCGGGAAATGATCGAAAGGGACTGGAACCACCCCAGCATTTTCCTCTGGGGAGTTCGCATCAACGAGTCCCTGGACAACCATGACTTCTATAAAGAAACCAACCGGATTGCCAGGGAGTTGGATCCAACGCGTCAGACCGGGGGCGTGCGCTATTTGGAGAAAAGCGAGTTCTTGGAAGATGTGTATACCATGAACGACTTTATCCACAGTGGCGGCGAGATTAGACTTCGAGATCCTAGACAGGTGACGGGTACCGAAGAGTATGTACCCTATATGGTGTGTGAGTTTAATGGCCATATGTATCCAACGAAGCGTTTTGATCAGGAAGAACGGGTAGTGGAACACGCCATGCGTCATCTCAGAGTGCAGGATGCAGCAGCCCGAGATCCCCACATAGCAGCAGCCATTGGTTGGTGTGCCTTTGATTATAACACCCACTATGATTTTGGCTCTGGAGATCGCATTTGCCATCATGGCGTGATGGATATGTTCCGCATTCCCAAAATGGCTGCCCATGTCTATGCCAGTCAAATGGACCCCCGCGAGCGGGTGGTCTTGGAACCAGCCACCCTGTGGAGCCGCGGCGACCGCAGCGTGGGAGGGGTTCTGCCCCTTGTGATTTTCACCAATTGTGATGCCGTGGAAGTGTTGGTGCAGGGCGAGTCCATTGGTACGTATTATCCGCGTTCTGAGGAGTTCCCAGGTGTACCCCATGCTCCGGTCATGATTACCGAGATTCCGTCCAGTGGCGAATGGGGCTCCGCTTGGCCCAGCGTGGAGTTTGTCGGATACCTGGACGGAAAGAAAGTGGCATCCAAGGCTTTTACCAAAGACGCTGTGCCCACTAGGCTTACGGCTGAAGCAGACGATGACCAGCTGGATGCAGATGGTATTGATGCAACCAGGATTGTGTTCAAACTTGTGGACCAGGTGGGAAATCCCCTTTCCTATACCACAGAGGCTGTTCAAATTGAAGTGGAAGGGGAAGGAACCCTGATTGGGCCGAGCGTTAGTGCCCTTGTAGGAGGAGTCCTGGGCGTGTGGGTCAAGACAACGGAAACAGCGGGGGAAATCCGTGTAAAGGCTAGAACCAACTCACAAGTGGCAAGACCCGTCGTGATTACGACGAAGTGACTTAACGGGTCTAACAGGTGTCTCTTCAGGACCGAAAGACAAGGAGCAAAAAAACCACCTCACGGTGGTTTTTTGCTCACTTTACGTTTGCTCAGAGCCTAGATAATGGCCATGATGATGAAGTTGAGAATAAAGAGAATAGTGGAGACGGCCAAGATGGGGTGAATCTCCTTCGTCTCACCTTTGATGATCTTCACTAAGCAGTAGAAGATAAAACCTGCGGCAATACCATAGGAGATGCTGTAGCAGAGCGCCATGAAGACGCCTGCGAAGAAAGCGGGCACCGCTTCGGCGAAGTTGTCCCATTTCACTTCTTTAAAGGCAGAAAGCATCATCACACCAACGATGATCAGGGCCGGAGCAGTGGCGGCAGAGGGAACTGCACTGACCACTGGGGCAAAGAAGGCACTGATGGCAAACAGGACTGCTACAACCACAGATGTTAAGCCTGTTCTTCCACCTGCACCAATACCTGCAGCGCTTTCCACATAGGTTGTGGTATTGGATGTTCCGAAGATTGCTCCAATGGAGGTTGCGGTGGCGTCGGCAAAAAGGGCTTTATCCATTTTCGATTTAAAGCCAGAGCCACTCTCCAGAGCTTTTTGGTCTTCAGCAGTGAAGATGCCTGTTTTCCGGCCGGTTCCAATGAAGGTTCCGATGGTATCGAACGTGTCTGAAAGACTAAAGGCAAAGATCGTCATGAGAACAAGGGGAATCTTGCTCGCATCGCTAAAGAGTGACAGCAGACCCGGATTTCCAAAGGCAGCGCCAAAGGTGACTCCCAGTTCAGAGACGGCCTGGGAAAAGCTCATGGTCGATCCAATTTGGGTTACTCCAAGGGGGATGCCCAGGAGTGTGGTAACAATAATCCCGATGAAAATCGAACCCTTAACGTTAAGGACCAATAAAGCCACGGTTAGAGCTAGGCCAAATAGAGCTAGAAGAACAGCGGGAGAGTTTAGGGCCACTAGCGCCGGCACAGCACTGGAGCTGGCAATAACTGTTCCGCCTTCACCAAGTTGAACATACGTTCCTGGATCCGATGTAAAACTCAAGAGACCCGCATTCTTGATTCCGATGTAGGCGATGAAAATCCCAATCCCGCCGCCGATGGCGTTTTGCAGGCTCTCTGGGATGGACTTGATGATCAGCTTCCGGATCCTGGTTACCGTAATCAGGATGTTGACAACACCGCAGACGAACACCATTGCCAACGCTTCTTGCCAAGTAAAGCCCAAACCAAAAACAACAGTAAAGACAAAGAAGGCGTTAAGGCCCATGCCAGGCGCTTGCGCATAGGGTACATTAGCAAACAGTCCCATCACCAGGGTACCAACTATTGAGGCCATGATGGTGGCTAGAAATACTGCACCCCAAGGCATGCCAGAGAGCTCGAGCATGTCGGGATTAACCATAATAATGTAGGCCATGGCAAAAAACGTGGTTAATCCTGCAATGATCTCGGTGCGGACATTAGTGCCGTTGTCCTTCAGCTTGAAAAAATTCTCCATTCACTTTTCCTCCACATCGTTTTGTGATTTTGCTTTATGCAAAGAAGTGACGGGTGCCACCTCTCCAGCAACAAAAAAACAGCCTAAGTGGCACTATAGGCTGCAAAAATGGGCAATAAAAGCCTTTGGAGGCTTGTACCACATATGCGCTTATTGGCTCACTCATAGCGTAGGCAATATAGGTTACCACGTAGAGACTCCTGCACCAAATTTGCAGGCTTATATGAGTAAATCGTATTTGCTTTCCACACTTAAAATACCACAGTATGGGGATGAAGTGAAGGACGATTTCACCTTGTTGTTGACAGGCGGCTCAAGTCTACCTGGTACGCAGGAACACTATGAACTAGTGGAGAATAGGGAATCAACGATGATGAGAGGTGTGTTGGTAACCATGAAATTCGGATATTTTGACGATCAAAACCGGGAGTATGTGATTACAACACCAAGAACACCCTATCCTTGGATTAACTAGTTAGGATCGGAAGAGTTCTTCAGCCTCATTTCTAATACAGCTGGAGGCTATTCCTTCTATCAAGACGCACGTTTGCGACGCCTAACCCGATATCGGTATAACAA
>LSQX01053418.1_pt1 | contig 13349 bp, 11 predicted proteins | sample 654561 | NCBI WGS metagenome assembly LSQX01 (sample SAMN04489861, study PRJNA283612) | anaerobic digester metagenome | isolation source: 4 biogas reactors fed with cattle manure at either 37C or 55C with and... | place: Denmark: Kongens Lyngby | collected 2014 | reverse complement strand
GTGCTGCGGCGGTGGGCTCGTTGATTATCCTCAGTACCTCCAGGCCGGCTATAGTCCCTGCATCCTTGGTGGCTTGCCGCTGGGAATCGGTGAAATAAGCCGGCACCGTGATTACCGCCTGGGTAATCTTTTCGCCCAGATAGCTCTCCGCATCGGCTTTCATTTTTTGCAGGATCATAGCCGATATTTCCGGAGGTGAATATTTTTTGCCGTCAATACTGACTTTATAATCAGTGCCCATACGCCTTTTTATAGAAGACACGGTTCTCTCCGGGTTGGTGGTCGACTGCCGTTTGGCCACCCGGCCCACCAGTCTTTCCCCGGTCTTGGAAAATCCGACTACCGACGGTACGACCCGCTCGCCTTCGATACTGTTGATGACAACCGCTTCCCCGCCTTCCATCACTGCGATAACCGAATTGGTTGTTCCCAGATCAATCCCTACTACTCTTCCCACTATAGACACCTCCAAATATTATGAACTAACCTTGACCAGGCTGGGCCGGATTACTCTGTCATGCATTACATATCCGGTCTGAAACTGTTCGATGACCGTGTTTTGAGGATGCTCTTCACTGACTTCTACCGTCAAGGCTTCATGGTATTGGGGATCAAAGGGTTTACCAACGCTTTCAATAACGGTGACCCCTTCCCCTTTTAACACTTCGTTCAGTTGAGCGACTGTCATCTCCACGCCCTTTGCCATGGCTTCAATATCCTGGGCGGAACGGGCAGCCTCTATGGCCCGATGCAGGTCGTCGATGATGGGGAGTATCTTTTTGACCATGTTCACATTGGCGTATTTGAGATACTCTTCCCGGTCTCGAATGCCGCGTTTTCTGGTATTCTCGGCCTCGGCCAGGGCGCGCAGGTACTTCTCATAATTCTCCTGGGCTTCTTGCTTATGTTTGAAAAGTTCCTCGGCCCACTGTTCTTCCCTGGTCTTCTCCGGGGGCGGGCTGGTCCCTGCTGTCTCCGCCTGAGTTACCGGGATCTCGGTTACATTTCTGTTATTATCTTCTGTCATACCTTTCGTCACCTCTATTCTATTGAACCGTGGGTACTACATTCCCCATCCTTCATCTTGATTATGGTGTTTATCCTCAAAATCGCGGTGGCGACTTCACCGGCCGTCTTCAGGGCGTGAACCTTGATCAGGGACGGATCGACGATGCCACAGGAGAAGGCATCTATAATATTGCCATTGTCGCAGTCAAGGGTCATGCTGCCCGACCCCCGCTGATTCTGTTCGGCGGTCACCTGGCTGATTTTCTCCAGGGGGTTGAAACCGGCATTGGTGGCCATACATGCGAAGGGCCGCAGCAACGCTTCTTTTACAACCTGCACCCCGTAAGCCGCCATCCCTTTGGCCTCCCCGGCCATCCGGTCCAACTGCCCCGCAGTCCATACTTCTATGGCCCCCCCGCCCGGAACGACACCCTTTTGGAGCGCTGCCTGCACGGCCGCGGCTGCATCACGGGCGATGCGTTCTTTCTCATCAACTACTTCTTCGGTAGCGGCACCCACCAGCACTGTGGCCTGAGGCCAGCCCCCGCCTCGCAACACCGAAATACAGCCGAGTTTATCATCGGCCTGGACTCGGGCGGCGCTGCCCAGATAGTATTTCAACTTGTCTTCCGGAAGATCGAGGCCGCTCCTCTTTAATTTGCGGGCTCCGCTGTGTTTACATAGTAAATCCAGTTCCCGTCGTGATACCCTCTGGACTGCCATTATGTCAGCCCCGGTGAATGCCTGCTCGGCGATATCATCGATGCTGCGGTCCGCCAACACCATATTTACGCCCATCGTGCATATCTTACCAATGTTGTCTTGGTAACGTTTCTTGTTCTCCATATACTGCCGAAAGCCAGCTTCGGTATGCCGGGATTCATTATCTATGTCTTCGGGTGCCAAACTATCATCCAGAACCAGTATTCTGACGTCTTCCAACTCTCTGGGCATGTCTTTATTGAGAGGGGAACGGCTGACAATCGTCCCCATAAACACTTGGCTGACGGCCCCTTCCCTAGCTATAACCGCATCATGGAATCTGTATTCGGGATCCAATAATTTGGGCAGCCCGACGATCCTGGCTCCTTCCAATACCAGGCCGGCTATGTCTTTTTGGTCGCGGCCAGCCGTGACCGCTACGTCGAAGAGAACCGGGTCCTCCACTGATGTAACATTGCGGCTGTGGTCTGCGATGGACTGCACGCTCCATTCCACCCCCAGCTTAATGCCCTCGATTACCTGGGTGACCGGCACCCCTTTCATAACCTGGTTGGCGCCTTCCGCAACCAAAGCCCCCGCCAAAATGGTGGCCGTGGTGGTACCATCGCCGACCTGTTCCTGCTGGAAGCGGGCCGCGTTTATAATCATCCGTGCCACCGGATGGTTGATAGCCATCAATCTAAGGATGGTCACCCCGTCGTTACTGATCACAACATCGCCAAGGTTTCCTACCATCATTATGTCCAAACCTTTAGGCCCTATGGTGCCCTCTATGGTCTGGGCAAGTAAACGGGCTGCGTTGGCATTACTGAGCAGGGCTTGGGTTCTTTCGTCCAAATCCCCTTTATGAATATTGCTTTCAGACATGCTGTCTCCTTTTAGATGGTTGCAAGGCTTCTACTTCAATCCCCGGCGCTCCAGGATCTCATCGATAATAAGACCAACTGATTCCACTGTGCCGGCCGCCTTCCAATACTCCATCCGCACCGGACCGATTACTCCCATCTTGCCCATCTCCCCGGTAGTTTTATAACCAGCAAAGACCAGGCTCATCTCCTTGATATCCTCCAATTTGTTCTCCTGACCAATCCGGATAGCAACTTCCTCGCCGATGTGGTCCGGTACTATATCTTTGATTTGGTCATCCTCTTCAAATATGGTCAGTACCCTACGCAGTTTATCCAGATCCTTGAATTCCGGTTCTTTGATTATATTCAGAGCACCGGTGATCACGACCCGGTCCTCCTGGGGATCCAGCAAAGTATCTATAGCCTCCAGAGCTTCATCGATAACCTTGCGCCGGGTCTTGATCTCGTCGCGAAGGGCCATCAGGTCGCCGCTTTTTATCTCATGAAGGTTCTTTCCCCGCAAAGCCCGGTTGAACAGATCGCCTATGAGTTTCAGTTCTTCGGGATGCATGGACAGCGGAATGGTTATACGGCGGTGCAGGATTATACCGATATCGGTCACTACCAGCACGATCGCCTGGTCCTCTTGCATGGGGATTATCTGCAGGCTGTGAAACTGGCTCAGTTTTACCGTTGGTACGATAATGAACGAGGCATAATTAGTAACCTGGGATAAGAACTGTCCCACCCGTTGAACCACATCGCTCCAGTCCTCCATCCGGTCTTCCAGGGCCTGATGGAGCTGAACCATCTGTTCATCGCTAGGGGTTTCATTTTCCATCATGAAGTCCACGTAAAAACGAAATCCTTTTTCGGATGGAATCCTTCCGGCCGAAGTATGCGGCTGCTCCAGGTACCCCATCTCTTCCAGGTCAGCCATCTCGTTCCTGACAGTGGCAGCACTTATTTTAAGACCATGCTTTTTGACCACCGCCCTAGAGCCCACCGGCTCAGCCGTGGAGACATAGTCCTTTATTATCGATTCCAGTATCCGTCTCTGTCTATCTGTTAATGACATGATCTCGCCCAATCTGTTAGCACTCTCCCGTCTCGAGTGCTAAACTAGTTTCTTAAAAAATATCATTTGCCTTGGCGCTTGTCAAGCCATAGTGTTATTCCAAAAACTCGCTCAGAACGGCATTGGAGATGAAATAAGCCCCGGGGGACAGATAGACGCGGTTATGATCCACCATTAACAGTCCCTCGGATACCATGTGGTCGATGATCGGTTGAAAATCAGCCCAGTTCTCAATTCCAAATCGACCGCCAAGGGTGTCCCGGTCGATCCCCTCTACCAACCGCAAACCCATCACCAAAGCCTCCGCCAGCTGCTGCCGGCGACCCATGGTTTCCAGTATCTGCTGGGGCAGCGGGATATTTTTCGACAGCGCCGTCAGGTAGGCCTCCAGGTCCGGGATATTGAGACGGCGCTGCCGCCCGTCGTAACTGACCGCCCCTGCCCCAACCCCCAAATAAGCACCTACACTCCAGTATCCAATGTTATGCCGGCATTTAAAGCCCGGGCGGGCAAAATTGGACAACTCATAGTGAAGGTAATCGGCTTCCCGCAGACACTCACGGGCCAAATCATACAGGTCGGCCTCCTCGTCATCGGTCAACATTGCCAGGGTCCCAGATGTGATCCGGCGGGCCAACGGCACGTGGGGTTCCAATTGCAGCAGATAGGTCGAGATGTGCTGGGGACCATAATCAACCGCTTGGAGCAAGTTGCCCCGCCAGTCTTCCTTATTTTGAGCCGGTATCCCATAAATCAAATCTAAACTGATATTATCAAAGCCGGCTTGATGTGACCACTCAATGCACTGGCCGGCCTGCTGGCTGTCGTGCATCCGGCCCAGGAGGTGCAGTTCCCTATCGACAAAACTTTGTACTCCTATAGACAAGCGATTGACCCCAGCCTGGCGTAGGTCTTCCAACCCCTGCCGACTGATGGTGGCCGGATTGACCTCTAAGGTGATCTCCGGATCACCTTGGGGCAGGTATAGCTTACATATGGTATCCAATATTCTTTCTATATGCTGAGGAGCAAGAAGGCTGGGGGTGCCCCCGCCGAAGTAGATGCTGATCAAGGGGAGTCGATATTCGGCAGTCCGCAACGTCAGTTCCCTGATCAGGCAGTCGGTATATTGGTCGTAAAGTTCAGTATTGGCCCCGGATAGGGAGTAGAAATCGCAGTAGCTGCACTTCCTCTGGCAAAAAGGAATATGTAAATATATCCCCATGGAATCAGGATTTCTTTTCACTATCTATTTCCATTACTGACATGAAAGCATCTCGGGGGACTTCCACCCGGCCGATCTGTTTCATTCGTCTTTTGCCTTCCTTTTGTTTCTCCAGAAGTTTTTTCTTACGGGTTATGTCCCCGCCATAGCATTTGGCCAATACATCCTTGCGCATGGCTTTCACAGACTCCCGCGCAATAACCCGGTTGCCTATAGAGGCTTGGATGGCAACCTCGTAAAGCTGCCGGGGTATAATCCGGCGCAGCCTGTCCACCAGAGTTCGGGCCCGGTAGTAGGCCTTATCCTTATGACAGATAGTGCTCAAAGCGTCAACTGTTTCGCCATTCAGCATGATATCCAATTTCACCAGATCGGAAACCTCATAGCCGCGCATATCATAATCCAGGGACGCGTATCCTCTAGTTCTTGATTTCAAACCGTCAAAAAAGTCCACCAGTATTTCTGCCAGTGGGAGACTGTAACTTATCACCACCCGGTGGGGAGTGAGGTATTCCATGTTTATGAATTGCCCCCTTTTCTCCTGGCATAGTTCCATCACCGTGCCCACATAATCATTGGGGACCATTATGAAAGCCTTAACATAGGGCTCCATTACCCGGTCAATTCGCTGGGGATCCGGCCAGCGGCTGGGATTGCGGACCCATAGCTCGGTTCCGTCGGTTAAAATTAAGCGATAGATAACGCTGGGAGCGGTAGCCATCAAGGTAAGGTCATATTCTCGCTCCAACCTCTCTTTGACGATTTCCAAATGCAGTAATCCCAGAAAACCGCACCTGAACCCCAATCCCAATGCATCAGAGGACTCAGGCTCATATACCAGGGACGAATCATTCAGCTTCAATTTCTCCAGGGCATCGCGCAACCGCTCATAATCGTTATTTTCCAGCGGATAAATACCGCAAAAGACTACCGGTTTGACCTCCTGATAACCTTCCAGGGGCTGGCGGGCTGGTCTCTCGGAACTGGTAATGGTATCGCCCACCTTGGTGTCGGCCACATTCTTGATGGCAGCGGCCAGATAGCCTACCTCCCCGGCCTTCAGACTTCCAACTGTAGTCATGAAGGGCGATAGCACACCTATTTCGGTCACTTCGAAATCCTTGCCGCTGGACATCATCCGGATCATGTCGCCCTTGTGCAATTCCCCCGAATCAATGCGGATGTAAGATATGGCTCCTTTGTAGGAATCAAAATAAGAATCGAATATCAAAGCCCGCAGAGCCCCCACTGGATCACCCTTGGGGGGCGGTATCTTTTCCACGATGGCCTCCAGGACATCCTCGATCCCGACGCCCAGTTTGGCCGAGATGGGTATGATCTCAGTCTGGTCCAGTCCCAGTACATTTTCCATCTCCTGCTTGACTACTTCCGGCTCAGCTCCCGGCAAGTCTATCTTGTTGACCACCCCAATTATCTCCATGTCCATATCCATGGCCATATAGACATTGGCCAGGGTTTGGGCTTCTATGCCCTGTGAAGCATCCACCACCAGCAGCGCGCCTTCGCAGGCGGCCAGGCTCCGGGATACCTCATAGGCAAAATCGACATGCCCGGGGGTATCGATCAGATTAAGTATATAGGTTTGCCCGTTTCGGGCCGTGTAGTTGAGGCGGACGGGCTGCAATTTAATGGTTATACCCTTTTCCCGCTCCAGGTCCATCTTGTCCAGAAACTGTTCCCGCATCTCCCGGGCACTCAAAGCCCCGGTAACCTGCAACAAGCGGTCGGCCAGAGTAGATTTACCGTGGTCGATATGGGCAATGATACTGAAATTTCTAATCCTGTTCTGCAAATACACAGCCTCCATCAGGTTCCTATAGTCCATTGTAACGCCCTTCATTATACCCTATCGAAAGCACCGTCTACAATCAACCGATTGCGGGGGATTTTTCATTTGATCGGTATTTTGCTATCATGGTTTGAAGATACTGAAAGGGTTGATGAAATGAGCGACTTCGTACTGACTTTCTTGCTGCCAGCAGTCCTAGTGGGTTCTTATATCTGGCTCAACTGGCCTCAGTTTAAGGAAAGCTCAGGCCAGCAATTGGTAGTCGGCCTCGGATTGCTGTCATACTATGGCGGTCTTGTTTATTCCAATTGGAACCCAGCCGTCGGCTCACTGTTGAAACTGGCCGGCACCCTGGTCTTCCTGGTCCTGATCGTGTATCAGCTCATAAAAGAACGTAAAAAATAAAAATCGACCGGCTTACCGGTCGAATGGGGCTACGGTTGGACTGCATTCAGTAGGCCAGACCAACGAACTTGGACCAAGCTTGTCCTAGCCGTACCGCCGCCTTCCAGACCTGCCTCTGCAGATTTTCACCGAGCATCTGCTCCGTTTCCGCCACGGTTTGTTTGTTTATTTGGCAGCTTTCGCCCAGAGCCTGCACGGTAATGACATCATCAGCAATTTGTACCATCACTGGCGGCGGCTGGGCCAAGGTTAAGCTGTTTATGCCTCGGGCGGACTGGGTCAGGCCCAACCCAACCAGGACCACCACTACCAGGACTAATGAGATTTGGCCCCACCTCACCCGCATATCTAGTCGGCCTCCTTTAATACCTCCACCAATATTTCCGAGAACAATTGCGCACTCCGGCTAACTTGGTCCAGGTTGTTGGAATCACTGCCGAATTCCAACAACAAAGCCCGGGGATGGTATTCCTGGTTGTAGGTTCCGGATTTGGTGACCACTCCTTTGACCAGCCCTGGATACATCTTCTCCCCCACCTCGTAGATATGGGCGGCGAAGGCGTAATTATCCTTCCAATGAGGATGCGGCTTGCGTTCGTCGGTCCCTACCACGATCAGGATACGGGCACACTGCTTGCCACCGACGGTTACCGTTGACGCCTTGCCTTCCCCAGGTATACTGTCACGGTGAATATCGAAAATGCCAATAATATTCTTATTGGCATTTACTATCTTGGTTACCGTCTGGCGAGACTCGGTATAACTCTTGTTGTAATCTACATCATGAAGGGTATCTATGAACTGGGCCGACAACCCGGTTTCCTGGATTGATGTCTCCAGGGTGGCGGCCACCTGGTTGATCAGGCCGCGTTTACCATCCAAACGCGCTTGGCCGCTATTTGGGATGTAGGTTTCGCCGCCGTGGGTGCAATATAAGAAAACCTGGCCTTTTTGCAAACGTGCCAATGCTTCAGGATCAAGCACGGCCGTTTCCTCAACTGGTTCAGTCTCTCCCTGCGGCGGGCTTAGATCTTCTTCCGGATCGCCGGCACCATCAGCCTGGGGGTGCTCCGCGAACGCCAGAGCTTGTATGTGTGCACCCAGCATATTTTCCGGGGTGGCGGAAGTGGTGTATCCATCGTCCAGTATATTGCGGGGAACATTGTCGACTCCGGCCAGCAGAGCATTATTTTCCTGCAGCAGCAGTTCAGCTTGTCTTTCCGTAATCTGCACCCCCGAAAAAGGCCATAGTATGCGCTCCATGCTCAGAAACTGCATGCCTTCCGTATATTTGCGGTTGACGTCCATTGTCAAACCGATTATTATAACTACCAAAAATATCTGAATAAACAAAATACCTTTAAGAAAAGATAGGAGACTTCGTCTTCTCATTGTTCTCACCTCGCTGCCAGGGCTGTTTAATTCTATTCCAGCCGACCGAAAATAGAACACCGAAGTGGGACAAGTGCAGAACAATCTTTGATTAGTATCTCTCCCGCCCAAAAAAGCTATGCCCCAAGCATTGCAATTAATAGTCTCGAATGATATAGTATCTCTGTTAGCTTTAAATATCCAAGGAGGTGAAAGTGTGGCAAAAAGCAAGACTCCTGCCAAGAGAGCCAGAAATGCAGAGAAGGCCAGGGTCAGAAACAAATCCTACAAGAGTGCTCTGAAGAGTGGAATCAAGAGGTTCGAGCTGTCCTTGGCGGGTGATGATCTGGATGCAAGCAGGGAAAAACTGTTGCAGGCAACCTCCCTGATAGATAAAAGCGTGTCCAAGGGAATTTTGCACAAAAACAACGCCGCCCGTAAAAAGTCGCGGCTGGCCAAGAAGCTCAACGAATTGACAAAATAGGAGTTCACACGGAAACCTGCTCAGCCGAGCAGGTTTTTTGGTTTTTCGAACAGTCTGTTGTTACCGTCTGGTTTTGACTCGTCTGTTCCTACATTCGATTGTTTTGTCTTATCCACGGCTGCAGATGGCTACCAGAAGGGTTTCCATGACCAGGCGAGGGTCCTTGTTTTCGGTCTTGAAGGCGGTATCCACCTCCAAGAGTTTTTCAAAAACCATACGTATCTCCCCGCTGCTAAAATTGGCAGCTTTATCCCTCATCTTCCTCACCACGAAATCCTTCAATCCTGTCGCCGTAGCAATCGAAGCCTTGTCGTAGCCGGCATCGATACAGAACTTCACCTTGCTCAGGGCAACAAACTGTTGGATTATCATGGCCAGTATCACCAGATGGGGCTGCCCTTGTTCCGTCAATTGGCGGAATGTTTCCAGCGAAGCCTTGGTATTACGGAGTAGCAGCGCATCGGTGAGTTTAAAAATACTTATCTCCAGGCGGCTGTCCAAATGCTCATCGATTTCCGCCGCACCCCATACGTCCTCCCGTTGCATGAGGGCCAGCTTTTCAAACATATTCTCCAGGTAATACATATCCTGCCCGCTGGCGGCTATCCTGGCCAAGGCTGCAGGTGCAACCCTGATCTGACGCTTCTCCAGCTCCCGGCGACACCATTTCTCCAGCTCGGCGCCGGACAATGGCTTGATATTGATAACCCGGGCTTGTTTCTGCAACAACTTGGTGATCGGGTTGGTGCTGTGACTTTCCAGCGCGGTCAGGATCAGAACCTGCCCCGGGTAGTCCCGCTGGAAGTAATCATCCAAAACCTGTCGGTATCCTTCTGTTTTTTTGGCACCGCGGGGTGATTTACCCAGCCAGTTCGGATTTCTGATGATCACCGCCCTAGTCATGGCAAAAAGCGGACTGAAGTCCAATATCTGCCCCAATTCCTGCGGGGGTGTCTCATCGCCGTCTATATTCAGTACCGCCGGTGGCTCTCCGGCGGCCGCCAGTCCAGTTACTATCCCATCGATCTTCTGATTGATCAGGTAAGCCTCGGGTCCCCACAATAAATATGTATTATTGTCATCCATTTGTTACCCACCTCGTTTACGGCCAGCATCATATATTGAATATATTATACAGGTTAACCGGGCCATGAGTATAATCTAGTCCTTTCAACTCCATTGACACTGGGACCGGGACCACCACAGACATCGGGTCACCACCTCAGCCAGGCGGCCATACGGTGCATCAGATTTCCAGGCCTGAGCAACAACAGACGCGGGCTGCGCCGGGCCGGGTAAAGGCCCTGCCAGAGATGGACCAGGAAAGCCAGGGACAGTATGGCCGACAGGAATTCTGACACTGAAAACGCCAGCCAAATTCCGTTTAGGCCCCACCAATGCGACAGCACTAGTATCGAGGGGATGAAAAATATGGCTTGCCTGATCACCGATAGTACCATGGCGCTGACTCCATATCCCATAGCCTGCAATGCACTTCCCAGGATTATAATGGGGCCCATTACCGGCAGACACAGGGTAGCCACGTGCATGCAGGCCATGCCGGCATCGATCAGCTCCGGATCGGAGGTAAATCGTTCCATCAGCCATTGGGAATTGAACTGCATGGCCAGCCACCCGGCTGTGACAAAGATCAAGGAAACGATGGTCGCCTTTATTATAGCCTCTTTGACCCGATCATGATTGCCGGCGCCGTAGGCAAAACCGATTATGGGCATGGCGCCTTGGGTCAATCCGAACACGGGGGTATAGAACAGCGACCGTATCCGCGAAAAGATTCCCATCACAGCCACCGCAACACTGCCGAACGACATCAAAACCTTGTTGAAAAATACCAAGATCACTACACTAACCATTTCCATCAGCAGGGTTGGCAATCCGACCTGATAGATTCCCACCAGCACCTGGATGTCCGGACGGAAATTCCTTACGGACCAGGATAGGTACACCCGGGACCGGTACATGGTAACCAAAGCTATCACCGAGCAGAATGCCTGGGCGACTACACTGGCCCAAGCGGCGCCCGCCAAGCCCATAGGAGCCACCGGCCCCCATCCGAAGATTAAAATGGGGTCAAGGATGACGTTTAGAATTATCGCTGCCAGGGAGGTATACATGGGCAGGGAAGTATTCCCTTCCCCCTGCAGGATGTTGCCGCAAGTCATGGGTATAAACACGAAAAGGCTGCCCAGCAGAATAATGCTCAAGTATTGCCGACACAGAGCATATAATTCCGGGGAAACCCCAAATAGCTGCAGGAGGTGGTCAACATTGGTCACCCCCAACCAGGAAAATAAAAACCCGTACAACACGCAGATGGTCAGACCATGCCAGGCAATGTTGTCCGCCCGAAAATAGTTTTCCTGGCCAAGGGTGCGTGACAAAAGCGAGGTTATCCCTACTCCGGTGGCGGACCCTACCGAGATCAGCAGGATTTCGATCGGTATACATAGAGTGACGGCCGCCAAAGCTTGAATACCCAACTGGGCTACAAAAAAGGTATCGACCAGGCTGAAAAGGGAGTAAATGATCATGCCGGATATGGCCGGCAGGGAGAGCCTAACCATCAAACGCCCGACTTTTTCTTCCAGTAAGAAGTTGTTGATCGTCATCCCTTCCTCCTACCTAAAGATATGAAGTGGGGAAGCCGATTAGTATGGGCGCTGGTGTCTAGGGCGGGCTGGCAATTTGAGTCTGGATCTGATATTCATGGCCGTTGCTCCTTATGGTTATAGCGCCCTGCAGATCTGTGCGCAGAATCCGGGCCCCCGATTCCTGGACCGCGCTAACCACCTGCGGATGAGGATGCCCGAAGGGGTTGTCAAGCCCCGCCGAAATGACCGCAGCGGCAGGTTTTACCTGCTGATAAAAACCCCTGGCCAGGGACCCTTTACTACCGTGGTGGGGAAGTTTGAGGATGGTAAGCGGAGGGCTGACCCGATCACCTATCGAAACCAGTTCTTCGGCGGGCACATCCCCGGTCAACAAGGCTGTAAACCTTTCATAACCGAGGAGGAGTATCAAGGAATTCTGGTTGGAGTCGCCGTCATTGTTCTCCTTTTGCGGATGCATGACATCCATGTGAAAGTCTTCCTCCAATTGGAGCGATTGTCCCGCATATAGATAGACAATAGGGATTTGCCGCTGGGCCGCCGTATCGTAAAGAGCCTGGTAGTCTTCAGCCTCCGCCAGGGAGGCGGGCAATCCCAGGCAGGTTACCGGCATCTCGGCGATGACTTTGGTCAAACCCTCAACATGGTCGAGGTCGGGATGGGTGCTGATGACCATATCCAGATTACGAATGCCCCGGTGATGCAGATAAGGCAGAACCACATCTGCCCCTACATCGAAGAACTGGCTGCCGCCCCCGTCCACCAGAATAAACCTTCCACCCGGACTTTTGACCAAGATGGCATCACCCTGTCCCACGTCAATAAAGACCACCTCCACCTGACCCCGATTGAAAAATTGGGCCGGCAGAACCAGCACCATCAACCAGATAAAGCACAAACCCACGGCTGGTCTGAACATTGCCCGCCAAGCTTCGATTCGCAGCGAGATAAACGCCAAGGTCATGATCGCGTAATAGAGGCTTACCCCCAACACGGTAGGAGTAGCTACATACAGGTAGGCGCCCGGCAGCGCCTTGACACCCGCGACGATAGCCAGGATCAACTGGATGAACATCCCGGCGGGGTACAAGAACAAGGCCGCCAGCGAAGAGGACACCCCGGAAAGGAGACTGGCGACAAAGCCAAGGATGACCGCCGCTCCAGAGAGGTAGGTGGTACCGATATTGGTTATGATGGACCCCGGGGTCAGGATGTTGAAATGGTAAGCCACCAAGGGTATTATCGCCAGTTCAGCACTTATGGGAATAAGCGCCAAGTCTATTAACAAAGACCTCCGGGGGAATAAAGTCCGCATTTGGGGAAACAGGCAGACAATGCCGCCGGTAGCCAGCATGGTGAGCTGAAAACTCAGGTCAAATAACAGCGCCGGATCTACCAGCAGGATGATCGCCCCGGATAAGGATAAGCCGTTGAGCAGTCCATTCTCGCGGCCGCTTAGATAGGCCAGCAGCCCCAGGATACCCATCAAGACGGCTCGCATCACCGGGGGCGGCCACCCCACCATGGTGCCATAAAGCAGCAATCCGGACACACCCGCTATGAACCGGCCTTTGGAGCCTGCTCCAGACAGAGAGACCAACCAATTGATCAGAACCAGTAAAAAACCTACATGCAGGCCGCCGACCGAAAACAGATGGACTATGCCGGTCTTTTGGAAATCCTCGTATTGACGATCGTCTATACCGGTGCGGCCACCCCAGATCATACCCAGGAGAATGGCAGCCTCTTCGGCTGGCAACACCTGCC
>LSQX01160327.1_pt1 | contig 13350 bp, 14 predicted proteins | sample 654561 | NCBI WGS metagenome assembly LSQX01 (sample SAMN04489861, study PRJNA283612) | anaerobic digester metagenome | isolation source: 4 biogas reactors fed with cattle manure at either 37C or 55C with and... | place: Denmark: Kongens Lyngby | collected 2014 | reverse complement strand
GTGATTGGCATGAAGAAATTCAATAATTCAGACAAAAGGGAAACAAGAAAAAACAAGGCCAAAAAGAAAGATAAAGATGATTCCAATCTTAAGTATTTAGGCTTTGGCTTAATTTTTTTAGTTATTGTATTAATAATGTTTGTTATAAAAACAATTTCCTAATAAATATAATTTTAAATTTAATAAAATAAACAAGGCTTCAGTAATTCATGAAAAAATGAAGGGAGCAAGGTATGGCTAATGTGTTAAAATTTCAAGGTTGCAAATTGACGGTTGACTTAGAAGCACAGTCACCTCACATTCATTTTCAGTTTGATGAGCTTGGTGCTACGCTGCGGGGAAGCGAATTGAAGCCAAAGCTGGATGCTTTTTTATGCCGAAAACTGGGGAAAGAAGAAAGCGATGCACTGGATTACAAAGTGCAAATAAACTGCAAAGAGCAACCTGTCCCGGTAAAGCTTGGTATCCAGGAATCTTATTCTATCTACTTCGGAAATACAGGCCGAAAACAAAAGCAAGAGAAGGAACTGAAAGGTGTATGGTCTGATCCTACTTTTTCAATTATATGTTTTAATAACCAATTAAAAGAACTAATCGAAAATAATATCACAGAGTTTTTCTATACACATAATTTTGGGATGATGCAGGGTAAAGGCTTTGGGTCATATATTCCGGTAGGAACGGAAGAAATACCTAAGGCTACCATCCAAAGCTGGCTTGCAGAAAACCATAATACAAAGAAGTGCTGGAATATAGAATTAAAGTCGATTGAAGCTGATAGGAACCAACGTTGTAATACACAGTCTTCAATGATTAAGCTCTTTTATGGGATATTAAAATCCGGGAAAAACTTTGGCGGGAATGAGCGCTCTTTTCTATTTGAATACATGCATAAGAATTCTACAAAGGCAGGAGACACATCGAATATAATTGCAGGCATCGATAACGAAAAAGCGTGGATGAAACAACAGAAGATTGCGCCGGCTTCTCGTTATGTTCGCGCGCTTTTAGGCCTTTCAGGAACACAATCGTGGGCATCTAAGAATGGAAGGGTTAGTATATCCATAAAGGATCCCAAAAATAAAATTGAAAGAATATCTTCACCTGTATTCTTCAAAATTGTCGGAAATGATATTTACTTTATTATTAAAAAAATACCTGATGAGGTATATAATCATGAGTTCGAATTTAAAGGTAGCGGAAAAGCAGGAACTTTAAAAACACCGTCCAAAGACCAGTTTAAAAATGGTGCTTTTGATGTGGAAGCTTTTATGTCAAGCTATGTTTCCTATTTTAATGAAAAGGTAAGGGATCGCGATAAAAATAAATTTAGACAAATAACAGAATGGAGGTGCAATTCGTGAGCAAATTCGTTGGAATAACTATTGGACCTATTTATGATACCATAAAAACAACAACAAAACCTGCCGGACTGTGGTTCGTAAGCTACATGTTTTCCGATATTACAAGAAGATTGTGCGTGGAAATTTTTGATGGCGTTTTAAAGGGCCAAATATTATCTCCGTATTTTGATGGTAGTGAGGAGCCGAAGGATGGAGTTGGGAAATATCATGACAGAATTATCTTCAAAACCGAGCATTATGATAAAGCTATTTTAGATCAAATCATTCAAAAGGTAAAAAAAGAAACAATCGATATCTTTCCGGATGATTGGGATAGGAAGGAAGACAGGATAGAATTTCTTTTAGATTACATTCAGGTCAATTATGTTGTAATGGATGAAGACAAGCTGCCGGTTAAAAACTCAATTCTCGCACTTTCACCCTATCTTGACTCTATTGAATTACTTAAGACAATGCCATTAAATCAGGAAGGCAATCCTTTTGAAAAGCTTTTCAAAGAATCTGATCGCGAAGACAGAGGCAGCAATGAAGAGATCAAAAAAAGCCGTTTGTTTAAAGGCGTTGCAAAGGAAGAAAATCAATTTTTCTCGGGTTCTGGCGGCAATAGAATTCGTGACATCGAAGATATTTCGTCAATTGCTTCAGCAAAAGAATTCAAAAAGACTAAATACTTTGCGACGGTCTCCGCTGATGGCGATGGAATGGGAAGGTTCCTCGAAAGCCTCGATAATGATGATGTGAAAGCATTCTCTAAAGCGTGTCTTGAATATGATAAAGTTGCAGCCGAAGCAATCGGAAAGTTCGGTGGAATGACAATTTATGCAGGAGGAGACGATCTGCTGTTTTTGTCGCCATTGGAAGGTGATATGGAGGGGAAACAATGCAATATTTTATCCTTGTGCGCAAGAATAAATGAGTGTTTCCGAAGCATAGTAAGCAAAGCCTTCGAAGGTCGAACAAATGTCATTGATAAGATTCCTACGATTTCCTTTGGGATAGCGATACGTTATTATAAATTTCCTTTGTACGAGGCCCTTTCAAATGCAAGGGATCTCCTATACCATGTGAAAACAAAAACTGAAAAGAATGCTGTTGCCTTACATCTTGAGAAGCACAGCGGTCAGAGCATGGGAGTTTTGATACCTCATGAAAGCGTATGGTTTGTCAATAAAATGTTTGGTTACAGTATCTATGGCGGATCAAATATCGAGCTGGAGGCTGAAAGCGTAAATAGCGTAATATATACCCTTGAAAATATGAAGCCTCTTATTATGATGTTAAATGAGCAGAACTTATCAAAGGAACAGCATTGGAATTTGTGGAAGAACTTTTTTGACAATCCGGAACAGAAAAAGGACAGTAAGTACCATGAATTTATTTCGGGTATGTATGTAGATTTAAAAAATCTTAATAAAAAGATACGAAGCCTGGCAGAAGAACAATCCCGATATGACGCACTTTTGACATTTACCATGCTGTTAAGAATAGAAAAGTTTCTAAAAGAAAAGAAGGGGGATTAGGAATGAAAAACTATTTATTAAAAATTACCCCTTTGGAGCCTTTTACCTTCGGAGGAGAAAATGGTTTTTCTTTTGAAGAGATTGGATATAAGGGAACCTATTACATGAAGTCAGGTATGGCACCTGAGCAGACAACGATCATAGGTATGATAAGGTATCTATTGCTTAAATCCGAGGGAAAGCTTGATTCGTCATTTTCATATTCGGAGGAAGCAAAAAAGGAAATTGCGACAATATGCGGACCTGCAACCTTTTCCTTTGAACCTGAGGGCCCTCAGAACTTCGGCTATATTAAAAGCATATCGCCTTTGTTTTTAATTGATGAGGATGATGGTATCTACATTAAAAATCCTTTTTGTAACAAAGCAAAGAAGCCTAAAAGTTCTGACGATTCATACAAAGCATTAAAACTGATGAACCTATCAACACAGATTGATTGCTCAATGGGTGAAGCGTTTTCCTTTCCATCCGATAAAGAAGACGGATATAATGCAAAAGATGGTTATAGCTCAGGGTATATCTGCATTAGTGCTAATAAACCTGAAAATCAGAGATTAAAAGATAGCAAAGATTTCTTTAAAACAAGTAATTTAGTAGGGAACAGTAAGAATACTCAGAAAAAGGAGGACAGTTTCTTTAAGCGAGAAGTTATCACCATGAAAAATGCCTCATTTGGAGTATACCTGGCACTGGACGATAATGCAGCAGAGCTTGTTTCAGGCACAATAGTATATATGGGGAAAAAGAAAAGCGCATTCCGTGTAGATGTGGAGCAGATTCCCGAGACAGTTACCTTACAGGCGCAGGCCGAAGCATTTTTTGCATCATACGGCTTAGCTGAAAAATGGTATTACTGTTTGTCTGACGTATTGCCGCAAGGCAGAATAGAATACAGGAACTTTGGTATTACGGAATTAAAGATTATAAGGAATCTTAGGACTGACTATTCCAATAAAGGAATGAGTAGAAAAGGTCAGAAAAGATATCCTCTGGTCGCTGCGGGAAGTGTATTTTACGGTGAGATTTCAGAGGCGCTTCAAATTGATAAATATGAATTAAAAAATGTTGGATATAACCAAATCATAAAGCTTGGAGGAGAGTAAGATGAAAGCATACATAGTCAGATTAGATTGCTTAACCAACATGCACGTTGGAAATGGAGATGTAAATTATAATGTTATTGACAACGAGGTAGAAAGAGACCCTGTAACTAAGTACCCGACCATTAATGCATCGGGGGTAAAAGGTGCATTGAGAGAGTTTTTCAGAATGCAAGAATCACCCCGGATTAACGAGATATTCGGTGCCGATACAGGAGGGAAAAACGAACAGGGAAAAGTCAAAATCCTCGGAGCGGACATGATTGCTATACCGGGACGTGCATCGGGAGGAGAAAAACCATTTTACCTTATTACAACCCAGGAAGCAGTAAAAAGAGTAAATGAACTTGCAAAAACATTTATAAATAAAGAAATTATTAGCCGGGCGGAACCTTCAAAAGAGGTTGAAGTTGAAGGCTATAAACTCAATAAAAAGAGTAAAATAGGCGATAAAGAAATTTACATAATGGATCATGAAGATTTCGATACTATAAGTCTTCCTGTTCTGGCAAGGAATAAACTTGATAACGGCGAGAGTAAAAACCTTTGGTATGAAGAAATTGTGCCACATGACAGCATATTTGCATTCCCTGTAGTATCAGAGGATGGAGACCTTGTCGATGAGTTTATTAAAACGATAAAAGATAAGGTTGTTCAATTTGGTGGAAATGCGTCTATTGGGTACGGACTGTGCAAAGTAACATTCTATGGCAAGGAGGATGGAAATGAATAAAAAAACAGTAAATGAAATGATTCCATATGCATATGAAGCGTTAAGAGTAAGTCGTATAGCAGAGTATGAGCGAATTGATAAAAGATATAGAGCCCAGATATCTTCCTTCGGAGCAGCAATCACAATGGGCAGCCTCCTTTCTGCTATAGCATTTTTTTCAGATAAAGATAAAGATAAAGACAAAGATAAAGATAAAGACTTCGCAGAGGTAGACAGGCAATGGCTGATGGATGCCATCCTGTATATATTGAAATGTCAGAAGAAATGCGAAGACGATATTGAAAAGCTTTATGAATATGTAAACAAGCAGAAGGATAACAGTTCCAGTTATAAAGCAAAAGAGAACATAATTAATGCCGCAATTGCTTTAAAGCTGGCTATGAACCTATATACATTAGAATAAAAGTTGAGGTGAATTCTATGCCTTATATTAAAAATATGAATTATTATTTTAACAAGCAATACTTTAATGGAATGAGGGTTGTAACGAATAGTAGCGGTAATATGGAAATTTCATTGGAACAGGGAACCTTTGCAGACAGAAATCGTTATATAACATCTCACAAATTCCAACAAGATGATGGTTCATACAGGCCTTCTGATATAGAGGGGGTAAATACCTTTGAGCTGACAACCCTTTATCCGGGATTATTGATGGGAACAGGATATGCCCACAAAATTAAAAATGATGATGCAATAAAATGCGGGTTTTCCTTTGATTATGTTTCAGGCCTGCCGTACCTTCCCGGTTCATCTCTTAAGGGAATGCTTAGAAGCTGCTTTCCGGAGGAGGATATAGATAAAAAAGACCCTGAAGAGAAAAAAGAGCTATTGGAAAAAGCAAAGAATAAAAGGCTGTATATCAAATCCTTGCTGGAAAAGGAAGACGAGTTTGATGTGGATGCTTTTCGAGATAGTGTTTTTAATGGGGGCGATGTTTTTCTTGATGTTTTTCCAGTTTTTTCACCTACAAAGGATACTGAGGACACAAGAATAATGAGCCCTGAGTTTATAACACCGCACAATAAGGGAAAGTTCGCAAGCCCCATTCCGATCATGCTAATTAAAGTAAAGCCCAATGTTACATTTCAATTTTGCTTTATCCTCAAGGATTATACTGATAAAAATGGCACAGTTATTGTTTCTGCGGACGATAAATTGAAGCTCTTTAAGAAGCTGATCATTGACATGGGAATTGGTGCAAAGACTAATGTCGGCTTCGGTAAGCTTCAGGAAGGGAAGATTCCGTATAAAAATGCTGTAGAAAACAAACAAAATAGTTTTCAGGCAAAAAACTATAATAGGCCATCCTATGCTGCAGATAAACCTAAAAATCAATTTACCCCGGGTAAATGTCGTACATGCGGAAAGCCAACGGGTATAAACAAAAATACAGGAAAACATTACGATTATTGCCATATATGCACTCCCAAAAAGAATTAACAGAGGTACCGTCTAATTATCTGCTCATTTTATCAGAAGCAAAGTCTGCCGGGAATGATAAACTTTCTGATTTAATGTATGATGCACTGATTAAGCAAAAAGGCTTGTTGGAACACGGAGAGTTACACAAAACAGTGGACCCAGAAATGCAGACCATCGATATTCAGGGAGGAAAGAGCAAAAAAAGCGGTGTTGTATATCATCCGCTGGAGATAATTGCATGGAAATATGCTAGTTATCTTTTCATGAAAGGTAGATATGATGCCGCAGAGAGATATTATACCAGAGCTATTGCCGTGTGTTATGTACATAGTAATTATGTTACCATGCAAATTACCGGTATAGGTATATGGAGTGAGTTTATAGCCTGCCTTATCAGGAATAAAAAAGGTAAAGCTGCTGAGGATGAATATAATAAGCTGCTTAGGAAAATAGAAGCGCTGATGAAGCATGACCTTCAGCCTGAAACGGCAGATTTTATTAGAAAAATGGAACTGCTTCTAAAAGAATCAAATAAAGTGAAAGGGAAAATGGATATTCAAAAGTTGATTGAGGTATCCAGAAAGATTACATATTGATATGAGAATTACGATAAAACATGATACACCAGATAAGGGGCTGACCCTTCCTATCAACTATCACCATATACTACAGTCCATTGTTTATGCGAATATGAAAGATTCATCGTACAGTAGTTTGCATGAGAAGGCTTATGAATATAACAAAAGAGAATATAAAATGTTTACCTTCAGTGAGCTATTTGGAAGGTATGAAATCCATAATAAGACAATTACTTTTTACGGAAGGGTATCTTTTAAGATAGCAAGCCCTGATAATGATTTGATTTACACTTTAGCAAAAAGCTTTAAAGAAAAGGGAATTCTGTACGGAGATCAGCTGTATAAAAACATATTTATTGAGGAAGGCAAGGAAATAATTGAAAAAACGGAGACTGTTATCAAGATGATTTCTCCGGTCTGCGTCTATTCTACCGACATAGATTCAGGGAAAACATATTTTTTTGAACCGGGGACAAAAGAGTTTAAGCTCATGCTGGGAGAAAATTTCAGACGCAAATATATAGCTTTTTATGGGAGAGAACCGGCGGAGATACCTACAATTGAACCAAAGTGTGTACTGCCGAAGCACAAAAAAGTAACAGATTACAAAGGGTTAAAGATTACAGGCTGGATGGGAGAGTATATAATAGCCGGTAACCCTGATATGCTCAATTTCTGGGCAGACTCAGGTATTGGTAGCAAGAATGCTGAGGGCTTTGGGATGTTTGATGTTAATCAAAGATAAAGGCTTTTGGAGAAGAAGTCTCAGAAAAGTCGGTCTACCTAGAGCAAATTTTTGTTTTTTCAAGAAATGGCTTATTTAGAAGGTTTGAAACTCCCTCAAAATGTTAGGTCGACCGACTTTTTTACCTAATTTAGTATAATATTATTAAAAAGTATAGTATAATGAATCTTAAGATGCTTGATTTTACAGTTGTTGTACCTTACCTATGAGGAATTGAGACATAAACGCAATGTCTGATTAATTATTTGTTATTCCTTACAATAGCTTGCCAAGGGAATCGGAGTAGGCTTTTAGAAAGCCATATTGATTATAAAAATGGGAATCAGTAAAATTTACAAAGAAAGAACAAATAGGAGCAGTAAAAAGCTTTGATAATATTTTCTAATATATTCATTGAAGTTTGAAGGGAAATATAGAAATATTACATTGGGAGGCAACAAATAATGAATATTTCAAGAAATTTATTGTTTATAGATGCTGAGGCAGACGGACTATATGGGGATTTTATTTCTGTTGCAATGAAGCTGATAGATATTTCTACCGGAGAAGAAATAGATAAAGCTTATTATGGCATAGCGAAAGATAAACTATGTATAAAAGAGAAATGGGTAAAAGATAATGTAGAGAAGTATCTTGGAGATTATGTAGAGCAAAAATCTGAAAACGATTTAATAGAATCAGTTTGGAGCTTTTGGGATAAGTACAAAGCGACCTCGTATTGTATTTCTGATGCAGGGTTTCCCGTGGAATCAAGGCTTTTTATAAAATGTGTAGAAAAGGATAAAAATAATCGTATGTTTGAAGCTCCTTTCCCTTTATTGGACTTAAGCAGCATGTTGTTATCTATTGGAATTGAACCTTTGGTCGATAGAGAATCCCTAATAAAAGAAAAGATTAACGGCAATAAACATAATGCAATGTATGATGTCGATGTTATGATTGCTGTTTGGAAGCAATACTTTTTTTCTTGAATAAGACAGGGGAGAAAACGCACCCCCAGAACGTAAGGCTGATCTTGTACATCCAAGGGAACTGTCTGGCAGAGAAACCAATGTGTAATGATGCTCATACTGTTCGGAAGTAACACATTACTATAATAGTTATCATTGCTTTGAATTATAGATACTTTATTGTATAATTTATATTACTGAATTCTTTATGACTTGGAACAATTCTTGAATAGATTAAAATGATATGAAAGGGAACGAGATGTTTGTATATCAGAAGAAACTACCAAAATTGTATCAAAGTTATGTATGGGATATTCTTTGTGCCACGGAAAAAGAGTTTATTCCACCATTATCAGAAAGAAAATCTACAACTCAGCAATCGTTTCCCGGGGAAAAGGCAGATAAAAGAGGACTGACTGAATATTATAAACAAATGCTTCAGCAAGAATTTATTCTGGCTATAGAAAATGAAAAGGTAATTGGATTTTTATCATTTATCACGGACCATTTACTTCATGCAGAAGGTGAAGAATTCGTGTGTGATTATGTTTCAACGATAGTTGTATCATCTGAATTTCGAGGGCATGGAGTTGCAAGAAAAATGTATAATGCACTTTTTGAGAATAGAAAAGGTAAGAATTATGCGACAAGAACATGGTCCACCAATTATTCTCATATACGTCTTCTAAAAAGAATTGGATTTGAACTGGTTGCTTTACTTCCAAATGAGAGAGGAGACGGAATAGACACAGTATATTATTTTAAGAAGGGTGTTGAGTGAGGATGCATAAGAAATTGAGTATACGAGATAGAATCAAGGCATATAAACTTCGGACACAAGTATGGATAGCTGAAATTATGTTTGTCATATTTGTACTATCTCTGATAGCTTATCAAATTCCCGCGTTAAGAGAAAATGATGTTGTTTCTAATATATTGCTGGCCTTATTTACATCTTTATTGGTTACAATATTTACTTTGGCTACGGATATAATTGTGAGCTACAATAGCAATAAAAATAAGGAATATCTTGAGGATCTTCATTCATTTGGAATACAGCATTTGCATCGTGATAAAAAAGAGGCATTGAAATCCCTTTTGTCAGAATGTGACAGAATGATATGGATTTCGGGATATCGCTTGATTTTAACCTGTGAATTAAAGAAAGATATCTACGATTCTATTAAAAGAGGAGCAGATTTAAAAGCGGTTATATGCCCTCCATGGTCAGATGCTTTTAAGATGGTGTATGGAAGTAATGAAAAAGTGATAGATAATTATTTTAGAGTTTTTGATGCCATCAATAAAGCCCGTAAAGAAACCGGGAAAAATGGGGGAAAAATAGAAGTGGTGTTTGTCGATAAACCTATATTTAGTGATACATATCGTGTGGATCAAAATCTTATCACAGGACCATATATGCATAATCGGGATCCGGAATTTCGCAGGCTTATGGCGAAGGATTTCTTTTCATACAACATAGTACGTGAAAGTGATTTATACAGGATTATTAAAACGGAGTACGAAACGCTTTATTCCGAGGCAAAATGGAGATTGAATTGGGATGAGTTTGAAATAATACATAACAAAATAGAAAATTGTGATATGCGTGAATCGGAAAAAATGGATGCTTTCTTTGGCACGTGTGAAGAAATTGAAGTTATAAGTGTTGTCTCAGAGAAGTGACAACTTTCAGAGGATGATATTATTAAATTTTATGGTAGTAATGTTCAAAAAGTTGAAGCAAAAAAGCAAAATTCTTCCATAATGCGACTATTAGGAAAAGAATTCTCAAGTTTGCAAAATGTTACAGAGTTTGATGGATATTATATCGTAGAACGTGTTGGTAATGCAGTTTCTTCATTTTTTGATATTAGAGGTACTTAGTAAAATTTCATTAAGTTACTCAGCATAACCTGTAATGCACTTTCGGGAAAGGAATTTTTTATGGAAGAGATGTATTATTTGTTAGATAAAGAAACCGTCGGTAAAAGAACTGCGGATGGTGATTTTCTGTATTCATATGGTCAGTGGATACCTGATATCAAACACGAAATCGCTGATTGCTTAATCGGATATGATTCGAGCGAAGAGACTGATTCACCATATGCAATCGGAAATACTGAGATGTTGAGCAGAATTGAATCCATCACTAATGAACAAGTTGAGCAGTATCTTGATTCCTGTCATAATAATACCAAAGAGCAAAACACTGAAGAACTAAAGAAAAAACCGGGTTTGAAGTAATAAGGGACGACTCTCCAAATTCCGTGTTCAAGAAGCAACCAGGATAGCGGAGTGTTTGTGCAGAGCGAACTGAACAAGTTGACCGCTTACAAACATTCAGAACTGCACTTAACTGATTTAAGGTAGGTCTCAACCCAATAATTTCTAGTCTTGCTTGAGTGTGTATTTAAAACTTCAATATGCACTTGCTGTTATAGAACTCTGAAATGCGCTATGATTACATTGAAGATAGTAAGAAAGGTGGCACAATGTTATGAGTATAGGAAGCAAGATTTATCAGAAGCGTAAGCAGCTTGACATGACTCAAAATCAACTTGCGGAAGCTGTAGGTGTGTCTTTTCAGGCAGTCAGCGCCTGGGAGCGGGATGAGTATCTTCCAGACACACAAAAGCTTCTGGATATTGCAAAAGCCTTGTTAACCACTGCTGCTTTCCTGTTAGAGGAGGACAAAGTAGAATTGCCCGACTGGGGTTTGTGTGACAGAGTTTTTTCCGAAGAACATATGTACACCTTTGTTAAAGCGACTGCCACAGCAAAAGCGCTGAATGGGACGCTCAGAGCCTTACCATTTGCCAAAGATAAGCACAAGGATCAGTTTCGCAAGGGAAAAGACCATATCCCCTATATCAACCACCCGCTGACGATGACCTGCCATGCACTGGCGATGGGAATTCAAGATGATGATGTTCTGGCAGCTATCCTCTTGCATGATGTAGTGGAAGATTGCCAGGTAGCACTCGATGAGTTGCCCGCCAATGATAAGGTGAAGGATATCGTAGACAGAGTAAGTAAAGCGGAATTGCCGGGAGAAGAAAGAAACGTTTTCAAGAAGCGCTATCACACCCGAATCATGGAAAACCCCGCTGCTTCAATCGTTAAAGTTATCGACCGCTGTAATAACCTGTCAATGATGGCTACAGGCTTTGACAGAGAAAAGATGATCACCTACATTGTTGAGACGGAGGAGTATGTATTTCCGTTAATTGAGAAGCTAAAAGACACCGAGCCACAGTATAGCAATGCTTTGTTCCTAATTAAGTACCAGATGCTCAGCGTGATGGAGACAGCAAAGAGGCTGATAGCCAAATAGGACCGGAGGTGTACCAATGCAAGATTTGTATCAGAAAGTGTCTATAGAACAAACACTTCAGGAGGAAACTCCGCTGAAAAAGAGCAGTGATGATGAACGAGAATTGTTCTACTGCCCTGTATATGAGGGGTTTGTTGAGGATTATGACTGCTCTGAAATCTGCGTAGGCATACGATACGGGAGGTTTTTCAACAAGGGAATCCCAACCTTGTTGGACATTGATGTGGCACTAGCGCGCAAAAAGCTTTGTTTCAGCTGTGTACGCTTTCCACCGTACTTTCAGCCTTCTGCTTTAAACGGTGACCGGGGGAATACTTGATGATGGATATGTAGATGTCATCACGGATAAAGGGGTTACCACTGTCACTGCTAAAAAGAGCGGTGTAAGCAGCGATGCACTCATTGGGGTGAAATATCTCATCTTTCCCGATACAACGGAAATGATACCGCAGGCTAGGTGCCAGTCTGTCAACCGGTGGTTTTTTCAACATACCAAAATAATGGTGCCATGCAAACATGGCACTATTATTCTATTTCTCATCCAGGTACTTCCACAGGTTATTTAGTGTCAGTATGCTCTGCTCATGGGTGAAGGCTGTCCTGGGAGAGAACACCAGAACGGTGGAATTTGTGCCTTTCATGATCTTGCAGCCGTACACCATATCCACCGAAGTCCTTGCCCAGCTGGATATACTATTGGCGTCCGTCCACGCTACTCCGTTAGGGGGTGCTGTGTTTACGCCTATAATTTTCAGTACATTTGCAAGCATAGTTGCCGCCTGCTCGCGGGTCAGGGGAGCGTCGGGGCTGAAGGTACCGTTGCCCGTCCCCGAGGTAATCCCCAAAGCAGCAGCCGCCCTGATTACCGGGTCGGAGGTGTCACTAAAAGAAGGTAGTACCGTAAGTTTTGATCTTGCTTTTGCAATTTTATCTGCATTAAGACCTTGCAGGCCAAGATGCTGCTCAATGTCTGTCAACTCCTTGGCACTGAGGGGATAGGTTCCGGTACTGGGTTCCTTCTGAAGGGCTGGCGTCTCAAAGTCGAATTTAGCAAGGGGAGTAGTGGCGCCCTTTTCAGTTATGATTACACCATCAATTGATAGCGCTCCCCTTCCTTCGATGCTAACGTAAAAACTATAATCGTCGTAGGGTCCCAGGGTCCTTGTCATTGTAAACTCACCTGTTTCTCCGGATTTTCCTATTATAGTGACACCTGGAATCCATTGCTTATCAACATCTGCCTTTATAGAACTAAAGGTAGAATAAAAATGCTTGTCAGGAGCTTCTAATATCTTATACTTGAACCGGACTTCATACGTCTTTCCGCCAGTAAAAGTCAGTTCTTCAGGATTTGTGCAGAAAATAGGGTTCCAGTCCGAGGAACCGTCGCTCCGACCCACCATGGATCGAGACCCTTCGATTCTTTCATTGAGATCGGCACTTGCATGACTTGTATCTAGGAAGAAATAGCCATGTTGGGGAGGGAGCGTGAGTAGATCCTGTTTATATATAATTCCCTCGGCAGGCATATTGTAATACTGCTCTAGCAAATGAACAGCAGCCTTGCAAAACTCTGCCCTTGTGGTGGTAGATGTATA
>LSQX01227191.1_pt1 | contig 13351 bp, 7 predicted proteins | sample 654561 | NCBI WGS metagenome assembly LSQX01 (sample SAMN04489861, study PRJNA283612) | anaerobic digester metagenome | isolation source: 4 biogas reactors fed with cattle manure at either 37C or 55C with and... | place: Denmark: Kongens Lyngby | collected 2014 | reverse complement strand
GCTTGATTGAGGAAGAGGAGCCGGAGCTTCGAATCGTTTGGGATGAGGAGCTTAAGGAGATTCAGGCCCAGATCATGGGGGAAGTACAGATAGAAATCCTGCAGGACATCATCAAGGAACGCTTTGGAGTTGATGTTACCTTTGATTCTGGCAAGGTGGTCTACAAGGAGACCATATTGGACAGGGTTGTAGGAGTAGGCCACTTTGAACCCTTAAGGCACTATGCTGAGGTTCACCTCCTCATGGAACCCGGGGAGAGGGGAAGTGGTTTAAGGTTTGCATCCCAGTGCAGTGAAGATGAACTGGGCAAGAATTGGCAAAACCTCATCCTGACTCATTTGGAGGAAAAGAAACATAAGGGAGTGCTCACCGGTTCGGAAATAACCGATATGGAGATTACCCTGGTCAATGGACGAGCCCATAAAAAGCATACCCAGGGCGGCGATTTCAGGGAGGCTACATATCGGGCAGTGCGTCAGGGACTGAAGCAGGCCAAATCCGTTCTACTGGAGCCCTATTACAGTTTCCGACTGGAGCTTCCGGAGAAGATGGTGGGACGGGCCATGGCGGATATAGAACAAATGAAGGGGACATGGAAGATCCTGAGCATGGATGGTGAAAGGGCAGTCCTTGGAGGAAGTGCTCCTGTAGTCACTATGAAGAACTACCATAAGGATGTAGTTGCCTATACCGGGGGATATGGCAGACTTTTTTGCAGCTTTAAGGGATATGAACCATGCCATAACAGCGAAGCGGTTATAGAGAGCATCGGATATGATTCCGAAAAGGATAAGGGCAACCCTACAGGATCAATATTTTGTGCAAATGGTGCTGGGTTTTCGGTGAGCTGGGACAGGGTTCAGGATTACATGCATCTTGAAAGCTATTTCTCGAAAAAGGAGGACCAGTCGACAGAGGAGGCGGCCATTGCCAGGAGAGCTACTGAGGCGGAGAGATGGATTGATCCGGATGAAATAGATGCGATAATAGAGAGAACCTACTATGCCAATCGTGGCAGAAAGTCAGCCTGGAAAAAGCGAAAGTCGGCTCGGGTAAGCTATTACAGGCCTGATACGCCTGTAAGGAGACATGAGGAGCCTAAGGAGGAGTACCTTTTGGTGGACGGCTATAATATCATCCATGCATGGCCAGAGCTTAATGATCTTGTGGATGAACATATGGACATAGCCCGGACAAAACTGCAGGACATCCTGAGCAACTACCAGGGGATTCGAAGATGTAAGATCATCCTTGTATTTGATGCATACCGTATCCCCGGGGATGTAGAGAGAATAATCGATCATCATAACATCCATATAGTCTATACCAAGGAGGCACAGACTGCAGACCAATATATAGAGAAATTCGTCCATGATTACCATAAAAAATACCGCATATTGGTGGCAACTTCCGATGCTGTAGAGCAGATGATCATTAGGGGAAAGGGTGCCGATCTCATGTCCGCCAGGGAACTGAGGGAGGAGATTCAAAGTGTCACTGAGGCAACGATAGAAGCCTATAGAAGAAAACATGGGATGCAGCCCAATTATCTGGTGGATTCCTTAAATCGGGATACAAAGGATTATATGGCAGAGTTGATGGATGAGGATGAAGGATAGGTTCATAATTAATGATATCCAAGTACTAATAATAAGTATTAATAACAAAGGACTGATAATTAACAGGGGTTAATCATCAGTCCTCTTGCTTATTCGAATCCAAACTGTTGATGAAGTTTAGCCAAGTTATCGCCTTGTGCCAGTTAATCATATGTCGGTAATGGCTGTTGACCGCTCATCAACAGCTCATTGCCCAGGGTGATGAACTTGCACAAGAGGTTGATTATTGTAGGTTAGCAGGAGCGTAGTGGTACCCTGAAGCCTGCTCCAATTTTCCGCTTAAGGAAGACCTGTATCCGGCATCTAAAATCATCATAGCATTCAGGTTGGTTTCAATATCCAATGTAGGATGTAGAGGCTCACCGGTCTCCAGATGATGTAAGAATTCCTTGGCTATATTGTTGCGATTTTCAGGCAGCGGTTCCGCATGATAGACGGCAGAAGGTGTGGTTGTATGCCTCTTATCATAGACCCTGACCTCGTTGCCATCGGTTACCAGGGTGCCTTCCAGACCAAAGACGATGGGTCCCGAAGGAACACCGCTATTTACTGTAGTCCAGCTACCCTCAATTATGGCGATGGCATTATCAAATCTTGCGGTGATGGTTCCGTAATCCTCCGCATTACCATATGGGCTGTCAAAGTTGGCCCGAAGACCATATGCGGATCTTAAAGGACTGCCGATAAACCAGCTGGCAAGGCAGGAACCGTAGCAGCAGTAGTCCCAAAATGCGCCCCCGCCGGTCCTGGCATCATACCACCACTGAGTACTCTTTTCCAGATCCGTTAGGTTTTCACCGTAGGAGAAGGGGCCTTGGGAATCACTGTTGCGATAGGTAAATTTAAAGACCCTGCCTACTACCCCCTTGGAGGTCAGCTCATGGGCCAGCCTTATTCCGGGATTCCATGTAGATGGCCAATTGACCGCAAGGGTTGCATTACCCTCTTTTGCGGCATAAACCATCCGGAGTGCATCTGTCATGGAAGTAGCCATGGGTTTTTCCACCACTACATGGATACCCCTTAATAGGATATCGGATACCACCTTTCCATGAAGCGAGTTTTCACAGCAGACTATGGCGATATCCAGGTCACTCTCGTCCAAAAGCTGGTTATAATCCTCATAGAGGGTAGTCATTTTGGTCATATCCATTACGTTCTTGATGTTGTGGGCTCTGGTAGAAGGTTTTTCACTTAGGGATGGAGTTGCTGGCTTAAGATCAGCACAGGCAACCCATTCTATCTTATCGCCCAGATTGACAAAGTCCTTGACCAGCGAGTTAATATGCATATGCGCAAATCCAATTACACCGACACGATACTTTTTCATTCAGAGAATCCTCCCTAGTATTATTGGGAATATCTTCAACCCAAGGTAATTGTATTATGGAAGGCTTACCGTGTCAATTATATGGATTTGCACACTGTATTATGCTATATATTCAGTTGTTGTGCTATTAAATACTTCCAACCGAAAGGCCTGCAGCTTCCAATCCGGCGTCATGCCGGAAGGAAGCTGCCAGGCGTCCTGCCTTAAGTTACGGCTTTCTTGTATTCCATAAGCTTCGTTTTCTTAACTAAATCAATGAAGTCATTCACTTGGAAACAACTCATTATCAAAGATTAAGAATTAGCACAAAGGGCTAATATATGCTTTGGTTAAGCTTGGTTAAATTTTTGTGCCGCATTCGTTGCAAAACTTGGCACCCGGTGCCACCGGTGCATTACACTCGGGACAATTGGTGGGCTTTTGCTGTACAGGTTCGCCGCATTCGTTGCAGAACCTGGCATTGGCCGATAAATCCGCACCGCAATTCTCACAGGATACAGTATCCGTCTTGGTAACTGTAGGCGTAGGTTGGGGACGTGGGGTAGAAGGTGCCTGGTACTGTGGTGATGGCGGGGCTCCGGTCATGGCCGCAGGTTTTTTCCTTGTTGCCAGGATGATTACCACGGCAATAAGGGCAATGAATAGAAGGCCTGCACCTACATATACCACCGCTGACGGTAGTCCCAGGATTGTGCTACCTTTTTCCTCCTTCGTTGGAACAAGGGTTTCAACTGCATCAGCATCTTCGGTCTCATCGGCCGGGGTTGTTTCGGGCTGTGGATTTTCATCAGCTGCCTGACGAGCCTCGGCCAGCAATTCCTGTACAACCGGGAAACCTGGATTTGTTTCGTTAATGCCCCGCAGCAGATCGAGGGCGGTATTGTAATCGCCGCTGTTGTAGGCCGACAGGGCTGTGTTGAAGTTTTTGGTGAAGGTACTTTCAGCAGGCTCTACGTTTATTTCGCTTAGAAACTGTTTGGCAATACTGATTGGAATAGCGAAATTAACCCCTGAGACTTCTGCGCCGCTTGCCGCGTCCAGCATGCCGAAGGTATTAACCCCAATGACCTCCCCGTCTTCATTAAAGAGGGGTCCTCCGGAATTACCGCCATGTATGGATGCATCGGTTTGGAGGATGCTCCAGCCTCCTGCCATCTCCTTCCGGGCGCTGATAATACCCTGTGTAAGGGTAGGCTCCTGAATTGCCTGGGCTATATTCAATACTTCGGTTACCGTTGCTACAGCGGGATAACCCATGGCATATACACGATCACCGGTTTTTAATTTTGTGTCGTCTCCCAGTTTGACGGTAGGAAGATTTGTGCCCTCCATTTTTAGAATCGCGATATCCTTACCGGGTATGGGTTCGCCGATTTTACGCAGATCCAACCCTCTCCCCTTTGCGGATACATCGCTTCCCGGTGTTACATTGCCGATGAAGCATTGGTAGCTGGTCTGTAGATTGGTGATTTCCATACTGTTTGCCAGGAGACGGTACCAAACGTTTGCGATGCCGTCCCATTCTTCCTGGCTCATTTGATAGCCTTGCCTGCGCATTTCCTCCATGAAAGAGTTGGTAGCGGACACAGCGTATTGTTCCAGGGAAGACATGGCGAACTGCAAGGTGAGTTCTTCTTCATCAGTGTGTATAACATGAGCGTTTGTAACCATATAGCCGTCGGGTGTAACAATAAATCCCGTGCCCACGGCAGCGGTACTCATCAGTTCCGTGGATACGTTCCCGGTAGTAAAGGCGTAGTATTCCATATAGTCGATCATCAATGCGACCATTGCCTGATATATTTCTTGTTCGCTGGTACCTATTTGGCCGTTTTCTATCATACTCTCCACTGCATCTACAAGATCGGTCTCCAGACTATCGTCAATTGAAAACTCATACCATGTGACATCTGCAGTCCAGGTTGTTTGAATCAGGACCACGCCGGGCTTGTTTAAAGTTGCCAGGGTTCGCGTATCCCCCTGAGCCGCCAGGATGGTAGACGGAAGCGTTATTAGAAGTAATAATGCTACAAGGATGCTGGTTACCAGACGTTTTTTCATGAATCTCACTCCTTATATTTTTTGAAAAACAATGAATTTACCTCTGATCTAGAACTACGGAGCAGACGGGTAAATATGGTCGATATATATTTATATGCTACGCTGTGGCGATGGTCGCCATCATTTTGAATATTCTAAAATATTCATTCTTTTCTTAAGTATAGGAAATATATATATGTTTGTAATCACCCCCAGGGTGATTCTATGGGAAAATACGGGTGATTTCCGGAATGATTATATAAAATGCATCTAAAAAGCAATACTGCCTCTACAGATATGGAATTTTAATATACAATAATCATTTTTTATATGTGTAAAGATCAGGAGGAAAAAATGTGCAGTACCAGCCTCGATAAAATATTTACATCGTGTAATATTTTGACAGCAATATTGGTAAAAATATGTTATTATATCATCATATATGATAAAATCAATTGTATAAATTGCACCTCAATGGTAGACTTATCTTAATATGGATATATTGGTTGGAAAGGAGGGTAGAATAGCAAATGTTATCCCAATATGCAGACCGTCTTAAAAAAATGACCACCCCGGACAAGGAAATAATTGATGAAATCACACTGATTAATATAAACAGGGCCTTTTATTTATCCGTTTTATCAATAATTATGAGAATTTTTGCCATAGTATCCTTCTTAAGCAATTCACCCGGTGACGGAATTGTAAATATATGGCGAACCGGGATTATAGTAAGTCATGGAGTACTTCTTGTATTATTGTTGATATTTGGCGGCCTATCCTACAAACTAAGAAGCAAAGACAGGGCAAATGCTTTGATGTTAATTGTGCAATATGGTTTAGCCCTCGTGATACTGTTCTTAAGTGCAGCAATTGCCTCAATAGATCAATTGGTAACACATAGCATTAATCCATACATAATCGCATGCATGGCAGTCGGAGCTATTTTTTTGATAAAACCCCTATACATTATATTGATATACTTATCAAGCTATATATTCTTTTATATTGCCATGGGTATCCTACAATCAGAACCGGCTGTTTTATTGTCCAACAGGATTAATGGACTTACATCAGTTGTTTTAAGCGTTTTTCTCTCTTCAATACTTTGGAGATCAACCGTTGTGAACCTCTGCCAGAAAAGACATATCGATAAACAACAACAAGAACTGGAGGATAAGAACAAAAGCCTTCAATATCTTGCATCTACCGATCCCCTGACGGGACTCATGAACAGAAGAAAATTCGATGAGGAGATTTCACTTGAGATATCAGACATAAAAAGATACGAAAATCAATCGAGTCTGCTAATTGTAGATATAGATAACTTTAAGGATGTCAATGACAGTTTCGGCCACCCTGTAGGGGATGCGCTCCTGGTTGAATTTTCCCTTATGTTAAAGGAACTTTTAAGGGAGACTGATATAGTAGCGCGTATAGGTGGAGAGGAGTTTGCAGTCCTTCTGACCGGTACCGGTGGAGAAGGAGGGCGAATCGTTGCCGAAAAGATTAGGAAAAACACAGAAAAGAAGACCTTTGTCATAGATGAAAACGAGATCAACATAACCGTAAGCATTGGATTGGCTGTTCTGGACAATGAGACAGACTCTTATGCAGAAGTCTACAAGTGCGCTGACAGAGCTCTATATCTCTCAAAATCCAAGGGTAAGAACAGGGTGGATGATTGCTTGGGACAAATGGAGAGCTTGCCGGTATAAGTTCTGGAATAAAACAGGCATTTCATGGCTTAATTGGACGTAAAATAATTTTAGTGCATTGGTGATAAGGACAATCAGGTGGGAGGCTCGTGTCATGAAATTTAAGGAAAAGGTTATCGGTCTGAACTACTATCACAACGATGGCCATGATTTGGACATGGTAAAGGAAGCGGGTTTTAACTGGATAAGGAGGTATGTTGCCTTCCCATGGAAGGATGCCATGTATGGTGAACTTACCGATGAGTATATTCGCCTTCGCAAAGTGATTGAGGTAGCTCATGAAAAGGGTTTTAAGATCATGGTCACAACGCCGGGATTGCGGGATTTCAACCAGGACTTTCTAGGTCCGGTAGGATCAGAGGAATTCTATGAAAACGTGATGAAAACCTGCGCCTGGTATGTCAATGATCTAAAGGGGATGGTCGGCCCCTTGTGGTGTATTGGAAATGAACTGGACCATTTTGACCAGGGGCACGGGTTGGATATAGTAGCAGAAACAGCTTTTTGGTCATGTGAGGGGATTGTATCCGCTGATCCTGATGCTTCGTGTGGGATTAACCTGTCCAGGGTATGGGACCAGGGCCTGGAATTTGCGGATATGGTATACAGGGAAGGACATAAGTTTGGCTTCATAGGGGATGACCAATACTTTGGATCCTGGCAGAGGCCGGGCATAGAGAGATGGTATGAGGCTATTGATGTACTCTATGAAAGATATAAATTGCCCATAGTAGCAGCTGAATGGGGCTATTCTTCCAGTGGGGAAACAAAACCTGCACCTCCCGAAGGTACCAGGATGAAGCCCGGATATACCAGTGTATGTCATGTGTTCGGTTGGCATTACGAGGAAGAAGGTGGACATACCGATGAAGTACAGGCAGAATACCTAAGGCAGGGTATAGAGCTGTTTGCAAAGCATCCTCATGTGTTGGGTCAATTCCTCTTTAAGTGGAGCGACCCCAAAACCTGCTGGGCTTGCGGAAGGGTTGGATGTCCTGCCGAATGCTTCTGGGGTATAGTGGATACGAATTTAAAACCAAAACCTGCATATTATTCCGTGAAAAAAGCCATCAGAGAGTATTACGGCTGATTTTGATGGAGTACCTTGCTATAATTATGAATATCAGTATAAGTCAGGAAGATAGACACAATCCGATTACAATTCTCACAAAGTAAAGCACATCACACGGGGGTGTAGGGTTTGGATGATAGGGGTCTGGTCCTGGACATCGACAGGTTTGCAACCCATGATGGCCCTGGGATAAGGACAGTTATATTTATGAAGGGATGCATGCTGCGCTGCCTTTGGTGCCATTCGCCGGAGTCACAGCGGCTACGTCCTGAATTGCTTTATCAACGATCAAGGTGCAGGGAATGCTACCAATGCATCCAGGCCTGCCCTGAAGGGTCAATTACCACAGACAATGAAATTGTCAGCGAAATAAGGGGAATAAAAGTCAATCGTGGACTCTGCAGGGAATGTTTCTCCTGCACTCAAGTATGCTTCACAAAAGCACTTCGCACGGCAGGCGCATATAAAACCGTAGACGAAATAATGAATATAATAGAACAGGATATACCTTTCTACAGAAATTCAGGCGGTGGGGTGACCATAAGCGGGGGAGAACCCCTGTTTCAGGCGGATTTTGTACTAAGGCTTATTAGGCAATGCCACCGGAAGGAAATCCATATAGCCTTGGAAACCACGGGCTATGGGGAATATAATAAGCTGGAGGAAATGGCAAACCTGGTTGACCTTATTTTTTATGATATCAAGCTGATGGATTCAAACCTCCACCGGAAGTACACAGGCAAGAGTAATGAACTTATTCTTAATAATCTAAAGGCCTTATGTATTGATAGTAAAATAGCAGATAAGATATTAATCCGTATCCCATGCATACCCAATATTAACGATGCACCGGAGCAAATCATTGAAACAGCGAACTTTGTCCTGGGGCTTGGAATCAAAAGAATTGAACTGTTGCCTTATAACGTCATGGCACATTCAAAGTATGAGTGGGTGGATAGGCCCTATCCTTTGGGAGAAATTGAGAGCCGAAGCCAGGACCATTATCGTGATTTAAAAGATATGGTTGCCCGGACGGGTATAGATGTAATTTAGGGCCTTGTGCAAGTCATAAATATAGGTGATGGTTAATGAAATGGTAATGACTATACCAAATCAATGAAGTCATTCGCTTATCAATAGCCATTATCCATACACGCACTGTTTCAGTTAGCTATATATATGCAACTTCACATATCAATACAGCTACGATGGAATTGTGGAGGTTGATTCTATTAAGGCAGCTTCCCTATGTAATTTGGATACTGCCGAAACAAACCATCCTCCTATACAAAAAGTGGCTTTGTGTTTAATAACTATTACCTGCTATTAAACTAACACAAGTAATTAATATAATCAGTAGATGTTAGTAAGAAGTGAGGGGGAGACAAAGCATGAAAAGCATTCTGGAGTATGGGGAAAGACAGGCGAGGGAAATGCCATCCCTACGCAAGATGACACCAAGGATTAAGGCCCACTACGACACCATAAGAGAAAGGATGGAGCAAAAACAGCTGGCATGGGGCGGGGACCTTTCGGTCATCAACGAGGATACCTGGGAATACAGCACTAACATTCGAAGGGCGATGGCTTTCGCGAGGGTTATGCACGAGATGCCCATCGCCATCGAAGACTACGATCTGATCGCAGGCAGGAGCCTCCTAAATGGCCAAATAGTTCGCTGCAATCTTCCAATGTTTCTAAAGCCCAGCGAACTGGGTGAATGCAACGTCCATATGTCCCACAAGTGCCCTGATTATGAGACTCTGCTTAGTCAAGGGATTTCCGGTATAATATCCAGGCTGGAGGAGAAGGAGAAAACTCTTTCCGGTATCCAGGATCCGGATGAACGCAAGGAAAAGAAGGACTTTATTGAAGGGGTTAGAATAGAGGCGGAGGCCTTGGTTGCAATGGCAAGACGCTATGGAGAACTGGCCAGATCCAAGGCGGAAGAGGAATCCGACGAAAACCGGAAGGCCCACTGGCTGGAAATGGCCCGTATCTGCAATAAGGTGCCCCTTTACCCGGCAGAATCCTTTAAGGAAGCCATCCAATCCATATGGTTTGTAAACTATGCCTTTACCCATACCATGACCTATATACCTATAGGTCGGATCGATTATCTGCTCTATCCATATTTCCGGATGGATTATGAAAAGGGCAGGATAAGCCTGGAAGAAGCCCAGGAATTGGTGGATTCCTTCTGCCTTCATGTCAATGACAGGGCTCAGGTTCGTCCGGAAAACTACACATATACCGATCAGGCTGCAATCCCGGGTGCCCCCAGACAGAGCATTATGACCTATAATAACGGGTTTGTCAAAGAGGGAGATATCGATGCCTCGGATGCAATCAACCACTGGGGCCAAAATATCTTAATCAGCGGTTTAAATCCCGATGGAAGCGACAGCACCAATATTTTGACTTATCTCTTCCTGAATGCTCATGAAAAAATCTCTATGACCAGTCCGGTATTGACAGTGCGGATGCACAAGAACAGCCCCAAGGTTTTGCTTGATCGTGTTGCCGAGGTTCTGAAAACCGGCGGTGGAATGCCCTTTATAAACAATGATGATATAATTATCTCTGCCTATGAGATGTTGGGAATACCCAGGGAGGACGCATGCAATTACGCCAACTCCAATTGTTGGGAAACCCTGATACAGGGTATGTCCAATCAGGAGATGATACGGGGCATTAATTTCCTCTACCTTCTGGAGCTGGCCATAAACGGGGGAAAATCCTTTATCCATAAAGAAAACCGCTCCAAGGTAAAGCCACCCAGCAAGGACAACCCTATGAGCTTTTCAGCCTATGTCGGACCCTCCAACCCCGTAATCGACGGTGTTGATACGGGGGATACATCCCAGATTACCAGCTTTGAGAAGCTGATGGATCTGTGGCGCATACAGACGGACTACATGCTAAAGCACTCCATAGAACATGTCACCAGGATTATCTTCAGTGAAGGCAGCCATGGCAGATTTGGGAATAACCCTCTGCTCTCCGCCCTTACCAGGGATTGTATAGAAAACTTGACAGACTTAACCCATTTAGGGGCCCGATATATCCTGTGGCACGTACTGGCCGAGGCTGTCTCCAATGCAGCGGATGCGGCCATGGCCATCAAGAAGTTCGTCTTTGAGGAGAAGCTGCTTACCCTGCCCCAATTGGTAGAAATACTTAAGAATGATTGGTCAGGGGCAGAGGAATTGAGGTATAAGTTCCTGACCGGTGCCCCAAAATGGGGAAATGGGAATGAGGAAGTCGACAGTATTGCCAGGGAGATGACGGATTATTTTATAGAACGGGTTGAGTATCACGCAAAATCCTACCCCCGGATCATTTTTTCGCCCAGCATAGCCACATTTTCATGGGTTATATCCATCGGGAAACGGATCGGGGCTTCGGCTGATGGCAGGAATGCCCAGGAGCTGATTGCAGCCAACCTGTCCCCAGCGCCCGGCCGCGATACCAACGGGCCTACGGCAGCTATAAATTCATACCTGAAAATCAATACCTCTCCAATGGCTGCAGGGGCACCAATAGATCTGAGGGTCAATATGAATGGTCTGGAAGGCGAGGAGGGAACCAGGCGGATATCCGCCCTTATAAAGACATTCCTGGATTTGGGAGGGAATATGATGACCCTGACCATCACCAGTGCCGAAGAATTAAGGCAGGCTATCGAACACCCGGAAAACTATAGAGGATTAAGGGTTAGGATGGGGGGTTGGTCAGCGTATTTCACCCTCTTAAGCAAGGAGTCCCAGATGCTGCATCTTAAAAGGGTGGAACACAACCTGTAAGTATATGATTGTATATAAATCATCATATATATTAAAGTTAGATATACAGGGAGCCGGACAGCTTGATGTCCAGGCCTGTTTCACCAATTTTAATGGATATTTCAATATTTGATTAATTATGATATATACTACTTAATATAAACGAAAGGCAGGAGATTTGTTATGCTAATAGATATGCCATTAGAAGAACTAAAAGTATACCAGGGTATTAATCCACGCCCTCATGACTTTGACGAGTATTGGGACAAGGCTCTGGATGAGATGAAAGCCCTTGACCCGGAAGTGGAATTGGTGCCTGCAGAATTTCAAACCCCTTTTGCAGAGTGCTTCCACCTGTACTTTACGGGAGTAGGCGGTGCCAGGGTACATGCCAAATATTTACGTCCAAAAAACAGCAGCAAACCACATCCGGCTGTTTTGATGTTTCATGGCTACTCCGGTAACAGCGGTGCCTGGTGGGATAAATTATCCTATGTGGCAAGCGGTTTCTCCGTAGCTGCCCTTGATTGCAGAGGTCAGGGAGGTCTGTCCGAAGATGTGGGAGGAGTAAAGGGAAACACTTTACATGGTCATATAATAAGAGGCCTTGACGATGATCCTGAAAAGCTGTTGTTCAGGAGTATATTTTTAGACACGGCTCAGCTGGCCAGGATTGTAATGGATATGCCTGAAGTTGACGAGAACCGTGTGGGGGCCATGGGTGGTTCCCAGGGCGGGGGACTGACCTTGGCTTGTGCGTCTCTGGAACCCAGGATAAAGAGGGCAGCACCGGTTTTCCCATTCCTATGCGATTACAAGAGGGTGTGGGAGATGGATCTTGCCAAGGATGCCTATCAGGAAATCAAGGATTATTTCAGGCGCTTTGATCCTACCCATTCCAGGGAAGATGAGGTCTTTACTACCTTGGGATATATCGATGTACAGCACATGACAAGGCGAATTCAGGGTGAGGTCATGATGGCTGTTGGCCTGATGGATACAATATGTCCTCCTTCTACTCAGTTTGCCGCCTATAATAAGATCACATCATCAAAAAGAATGGTTATTTATCCGGACTTTGGACATGAAGGCCTGCCCGGATTTGATGATATGACCTATGAATTTATGATGGGATTATAGGTATAAAGCCTTGGGGGTAGATACGGTGATTTTAACGGTTACCTTAAACCCTGCCATCGATAAGGTCTATGAGGTTGAGTCCTTTGCCATAGGGGATGTGTTCCGGCCCAGGGGTATGTGGGCTACGGCAGGTGGGAAGGGTCTTAATGTATCCAGAGTGGCCAGTATTCTGGAAGCCAAGGTGATGGCTACTGGATTCCTGGGCGGGGGAAACGGTCAATTTATACGGACCCGGCTAAAAGAGCTGGGAATCATAGACGCCTTTACCGAGATAGCAGGTGATACCCGGATCTGCATAGCCATAAATGACCCGGTCTTTGATACATCTACAGAAGTCCTGGAACCGGGGCCTGAAATATCCCCGGAGGAGCAGGAAAAATTTCTGATCAATTTTAGAAACATCGTCAAAGAGGCGGATATAGTTACCATATCAGGGAGTCTGCCAAGGGGAGTACCCATAGATTTTTATGGGGAGCTGATAGAGATTTCCAGGGAGTATGGTAAAATGCTGCTATTGGATACCAGTGGTCAAGCTCTTGTAAAGAGTCTGGAATATCGTCCTTTTATGATCAAGCCCAATACGACCGAGCTGGAGGCCGTAGCAGGTAGGAAGATGGACCGGGAAGAGGAAATATTGGAGGCAGCAA
>LSQX01331404.1_pt1 | contig 13354 bp, 9 predicted proteins | sample 654561 | NCBI WGS metagenome assembly LSQX01 (sample SAMN04489861, study PRJNA283612) | anaerobic digester metagenome | isolation source: 4 biogas reactors fed with cattle manure at either 37C or 55C with and... | place: Denmark: Kongens Lyngby | collected 2014 | reverse complement strand
GCGTACATCAGGGCCCGGTCCGGATGGCCGGCCTCGGTGCAGGCGGTCAGGAGGTTGCGGAGGGGCGCCGGCTCCCCCTGAAAGGCGTGCACGGCGTACGAGTTGTCCCAGAAGATGCGGAAATCCCCCGCGGCGCTGGGCATGGCGGCCAGCCGCCCCACCACCTCGTCGGAATACACCGCCCCGGTGGGGTTGGAGAACTTGGGCACGCACCACATCCCCACGATGGTCGGATCGGTGGCCACCAGGCGCTCGACGACCTCCATGTCCGGGCCGTCGTCGTGCATCTCCACGGGGATCATGCCGATGCCCAGTTGCTCGCAGATGGCGAAATGCCGGTCGTACCCGGGGCTGGGGCACAAGAACTTGGTCTCGCGGCGGCCCCAGGGGCCCTCTCCGCCCGGCACGCCGAACAGGACGGCGCGGACGCAGACGTCGTACATCATCGCCAGGCTCGAGGCGCCGCCGACGATCACCTGCTCCGCAGGCGCCCCCAGGTACTCGCCAAAGAGGCGCCGCGCCTCGGGGAGGCCCTCCAGCCCGCCATAGTTGCGGCAGTCGATGCCCGTGGGGCTGACATAGTGCTGCTCGGCGCCCTCCAGCATCGGGAGCGAGAGGCGCAGTTGCTCGGGGGAGGGCTTGCCGCGGGTCATGTCCAGCGTGAGGTTGCGCGCGCGAAACGCGTCGTAACGGGCTCGGAGGCGGTCGCGTTCGGCGCGGAGGGCGGGGGCGTCGAGGGTGCGCCAGTCGGTCATCGTGCGGTCCTTTCCATAATGCGGCCCGTGGGATATGCTGGATCCGCCTCGATGGAACGCCGCATTGCGTGGATGGGCCACACGGAGGCGGCCCGGGCATAGTGTACAGGAACTGTGTCCGGCGCACAACCATCGGGAGGATCCTATCGCCCGCCGCACGTTCGTCACCGGCGCATGCGGCGGCGGTATGTGTCGTTGAGTGGAGGAGAACGTGACGGAAAAGGAACGGGTCGCCCAGGGCCTGTTGTACCCACCCGAACACCGACCGCGAGCTGATCGCCGAACGCGCGCGCTGCAAGGCGCTCTGCCACGAGTACAACCACCTGCACCCCGACCGGCTGGAGGAGCGAGCGGCGCTCATCCGGCGGATCCTGGGGCACGTGGCGGGGGCCTTTTGGATCGAGCCGCCGTTCTGGTGTGACTATGGGTACAACGTGAGCATCGGCGACAACTTTTACGCCAACCACGGCTGCGTGATCCTCGATGGGGGGCGGGTGACGTTCGGCGACAACGTGTTCCTGGCCCCCTACTGCGGGTTCTACACCGCCGGGCACCCGCTGGACGCCGCGCAGCGCGCGGAGGGACTGGAATACGCCTACCCTATCACCGTCGGCAACAACGTGTGGCTGGGGGCCCAGGTCGCCGTGTTGCCGGGGGTTACCATCGGCGACGACGCGGTGATTGGCGCGGGGAGCGTCGTGAACAGGGATATCCCCTCCGGGGTGGTGGCGGCGGGCAACCCCTGCCGGGTGCTCCGCAAGATCACGGCGGAGGACGTCATGGACGCGGAAAGGCCGTGGGCGGCGATGGGCAAAAAGTGAGGCTTGGACCATTCTCGGGACGTGGATCGGGAACCCAGCAAGCGCTTCATGCGTCACCATACTACAGGGAGCGCCCGATACGGCGTTCCACGACCATTCACCCAGTAGGAGGCGTCATGTTGAGACGAACGATAGCCGCAATGCTGTGCCTGGCGCTGTTGGTCAGCGCCTGCGCGCCGGCGGGCACGTTACCGCCCGCAGGTCCCGGCGATGCACCCACCGAGGTGCCGGCCACGGATGTGCCGCCCACCGAGGTGCCGGCCACGACTGAGCCGGTCGAGACGCCGGAGCCCATCGACGATCCGACGGCCGAGCCCGCCCCGGAAGAGCCCGTGGCGCAGGATGCCGAGACGCTCGTTGGCGGACTGCTGACTCTCTCCTCGGTGCCCTTTTCGCCGCCCGAGCCGGCCACCTTCCAGTGGGTGGGGACGGATGGCGAGACCCACACCGTGGAGGGCTGGAAGGTGACGGCCGGGGATCTCACCGGGCCCATCGATGAGATCGTGCGCGCCTACCTGACGAACTACGGCCTGCAGCCGGACGCGACGAACGACGCCGCCGAAGGCCCCGTGCGCGCCTCGGCCTACCGGAACGACTCCCTGGGCGTCCTCGTCGTGCATCGCACGGGCGAGGCCCCCGGCCGCCCGGTGGTGATCACCGCCGAGGTCTACGGTGGGCCGCTGCCCGAGGGTGCCGCGGTGGATCTACCCGGCGGCGAAGGTGCTGAGGCCGGCGAGGACGACATCGCCGATCTGGTCGCGGGCAATACGCAGTTCGCCCTGGACCTCTATCGCCTACTCGCCGCTGGGGAGGAAGGGAACCTGTTCCTCTCGCCCCATAGCATCTCCCAGGCCCTGGCGATGGCCTATGCCGGCGCCGAGGGCGACACCGCCGCCCAGATGGCCGAGACCCTCGGGTTCACCCTGGACGACGAGCGGCTCCACGCGGCGATGGCCGCGCTGGACGAGATCCTGGCCTCTCGCGCCGACGACGTGGATCCCGACGAGGCCACCGGATTCAGCCTGCAGGTGGCGAACGCCCTGTGGGGCCAGGAGGGGCATCCCTTCCGCGAGGAGTTCCTCGCGCTCCTGGAGCGCCACTATGGCGCGGGGCTGGAACAGGTGGATTTCGAGAACGATAGCGAGGCCGCCCGCGAAGCGATCAACGAGTGGGTCGCCGAGCAGACCGAGAACCTCATCGAGGACCTCCTCGCCGAGGGCGATGTGGATGCCCTGACGCGGCTCGTGCTGGTCAACGCCATCTACTTCCAGGCCTCCTGGCTGCTGCCCTTTGAGGAGGCCGCCACCGCCGACGGCACGTTCTACCTGGCCGACGGCACCGAGGTCCAGGTGCCCATGATGCACCAGCAGGACAGATTCCAGGTGCGCCAGGAGGACGACTATACGGCCATCGAGCTGCCCTACGTCGGCCACCAGATGCGCATGACCATCCTGATGCCGACCGCCGGCACTCTGGAGGACTTTGAGGCGGACCTCGACGCCGAGCGGCTCGAGGAGATCCTGGCCGGGCTCGGGTCCGGCGAGGTGCGCCTGGCGATGCCCAAGTTCCGGGTCGAGTCGGAGTTCAAGCTCGCCGAAGCGCTCAAGGCCTTGGGGATCGAGGATGCCTTCTTGCCGGACGTGGCGGATTTCTCCGGCATGGACGGCACGCGAGACCTGCTCATCGACGCGGTGGCGCACAAGGCCTTTGTCGAGGTGAACGAAGAGGGCACCGAGGCGGCCGCCTCGACGGCGGTGGTCATGCGGGTCACGGGGATGCCCACCGAGGTGCTGGACGTGACGCTGGACAACCCCTTCCTGTTCCTGATCCGCGACGAGGGTACCGGGAGCGTGCTGTTCACCGGCCGCCTGATGGATCCGCAGTAGGAAGAGAACGCAGAGTCGCGGAGACAAGACGCGGAGACGCAGCGTATCACATGGAAATGGCCCCCCTGGTCGGCATGCCGACCAGGGGGGCTCTGCTGTGGGCTTTGGCGGTCGACAGTGGCGGGGGCAGGGGGTATCATCGGTGCCGGCGCGCCGGGGAGGCGCGCAGCGTACCGGCTTCCGGCCCCATCGGGCCGGGGGATCTCAGCGAGGAGGTGGCGATGTCTACGATCCAGCGGGTGTTCACGGTCGATGGTCAGCCCTTCTTTCCCCTCGGCGGGCAGGCGCGCAACTCGAGTGGCTACTCCCTCGAGGAGGCGGAGCGTGCCTTTCAGGTCGTCGCCGAGCACCTGGGCGGCAACACCGTCGAGATCCCCGTGTACTGGGATCAGGTCGAGCCCGAGGAGGGTCGCTTTGAGTGGGGTAGCGTCTACGACCTCCTGACCCTGGCGGGGCAGTACAAGGTGAAACTCGTCTTGTTGTGGTTTGCCACCTGGAAGAACGGGGACATGGATTACGCCCCCGCGTGGGTCAAGCAGGACCCGGCGCGTTTTCCCCGGGTCGTCTCGCCGACGGGCAAGGCGATCTGGAGCCTTTCGCCCCACGCCGAGGCCACCCTGGCCGCCGACCGCGCCGCGTTCTCTGCCCTGTGTGAGTTCCTGCGCGATCACGACAAAGGGCGTGCGGTGATCGGCCTGCAGATCGAGAACGAGCCGGGGACCCTGGGCTCCCCCCGCGATTACGGGCCCGCCGGAGAGGCCGCCTACCGGGACGAGGTCCCGGCGGAGCTGATCGAGCGACTGCGCGCCGCGGAGGGGGGCCGCGTCCACTCCCTGTGGCAGGCCGCCGGCGGGCGCGAGGGCGGCCACTGGGAGGCGCTCTTTGGCCGGGAGGGGGGCGAGTGCCTCACCGCCTGGACCATCGCCCGCTACATCGACCGCATCGCCGAGGCGGGCAAGGCCATCTACCCCCTGCCGATGTACGTGAACGTCTGGCTCGGCGAGGTGGAGTGGAGCGTGCCGGGGGATTCCTACCCCTCGGGGGGCGCGGTGAGCAAGGTCCTGGACATCTACCGCTGGGCGGCGCCCCACGTGGACCTCATCGCCCCGGACATCTACCCCCAGGATCCGTTCGGCTTCCGGCGCCTGTGCGAGACCTACTCCCGGCCCGATAACCCGTTCCTGGTGCCCGAGTCGCCGACGGGCGGGGCGAACGCCTGGAACGTGTTCCGGGCGATCGCCGAGCACGACGCCATCGGCTATGCCTGCTTTGGCGTGGAGAACATGCTGGACGAGGAGGGCGCCCTGCGCCCCGAGGCCGAGCAACTGGCCGGCTCCTGGCGGGCGGCCGCCGCGGCCATCCCGCTCATCCTGCGCTACCAAGGCACGCCTCGCATCCACGCCGTGGCCCAGGACGAGTACATGGGCTTCCAGCGCCTGGATCTGGACGGCTATACCGGGCTGGCCCAGTTCGGCGACGCGGAGGTGACCCACGCCAACAAGGACTGGCGCCACCGGGGCGCGCGGCCCCTGGGCAGCATCGGCGGCCCGGAGGTGCGGGGGCGGGGGCTGGTGTTCCAGACCTCTGAGCACGAGTTCTATGTGGTGGGCGGCGGCTTTCGCCTCCTCCTGCGGCGGGTGACCTCGCCGGAGGAGGCCATGGACACCACGGTGACCAAGCCCTGGCTGCAGCCCCGGTCGACGAACTATGTCCGCGTGGAGGAGGGGTATTTCGACGCGGAGGGCGTCTTTTGCCCGACCCGCCGGCGTAACGGCGACGAGACGGACTTTGGCATCTGGGTGGAGCCGGACGTCGGCGTGGTGCGGGCGGTGCTCTGCGAGTAGGCCGCTCGCCCTCGTAAGGATCGGCGCTGACCTTTGGCAGCGCCGATCCTTACGTTGGTGCGCGTTCCCACGACGGGCATACCCACCTCTCTAGCGCGGCCGACAACGGACTCCGGTTGCCGTTCCAGTCACCCGGTGGCAAGCCCGCCGCAGTCTGCGTCCCGGGTGGTGGTGCTCACGCACTGCCCAGGACGACGTAGCGCGCCTCCCAAGGGCCCAGCGTGAGCGGCAGGCGCACCATCTCTTCCTCCTGGATTGCCCCGGCAAGGTCTGTCACCTCGCCCGTCGCGGCGTCATAGGCGCGCGCCGGGAGGCGCCCCCGCAGCCGGGCGACGCACTCTTGCGCCTCGTTCAACTCGTTCAAGAGCAGGTAGCACTCGGCGTCCCGCCAGCGGCGGTGGTGGGCCACGATGCCTGGGCAGATGCGGTCCAGCAGCACGTCCGGGGCCGGCAGGCTGGCGGGATCCAGGGCGCCGGAGGGCGCGCGGTGCGCCCAGGCCACGTCTGCGGGGCCCTGGGCACCCCGGAAGGTGCGTTCCACGACGAGTTCCGGCGCGGTTCCCAGGATCGTGACCGCTTGCCCCGCCGCGGATGCCGCCCGCAGGCGCTCGAGGGCCCCGCGGGAGATGGCCCGGGTGGGCGGGACGAGGACCGCCCGGTAGCGCTCGCCGAACCCGTTGGCAAGCGCCCCGGCGCCGCCGGCCAGCGTGTCGTCGTCCACGAGGTCGATGCCGCGCTGGGCCTCTAGGAGCGTCCGGACTGTTCCCCACGCGCCGGCGTCCGCCCCTTCGTCGCCCAGCCACAGCGACATCGTCGGATAGTACACGGCCACGTCGGCGGCCGGCTGGCCCTGGGCGAGGAGGTAGGAGGCCCGCCGCACGTAGGCGGCGAGGGCCGGAAAGCCCGGCTCGGCCATGAACCCCCGCCGCTCAGGGGCGGAGGCCGAGGAGGGATAGAACATGAACTCGAACAGGTTGATGCCCCGGGCCAGTTGATGATCGACCACCCACCTGGCCTGGGCCAGGTCCGGCGGGGTGCGGTAGGCAGCAAAGGACTCGGAAAAAGCCCGCGGCCGGCCGCCCAGGTGCGCCGCGGAGGACGCCAGGAGCGGGAAATCCGCCACCCGGTCCGGCCAGATCTGGTTCCAGATCGTGTCGATGCCGGGCAGCGAGACGTGGCGCATCGGCCGGAAGAAATCCCCCTCCGAGCGCACCAGCCAGGGCATCTTGTCCTCGTGGTTCAGGTGCACGAGGTACTCCAGGCCGTGGGAAGCGCACCAGGCGCCCAGGGGCCGGAAGAACGCCTCGGCAAAGAGCGTCGACCACACATCCCAATAGTCCGCTCGGACGCGCAGCGTCTCCTCGTCCGGGTGGGGGGCGAACAGGGCCGCCAGGTGCGGGCCCACGTCGTAGCCCTTGCGTTTGGCGAACTCTTCTGGGAGGCGTGGCGTCCAGGGGAGGTGGGCATAGTCCGGCTCGTCGCTGCGCATCCCCAGCACCGTGCGGCCCAGGGCGTCGCCCAGGGTCTCCGCATAGCGCTCGTGGACCCAGTCCAGAAACTGGCGGGTGGCCGCCGGGTTCATATAGTCGTACAGGCTGCTGGAGGCGTCCTTTTCCTGGGTGGGGTTGTGCACGTCCCGGGTGACGGCGGTGCGGAAGGCGTGGTCCACCAGCCACACCTGCCATTCCCCCTCCGCCGGGGCGGTCCACTGCACGGCGCCGCCGGAGGGCTGCAGGGTCAGGTACTCCTCGTTCACGACGTTCAAAGCCAGGGCGCCCACCGTGTCCGCGGATACCGGGCGGCAGAGGGTCTCCCCCGGGGCGACCGGGATCTTGGCCGCCACGGCCAGCCCCTGCATGCGCAGGTCGGGCCGCTCGCGGGTGAACTTGCCGCCGGCAAAGCCCGAGGGGTACTTGCCCTCGTCCACGAGGACGACCCGCAGCCCGCGCGCCTCGGCCAGCGCCACGGCGGTGCGGACGGCCGCGAACCAGCCCTCGGAGAGGTAGCGGGGGGAGAGCCCATAGCCGGCCTCGATCATGACCGCCCGGAACCCGAGGGCGCGGATGGCGTCGAGATCCCGGGCGAGCACCTCCTCCGTCATCTCCCCCGTCCAGCCCCACCAGAGGATCGGGCCGTTCTCGGGCGGCGGATCGCCGAAGCCGGCCGCGACCTCGGCGGCCGTCGGCATCGGGGGGTGCTGGGCAGTGGTATCCGGGCTGGTGGGCATGGTTGCGGGCCTCCTACACGTGCCGCAGGTGCTCGAGCACCTCGGGGTTCACCACGAACTCGGGGATGCGCCCCTGGATGACGTCGATGGCGATCTGGCAGATGATCTGGTACACGTCGTGGCGGGCCTCCGGGGAGTTGGCCGCGACGTGGGGGGTGAGGATGATGTTGTCGTGGGCGATGAGGGGCGAATCGGCGGGGAGGGGCTCCTCCTCGAACACGTCCAGCCCGGCGGACCACACCCGCCCGTCCGCCACGGCCTCGATCAGCGCTTCCTGGTCGACGATCGGCCCGCGGGCCGAGTTCACCAGCACGAGGCCGGGCTTGACCTTGGCGAACGCCGCGCGGTCGAACATGTGACGAGTCTCCTCGGTGAGGGGGGCATGGATGGTGATGAAATCGCTCTGCGCCAGGAGGTCGTCAAAGGAGACGAGTTGGGCGCCGAACGCGTCGGCCCGCTCCTGGGTGATGTAGGGGTCGTACACGAGGAGGTTGACGTCCCAGCCGCTCAGCCGGCGGGCCACCGTCCCGCCGATGCGCCCCAGGCCGACGATCCCCACGGTGGTGCCCACCATGCGCCGGGTGGGCACGGCGAGGAGGCGGGGGTAACGGCCCTGGCGCATGCCGGCATCCAGCCGGGGGACGTGCCGGAGCGCCCCGAGCAGCAGCGCCATGGCGTGGTCGGCGACGTCGGGCGTGCAGTAGGTCGGCGTGTTGCAGAGCATGATGCCCGCCGCGGTGGTGGCCTGATAGTCCACGCTGTCGTATCCAGCGCCGGCGCGGATGATGCAGCGGCAGCGCTCCAGTTGCGGGATCGTCTCGCTGTTCATGAACAGCGCGGTGGACTGGACGGCGACCACGTCCGCGTCGCGGGCCATCGCCAGGGCTTCCTCGGCGCTGCGGCACTGGCGGGCCTCCCAGGAAGCGCCCGCCGCGGCGAGCATCTCGGCCTCAAAGCCCATGGGCGAAAAGATCGCCTCGTCATAGTCGATCAGGACGACCTTGTGGGGGAGCGAACCGTTCTTGGCCATCGGACAGTATGCCTCCGTGTGCTGGGCGGGATGCGGATGCGCCCCATTGTAGGCTGGCGGAGCGAGAACTCAAGTGCGGCGGCGGGGTTTGTTCAGGGCGTTCAATTTCAGGGGTCAATACGGGGCGAAATCGGACACCTCGTTCAGCGCGTTCAAGGTTCTCCCCTTCCCGGAAGGCGCCTTGCCTTCCGGGAAGGTGCCGCGCGTCAGACGAAGCGCGTCTCCGATAGGGCGCGGAGGCGCTCGGCGGCGGCCTCGGGCGTCAGGTCGCGCTGGGGGTTGGCCAGCATCTCATAGCCGACCATGAACTTGCGCACCGTCGCCGAGCGCAGGAGCGGCGGGTAAAAGTGCAAGTGCAGGTGCCAGGCCGGGTGATCCTCCCCGTCGGTGGGCTGTTGGTGGATGCCCATGGTGTAGGGAAAGGAGACCTCAAAGAGGTTGTCGTAGCGCACGGCCAGCCGCCGGATGACGTCGGCCAGGGCGTCGCGCTCGGCGTCGGTGAGTTCCAGGAGTGAGGCCACGTGGCGCCGGGAGACGATCATCGTCTCGAACGGCCAGGTGGCCCAATAGGGCACCACCGCAGAGAAATGGTCGTTGGAGCAGACCAGCCGCTCCCCCTCCTCCATCTCCAGCGCCCCGTAATCGCACAGCAGGCAGGAGCCCCTCTCTGCCAAGTAGGCGGCCTGGTGGACGCCCTCGACCGCCGGCTCCTGGGGGACGGTCTCGTTGCACCAGATCTGCCCGTGGGGATGGGGGTTGGAGCAGCCCATGATGGCGCCCTTGTTCTCGAATATCTGCACGTAACGGATGTACGGCAGGGCGCCGATCTCCCGGTACTGCTCCGCCCACACGTCGACGACGCTGCGGATGTCCCCGGTCGCCATCTCGGCCAGGGTCAGGCTGTGGTCCGGCGAGTAGCAGATCACCCGGCAGAGGCCCCGCTCGCTCTCGCCCACCAACAAGCCATCCCGGTCGATGCGGCCGGTGGGCACGTCGGGAAGGAGGGCCATAAAGTCGTTATCAAAGACGTAGGTGCTCCGGTAGTCGGGGTTTCGGGCGCCGCCGGCGCGCTCGTTTCCGGGGCAGAGGTAGCAGGCCGGGTCATAGGAGGGGCGCTCTTCGATGGGCGGCCGCTCCACCTGGCCCTGCCAGGGCCGCTTGGTGCGGTGGGGCGAGACGAGGATCCACTCTCCGGTGAGGGGGTTGTAGCGGCGGTGCGGGTGATCCGCGGGATGAAAGGGGTTCAAGGTGCTCCTCTTCTCGGTCCGGGCACTGCCCGGCCTTTGACGCACTGGGGGTGTGGGGCTACACTCCCACTCGACTCTACTGAACGGCCCCGTCGCGCGCCCCGGCGCGGCGACCGACGCACAGGTGAACGCGATGCTATGCCCCGACTGTAAGACGGCCGCCCCGGGCGGGCGCCCCTGCCCTGGCTGCGGGCAGACGGTGCCCGAGCGGGAGACCTTTGCCGGCCAGGGCGGGCGCTACCTCTTGGTGCTGTGCGGCCTCTCCCTCGTGCTGGCCGCCCTGTCCCTCTTGGGCCGCGAGATCGGCTTTGGCGGCATGAGCGTCCAGCGGCTGTTCACCACGCGCTGGATCTGGATCTATGTCGCCCTGGTCTCCACCCCCCTGTTGGTGGGCCTCTACTTTTGGTTGGCCCTCCGCGAGGAGGAGATCGTGGTCACCGATGAGGGCATCGGCCGGCGCTCCCGCTGGGGAGACGCGCACCTGGCTTGGGCCAACGTGCGCGGCTTTCGCCACCAGTCCCTGCCCCTCCGGCAGACGCGCCTCGGGCGGGTCACCTGGTTCAGCCGCTTTTTCCCCAAGGGCGGTCGGGATCCGGAACAGATCCTGTATTGGCCGGGATCCACCTACATCCTCGAGGGCCCGCCCGATGGCGACGGCCAACCCATCGTCATGCGCCTGGAGCCGGGCACCATCGACGACATGGCCTGGCTCCTGGCCCTGGTCGAGGAGCGCGTCGGCCCGCCCCAGGAGGACTGACGCCCCTTACTTGGTCGCCCGCACCACCCGTACGATCCCCCCGAGGTAGCGCTCCTCTCGCTCCACGCGCAGCCCGACGCGGCGGACGGTGTCCACCGTCTCGCGGTCCAGGTGGCATGCCCCGTTGATCCGCAGCCAGGGCCTCGTCAGGCTCCGGGTGAGGAACCCCGCCACCGGCGTGGCGCCTTGCATGTGCTCGATGAGCGACAGCGTACCCCCGGGCCGCAAGACGCGCCAGATTTCCCCGGCAGCCCGGTCCGGATCGACCACCGAGCAAAAGACGAGGGAGGCCATCACGTGGTCCACCGATTCCGGCTCCAGGGGCAGCGCCTCGGCGTTTGCCACGAGAAGGTCGGAACCCTCCGGGCGGGGGCGCGCGGCGGCGATTCGCAGCATCGCCGGACTGGCGTCGGTCACCAGGAGCCGTACAGAGGGCGCATAGTGGGCCAGGTTCACGCCGGTGCCGGCGCCGAGTTCCAACACCCGCCCGCGCAACGCAGGGATCACCCGGGCGCGGAGGCGCCGTAGGAGGGCCCACTCCAGGGGCAGCATCGCCCGGTCATAGGGTGCGGCGATGCGATCAAACGGTCCCACTGTCGGCCGCTTCCTCCGAAGGCTCGCTGGCCTGGGCGTCGTAGCCGAGGCGCGGGGGCAGGCGGAGCGGCAGGTACTCGCCGGCGGCCCAGAACCCGGCGTCCACCAGGCGGAAATCGGGGCGCAGCGGATAGTCATCCGCCGCGAGGAGCACCTCGCGGGATTCGCCGGGCGCCAGTGGGCCGATGAGGTCTCCGGGCAGGGAGATATCGCGCCAGCCGTCGGCGTCCTCGCCCCACAGGAGCAGGTCGTCCGGCGCGGTGGGCACGGTGCCGCGGTTGGTGACCACCAGCGATATCGTGGCGGCGTCGTCGGGCAGGGCCTCCAGGCGCTCGATGGCCAACTCGGCGCCCTCGACGCTCAGGCCCTCCTCCACCCGGGCCAAGACCAGGCGTTCGCCGCTGGCCAGGGCGTCCACGCGGGTGGCCGTCCACTGCCCCACGCTGTGGGGGACCGAGGCGGTCTCCAGGATCAGGCGGCGGTACTCTCCGGCGGGAACGACGATCCGGCGGTCGGCCACCGCTTCCCAGGTCTCGTGGGAGGCGGTCAGGCCCGATACGTACAGGCCGTCCAGTGCGGCGTCGGCGTCCGTTTCGTTCTGGAGCCAGACCTCCACGCGCACCTGCTCGCCCACCTGCAGGACGGGGGGCGTGCGGAGGCCCACCAGCGCCACGGGAGCCGGATCCACCAGGTAGCCGCCGGCGGCGGGGAGGTGGTGGGCAGCCCCCTGGACGGAGAGGACGACCCCCTCGACCGCCCAGGGGCCGGCCTCGTCGGGGCGCACGGGGACCGTGATCTCGGCGTGGCCCTTGCCCGGCACGTCCCAGGCGCCCTCGGCGGTCACCGTGGAGAGCGTGCCATCGGGGCCGCGCAGCGAGACGGCGGCGCGCTCCACCGCGGCGTCCTCCAGCCCCTCATTGTAGAGGGGCAACCAGAGAGAGGTCGGCTGCCCGATGGGCGTCGGACCGTCGGGCACCTCCAGCCGCGCCTCGCCATCCATGGCCAGCGAGACGGCGCAGCCGGCGTTCACCACCTGGGTCTCCTCGACGAGGTCGGCGACGGGCACGCCAAAGAGCACGTCCAGGAGGTCCGCCTCCGGGCGCACCCAGCGGCGCCCCTCGCGGGCCAGGATCTCCACGCGCAGGTGCGCCTCGGTGACCCCCGAGACGCCCGAATAGCCGATGAGTTCCCCGGCGCGCACCTCGCGCTCGCCGGACTGCTCCTCGGCGAGGTGCGCCAGGCGGATCAGCCAGCCCCCCTCGACGACCAGGTCGATATAGTGGCCAAAGTTCGTCTCCAGGGGGCGATCGTCCCGCAAAAAGTAGGCCGTGCCAGAGGCGGGGGCGAACACCGGGGTGCCCTCGGGGAGGCCGAAATCGTAGGCCACGCCGGTGGCCTTGCCGTTCTCCCAGTGGCCCTGGGGCTCCCAGGTGACGCGGAAGGACTCCCCGCAGGCCCAGGGCAGGGCGAACCGGGCGGGCAGGGAGTAGTCGGCAGCCTCGGGCTCCTCGGCGAACGCGGGCACGGGGCGAACGCCGCTGGCCAAAACCAGCAGCAGCCCCAAGATGAACCTCAGAACGCGTCGACGGTGCGTGGCGCGATGCATGCTTCCTCGCCTGATACCGTGTGGGATGAAATGCCGGGGCAGTATAACACGCCAACTGGCCGCTCACAATTTGCGCCGCGTAAAGGGGTGGGCGCGGGAGAGGCAGGAGGAGCGGATAGGGTCCGCGGGGCGACTGCATCATAGCACATCCACCATGCTGCGCAAGCCGCTGCCGCGATGGATCGATGGGGCAGGGCGGGCCGAGACGAGGCCTTTCAGGACGCTACGGACTGGACCATACCCGAAGCGGTTGAGTTGCTCCCTCTCTGCCCGACCTGCGAGTTCGTGCCCCTCACCCCAACTCCCGCCGCGCCGCGGCGACGATGGCGTCCACCTCGCGCTCCTGCGCGGCGTCCAGCGGTCGGGGGCGCTCCTCGGCCATCAGGCGGCGCGCCTTGGCCGCCGCCTTGGCCTCCATTCCCTGCACGGGCTCAGCCTCCCACGACGCCCAGGGCATGCGCTCCACGAGGTCCGACAGGTAGAACTCGTTGCGGTACGACGCCGCCGTGTGCGGGTGCGTGAGATAGTTCCCACCGATGCCCACCTCGCGGATCACGTCGAACGCCAGGGTCTCCTCGGTCACCTGA
>LSQX01082166.1_pt1 | contig 13354 bp, 7 predicted proteins | sample 654561 | NCBI WGS metagenome assembly LSQX01 (sample SAMN04489861, study PRJNA283612) | anaerobic digester metagenome | isolation source: 4 biogas reactors fed with cattle manure at either 37C or 55C with and... | place: Denmark: Kongens Lyngby | collected 2014 | reverse complement strand
AGATAAATCTCAAACCCAAGAGAATAGTTAATGGCGTGCTCCATACGTCCTTAGTGTAAAAAATAAACTTTAATCGTATGAAAAAAACATTTATAAGTATCACTTTTTTACTATTGATACAATTAAGTATTGTTGCTCAAACAGCAGTAGGAACAATCGTTTTCTCGGATGATTTTGAAGGAGTTAATCTTTCAGGTGGAAGTCCGCCAACATCATATTCATTGCTAAAACAGACTATCTCGGGTGATACACCGGAAGATGCAAAGTATTATTCGGGTAAAATGCGTGTAACTGCACCTAAGACCTCTGTAACCAGAAATGGCGTGTTTGGTAATTTGTCTGTTTATGCATCACCGTTTGCACCCAAATTAAGTGAAATAGATGCTGATTCTGTGGTGTGGACTTTTAATATGAGAGCTAATAGAAACTATGTTTCAGGTTTTGATGAGGGATCTTTTGGTATTGCAACTGTGCTTTTGTCAGATGCAATCGACTATTCTTCTGCTAATGGCTATGCGGTAATTTGTCGTGGTACAAGTGGAACAAGAAGTTTTCGTTTGGCTAAATTTACAAATGGATTAGATGCTGATGCAAAGTTTGTAGATATTATTGATGGATTGCCCGGTGATGCCAATATATATCCAAGTATTCGAGTAACTTACATAAAAAATTCCAATACCTGGAAATTTTATGGAAGAAGTGACGGTACTGCTTTCGCTAATCCAGCACAAGGCGAGATGACATTCCTAGGTTCAGCCGTAGATGATACTTATGTTAATACTTCTATGTCATTTTTTGGGTTCTTTATAAATTGCAAGTCTTTTACAGGTAATACTAATTTAGATATAGATAATTTTACTGTTCAAACTTTTCAAAATACCGATAAACGTATTACTCCGACAGATGATACCTATATTTATGGCAATGGGGGTGTTAATGTAATGAGGGGCATGGAAGATTTATTTTGCTCTTACTACTCATCAAGTCCCTTGTATCAGCGTGTTTCATATTTGAAATTTGATTTGACTTATCTTTCACCTTTTCTTGAAACAGCCAAATTAAGATTATTTACTAATGGTTTCCCTGCAGGAGGTGATTTAGATCATATTTTTGATCTTTATCCGGTTCAGCTGAATACTTGGTCAGAAGATGATATAACTTATGATAATTTTCAAGAACGTTTAGGACCTGAAATTAATTCACCTATTTTAGCAAGTTATATTGTCCCAGCGGGAAATAGTTTATCGCCACAGTTCATTGAGTTTTCGGGAGAAAATCTCACAAAATACTTGGCTGATTCTTTATCTGCTGGAAGGAAGTATATTTCTTTTAGATTACAGGAGAGAAATTCAGTGAAAAATGGAACAGCCGGAGTAATTGTTGAATTTCATTCAAAAGAAAATCAAAGCACTTTCGTGCCCGAGTTGCTTGTTAAAGAAAAAAACATGGAATCTCTTAAAGCTTCGGACATACAAGTAAATGGTGTAACAATAGATAATTTTTCAGAAACTACCTATCGTTATGTTTATAAATTTAAACCTGACATGATAGAAATTCCTGTTGTAAATGCAACATCTAAATACGATGATGTTACTTTGGATATTGTGCAGGCAAGTAGTTTAACTGGAAGCGAAGAAGAAAGAACAGCTAAAGTAATTGTTTCAAAAGATGAAGATGTTCTGACCTATTCTATTATTTTTGAAATGTTACCTCCGCCGAATGACGCGCGTTTGGCTGATATTTTAGTGAACAATAATTCAATAGAGTTTTTTAATAAAGAAAAAACAGATTATATAGTTTACCTTCCGTACACTGAGGAACTCGTACCGGAAGTGAGTGTGGTTGTCAACGAGCCATCTGCAACGACTAACGTGGTAAATGCAATCTCTATTAATCCTGTTGATCCTACAGTTAATCGAACTACTGTTATTAATGTAACGTCAGGTGATGGAATTCATATGAAAACTTATAATATTGAGTTTCATCGTTTACCGGAGCTTGACATGGTGTTGGCAATTGGGCAATCAAACATGGCAGGCAGGGCGCCTTTTGATGATTATACTACTCCTATGGATAACGTTTACTTATTGACTCCTGCCGGCGGGATGGAGATAGCACTTAATCCGTTAAATAAATATTCTAATATACGTAAGGATATCGGCATTCAAAGATTGGGTCCTTCTTATGCTTGTGCACTAAATGTTCAAAAGCACACTGGAAAACCTATTGCTTTTATAGTAAATGCACAAGGTGGTTCTGCATTATCAACCTGGTATCAACCCGGAAAATCAAATTATGATGCTACCATTAAAAGAGCAAAAGAGGCACAACGATTTGGTAAATTTCGTGCTATTATATGGCATCAAGGCGAGGGAGATAGTAGGTATCCGGAAAATTATTTGACAAGATTAAAAGTTATGGTCGAAAGTTTAAGGAATGACCTAAATGAACCTGATTTGTATTTTGTTGCAGGTGAGATTGCTTACTGGCGTGGAGGAGGTACAGGTTCTACGGAGTTTAATGACTCAATTAGAACGATATCTAGTCGAATCCCGAACAGTGATTGGATTTCTGCCGAAGGCTGCACACCTTTGATTAATGAGTCTGATCCACACTTTGATGCTCCAAGTGCGATATTGTTAGGTGAACGATATGCTGAAAAGTTAATAGAAAACGTATTTAAAACTTCATCTGTTGATAAAATAAGCCAAATTGATAGTCCCTTAGTGTTGAATAAAAATCAAGGATTAACTATTTTAAATAAGGAAAAAAGCTTGTTTTATTACCTGACAGATTTACTCGGTAATGTAATGCATCGTGGAAATCTACGTGCTTATCAATCGATAGATATTAAAATTAGACAAGGAATTTACCTTCTTTCTTTTGTTCAGCATGACCAGAGTGTGACTCATAAAATTTTTATTCACTAAAAGGTTAAAGTCAATCTAGGAAATATTGTAATAAGTTTTTTTTGAAGGATTTTGCGTTAAAAAAGTGAAAAGAAAAATTTTTATTTAATGGTAGCAAGAAGATTAAGTTCCTTATTATTATGGATTGAAGGTGCTCTGATTGAGGTGTTGACCCAAAATCCAACTTTTCAATAGGACATGGGAGCAAATATGTTAAGTTGAATTTGACAGATTGTGACAAATAGGATTTTCATTTTTTCATTGCAAATGTTCTAAAATCCGTTTGTTTCTAAAGCAATGACTTTGATGCTAATAGAAACTTAGAATGTAAAGAAATACTATGGCTATCCTCTCGAAAAATGTTCTGTAGGCAAAAAAGTGTTTGTGGTATATTCGCTACTTCAACCAAATTAAACGCTAACATTTAACTTAAGACTTATTCAAGTAAATTGATTCTACCACCTTTTAAGTTATAATTGCTTATACAGCATCTTTAGGGATACAAAATAAATAACTTGTTTTACTTTAGTGTATTATTGTAATTGAGACTTGGCTCTTTATTCAGCTTTAGACCTCTATCCTTCGAACCTCTTTCTCCCTGCCCCTATCGTCCTTTCCCGAAAAAAATCGGGACTGACAGGGCACTTTCCACTTTATGAGAAAGGAAATGGAATTTTTTTATTTTAAGATAGGGGAGTACGGCATACAAATTAGGATTATTTGTAAAAATTGCTAACGATTGCTTGGACTGTTCCCAACCAATCTATTCTATGTTATTAATTTTTCGTCACTAAATGACAACTTTGAAAAAAATGCAGAAACATACAAAAACATGGAAAATATTGTTTTTTGTTTTCATTTTGACAAATAATAATTTAACCACACAAGCGGAAACGAAGAGCTATTTGGAGTTACCTGTTTTTTTTAGTTCTAACATGGTGCTTCAACGCAATATACCATTAAAATTTTGGGGTTGGGCAAATCCGCAAGATACAATAATTGTAGAATTTTATCGTCAAGATGAGAAATATAAGACTTCCGTTGGTGTTAGTCCGGACGGAAAGTGGATTGCTTACTTGGAAGCTCAACCTGTGTCGGTTGAAGCGTGTGAATTGAGATTTAGTGTGAAAGGATTTCCGAGTACTATGAAAGTTCTAAGTAATGTATTAGTTGGTGATGTTTGGCTTGCAGCAGGTCAATCTAATATGGAAAAAAAAGTAAGTCATTTGCTTGAAGCAGATCAATATATTACTGAGGCAAATCAATATCCGCTGATTCGATCTTTCAAAACAAGCTACAATGCAGCTTTACAGCCCCAGGAAAAAGTTAATAATACATCATTGCCTTGGTTTGTATGTAATAGCCAGATGGTTGGCAATAATGTTTCTGCTGTTGCTTATGTGTTTGCGCGTTATGTGCAAGAAGAAATTCAGATTCCAATCGGAATAATACAATCATATAGAGGAGGTACCGAGATTGAAACTTGGATCAGCCCATGGAAGTTTGAGGAAGAACAATATTGTAAGCTTGCCGGAAGAAAAGACTTTCTGGAAGAATTGAATAGATTAAACTCTCATTCAGTAAACTTTAATGGTCAAATTAACCCTCTGAAAGGATATCCAATTAAGGGTTTTATATGGTATCAAGGAGAAAGTAACATAAAACGTGCTAAAGAATATAGATATATGATGAAAATGCTAATTGAAGATTGGCGATCGTTATGGAGTCAAGGTGATTTACCCTTTTATTATGTTCAGATGTATAATTACGGAACACCGGCAATTTATGATGAATACAATTGGGTGGATATTAGAGAGCAGCAAGAATTTTTACTGTATGATACTTCAGTTCTGAATGTAGGAATGGCAACAATCATTGATACAAATGAAGAAGCAACTAATCCGGATGTAAATATTCGTGCTCACCCTCGTAATAAAAAACCTGTCGGTGAACGTCTGGCCCGAATTGCCCTAAATAAAACATACGGAAAAGATATATTGTCTGAGAGTCCTGTGGTCAATCGGTATAAAATTAAAAATGACTCTGTATTTTTATATTTTCGAAATTATGGAAATGGGCTAAAGATTAAAACGGGTGAAACTACATTAAATGGTTTTATACTTAGTGGAATTGATCAAAACTTTAAGACAGCACAAGCTAAAATAATTAATGATAGTACGGTTGTAGTAACAAGTAATTTAGTTTCAAAGCCTGTAGCTGTCAGGTACGCTTGGGCTCGAAATCCAATATGTAATTTATATAGTTCGGTTGATTTGCCCGCTATGCCTTTCAGGTCTGATATGTGGAGTTCAAAAGCTACTTACACACAATTCAAGACATCTTGTAGTAAACTTGATGATGATGCATCACTAATTTCTATTCGATTGAATGGAGTACCAATAGAAGATTTTCTTTCAACGCAATTTAGCTATGAGTTTACATCCAATGCGAATGATGAATATCCTGATGTTTTGGCCATTCCCAACAACCCGTGGGCAAAACTTTCAGTAGAAAAAAATCAAGAGCTTAATAAAATTATAATATCAGTGACTGCAGAAAATGGTAAAAAGCAGATATATGAGATTAAGCTTAATATCGTTTCTTCTGTTACAAGTAGTAAAGACAAATATCCGTTTACTTTTATAAGACGAAACTCTAAGTTGGTCATTCAAAATAATAATATTGAAAAAGCAGATGTAATGATTTTTGATTTGTTTGGTCAATGCGTTTTTAATGAGGAAATTAAACAAAATGAACATAAAATATTCAAAGCAACATCTGGAGTTTATTTGTTTACTTCACTTTCAAAAAAATATAATAAGAAAATTCTTCTATAGAGTCCACTTCGAAAACTTCATTTAAACTATAGAGACACGGAGTATTAAAGAAAAGAAAATTTTATTTCAAACGATTATAGTTTGTTTTTTACATTAAGGACGTATGGAACACGCCATTTATGATTTTCTTGGGTTTGAGATTTATCTTGAATGGCTGTTTAATATATAATCCGCATGTTGTAAAAAGCTCATTGAGAGTAAAATCAAAGATTTTTAATGAAAATGACTTTTCGGAGGAGACTCACAATTACTCGGTAAATTATTCACTTATTTAATTAAAAGAACTTTATGAGTTGTAAAAATATATTCATTGTTTTAGGTTTTACAATAATTACTTTATCTAACCTTCAATCTGTTTACGCGATTAATTATTACGTTGATTTTGAGCTTGGTAAAGACTCAAATAGTGGTAAATCAATAAGTGACGCATGGAAAACTTTGTCTAAAGTGAATAAAATGACATTCCAACCCGGAGATTCTATTTTGTTGAAGTCGGGAGGCGTTTGGGTAGGAAAGTTACACCCAAAAGGCTCCGGAAGTAAAAGTAAACCAATAGTTATTGACAAATATGGCGGTGATAAAAAACCATTGATTGATGGGAATGGTATGCAGGGTACAGGTGTTATATATTTATACAATCAATCATATTGGGAGATAAATAATTTGGAAGTAACTAATAATGCGGAAGCTGAAGGAGACAGGCGTGGTGTGAGAATTGAAGTAGATGAAGGTTATGGTGTGGCTGAACATATCTATTTAAGAAATTTACATATTCATCATATTTTAGGAATGAATGGACATTTGCGTTTGCCTAAACGTACAGGTGGAATTGGCTTTGCAATAGTTACAGCAAAAAATGGAGAAGCTCGTTTTAATGATATTTTAATAGAGGGTTGTCGAATCCATGATTGTTCAAATCAAGGTATTATTACTGAGTGTGTTAGTGGAGACCGATTTTATCCACAAACAGAAGAATGGAATAAGATGCGCATAACTAATGCTCGAATCAAAAATAATACACTTTATAATATAGCTAAGAATGCCATGATTATTCGACTTTTTGATGGAGGAGTCGTAGAAAATAACGTGTGTTTTAATACGGCAAATGGAATTTCGGGAAATACTATTTTTACTTGTTCATGTGATGGTACCGTGTTTCAGTTTAACGAGGGTTTTCTAAATAATTCACCATCTGCAGATGGATCAATGTATGATGCAGACTTACGCTCTCCCAATACTTACTGGCAATATAGTTATAGTCACGATAATGCACATGGTTTGTTCTGGAATTGTACAGTACAGAGTGACTCTAATATAGTTTGTCGATATAATGTCAGTAAGAATGATAAAGGAATTATATTTTGTATAAATTATCCTGTAAATTTAATCTCGATTTATAATAACACAGTATTTATACCAGAACATCTGTCCCCTACAATTATCTCTGAAAGAAATAAAGGAAACTCTTCTAATGGTCCGAATACACGTACCTACAACTTTAAAAACAATATTATTTATAATTTAAGCCCTACCTCAACTTATCATTGGAATGAAATGAAAAACAGGTATTTGCGGACTTTCTTGGCGAATTGTTTCTATGGAATACACCCAGAAAACGAACCTGAAGATCCTCGTAAAATCATGTTAGACCCAAAATTCGTAAATCCGAATGTTGATAGTTTCTATTCGTCTGAAGTAGTAGATGGTTTTCGACTTCAAGCTGACTCACCATGTATAGATGCTGGAGTGGAAATAGAAAATAACGGTGCCCGGGATCATTGGGGTAATCCTTTATATAAGAAAAAGCCGGATATCGGATCTCATGAATATCAAAGTTACTTCTCACTTCAACATGTTTTGAATGATAACTAATAATAATCTGAATACAAATTGAAGTGAAATTTCCATTTAATTTATAAAAAACACAGTATGCATAAAATATTGATAATTGCCTTATTCATGTGTTGTAATTATATTATTGTAGCACAAAATTTCAATAGCAAGATAGAAATTGTAGGCCAGGTTAATGGCGAACCTGTTACAAGTAAAGAATACGCTTTCTTTGCTCAAAGGAATAGACATAAAGTTATATCCAAATTTCGAAATGAATATAAGTTAAACTATCATGCTGATTTTTGGCAAGATAAATCTAAAGGTAAAACTCCCGGTGAAGTTCTAAGAGAGATTACCATCGACGATATTGTTAATTCGAAAGTTCAGTTCTTATTGGCAAAACACTATGGAATTATAAACGATATAAGTTTTGAGTCGATTCAAAAACACCTTGATGCAGAAAATTTGTTAAGACAAAATGCATTAAACAACAATGTGGTAATTTATGGACCGGAACAATATACTATAGAAAGCTATTATGAGTATCTGACTGCAAATATGGTTATAAAGCTAAAAGATTATTTGTTGAAAAATAACATTATTGAAGTTGATTTGAGTAAAGGGATTAGTGACAAGAACACTTCAACAATGCATGATGACGATGAGTATTACTCTAAAGTACATATAGCTAACACACAAATAAATAATCAATATAATGAGATTGTAAAACAATTGATTATGAATGCTGTAATTAAATTTGATTAACATTTAAACAAAAAAATATAATGAAGTTAACTCATTTACAATTTTTTGTAATAATATGTACTGTTCTTATAGCTGACATTTCTTTCTCGAATCTGAAAGCGATAAATTATTATATTGACAGTTTTAATGGAAATGACTCAAACAATGGTTTGTCAATTAATAAGCCATGGAAGTCTCTAACTAAAGTAAATGCAAAAACTTACCAGCCTGGCGATTCTATTTTATTCAAATCAGGAGGCGTGTGGGTAGGTAGGTTATATCCCAAAGGTTCAGGCTCAGAAGGAAAACCAATCGTTGTTGATAAATATGGTAACGGCGAAAGACCTTTGATTGATGGCGGTGGAATGACAGGAACCGGTGTGGTATATCTTTACAATCAAGCTTATTGGGAAATCAATAATTTGGAAATTACCAACAATGCAAATGCTGAAGGTGATCGTCGAGGTGTTAGGATTGAAATCAATGAAGGTGTTGGTGTCGTAAATCATATTTACTTGCGAAATTTGCATGTACATCACATTAAAGGGAGAGTCGGACAGCAACGTTCACATAAACGCACATCAGGAATAGGCTTTGGAGTTATTACAGCTGTTAATGGTGAAGCTCGATTTAATGATATCCGTGTAGAAAATTGTTTAATTCATGATTGTGAAAACCAAGGAATCATCACTGAATGTGTAAGCGGAGATGGTTTCCAACCCCGAACTCCGGAATGGAATAGAATGAGAATTACAAATGCAGTAATTCGGAACAATACGATTTACAATATCTCAAAGAATGCGATGATTATCAGGCTTTTCGATGGTGGAGTTGTAGAATATAATGTCTGTTACAATACTGCAAACGGGATAACCGGAAATACAATGTTCACTTGTGCATGTGATGGTACTGTTTTTCAGTACAACGAAGGTTTCTTAAACAATTCACCGGATGCTGACGGCTCTATGTATGATGCTGACTTGCGTTCTCCAAACACTGTGTGGCAGTATAGTTATAGTCATGACAATGCGCATGGACTTTTCTGGAATTGTACCGTTCAAGAAGACGCAAATGTTATATGTCGATATAATATTAGTCAAAATGATAAGGGAATAATCTTTTGTGTTAATTATCCGGTAACTTCCTTATATATTTATAATAATACTGTTTATGTCCCGCCGCATTTATCACCAACTGTTGTTTCAGAAAGAAACAGAGGAAATGTAGCTGGCGCTCCCAATACTCGTACGTATGAATTTAAAAATAATATTATTTATAATTTAAGTAAAAACACCAACTACGGCTGGAATAGCACACGCTATAATAGAACTTTTGAAGCCAACTGCTTTTATGGAGAGCATCAACCTGGAGAACCTGCAGATCAAAAAAAAATAATAGCTGATCCTCTTTTAGTAGATCCCGGAACAGGTGGAATAGGAATTAATAGTGTAAGCGGCTATCAGTTACAAGCAAATTCTCCTTGTATTGATGCTGGTGTAATTATTCCGAATAATGGGGGGCGAGATTACTGGGGAAATGAACTAAATGATGGTAAACCTGATATTGGTGCTCACGAATATAAGGTACATTCATCCCTGAACAACATATTATCATCAGGACATGAGTTTTATTTGTCATCTAATCCTCTTTTACGTGGAAGCGAACTGATTATAACAACAAGGAATCCGATTTCTGATGAAGTTTTAATCCAAATTTACTCAAAGGATGGGAGAAAAGTTTTCAATAGATTATATAAAGGTGGAGATAAGAGTTATTCAATTGGTTACCCTTTTGATAATCCCGGGGTTTACCTAATAGAAATTTATGCTCAGAGCCATATTAGTACAAAAAAAATAATTGTGAAATAAGATTATATGAAACAGCCATTTAAGATAAGTCTTAAACCCAAGAAAATGGTTAATGGCGTGTTCCATACGACCTTAATGTAAAAAATAAATTATAATCGTATGAGATTTATTCAGTTTTTGACCTTAGCTGTTTTATTAAGTGTTGTGAATGTAGGTTTTGCACGAAACACAAGTTTTATTTCAGATATTGTAGTTGAGGATGCTGCGTGGTGTTGGTTTTCTGATCCTAGGGCCGTTTTCTACAAGGGAGTTTATGAGAAGATTTACTATGGCTATATCAATAGCAAAGGTGATGTAAAAGTTAAATCTTATAATTTGAGAACTAAAGAAGAAGATGAATTTATCTTACATGAAAAACTTCAGATTGACGATCACAATGTTCCTACTTTCTTATTTCTTCCTGACGGAAAAATGCTTGTATTCTATAATGAACATAGTGGAAGCATCTATATGAGAAAGAGTAAGGAGGCAGAAAGTATTGCGGCGTGGGAAGATGAAGTGGTTTTATTAGAAAAGAGTAATCAATATAGATATTGTTATGTAAATCCTGTGATGTTAAGCAACGAGAATAATAGGATATATCTATTTGGGCGAAATATTGTAAGTAATAAATTAACTTATTCAGAAACGAAAATATACTGTATATATAGTGATGATTATGGAGATACTTGGAGTGACGAAATAAATATTTTCGATAATGCTGGTCGTAATTCTCCACAGTATGTAAAATATACAACTGACCATAAATCCAGAATAGATTTCCTTTTTACTGATGGACATCCACGACACGGTGATATTTCAGTCTATCATATGTATTATAAAGATGGTCATTTCCGTCAGACAAATGGAGAAATAATCAGTTCATTTCATGAAGCGCCTGTGATAATAAAGACAGTAAATAAAGTATATGATGCAGAGAAAAGCCATATAAGAGCCTGGATATGGGATATAGCATTAGATAAAAAACAGAATCCAGTATTAACATACACGAGATATCCGACATACATGGAACACGAGTATTATTATGCAAGGTGGACAGGAGACAATTGGAAACATGTAAAAGTTACAAATGCAGGAAACTATATTACCAATATAAAACCTGGTAAAAAACTGTTAGAACAACACTACTCAGGAGGAATTGTACTCGACCATTACCGACCTGATGTTGTATATTTGTCAAGAAAAATTGGTGGAAAGTTTGAATTGGAAAAAAGGAGAATAGATAAAAGTGGAAAACAAAGAATTTATTCTATAACAAAACATTCTAAAAAAGACCAATTACGGCCGTATGTTGTGAATAATACTACCAACGGAGCTCCTATTTTATTGTGGATGTCCGGTGATTATTATCATTATACAGATTATAATACGAATTTAAATTTGAAATTTTATTAGTTAAATACCTGGCTACTTAATTTTGCTTTCCAACTTTTTACTGTATTTGGAGGAACAATAAGATTATTATCAATGAAAAAAACTGCCTTTGTTTGGAGCATATAATGTGTTAGGTTGTTTTGTTGAATTTCCTTTGTCCTATTTATCATAAAAAAAGATGACGCCACGTGGCTCATTTGCACTTGGGACTGCCGCGTACCTGCTTGTCGATACACTTCGCTACCAGTTCAAAGTGACTGGAATAACCGGTTCGTGGCGCGAAATCGTCTGTATCGGCAACACGTAGAAAATAATTACGACAACGGGACAAAACACCTTTGACAAGATTATATCGATCAGGAAGTGCTCCGTTGCTGATGGCAGTCTCAAGCAAATTTATAAAATACTGAAAATACCCGACAACACTTTTCCTAAACGTAAGTTTGTAGTACACAAACCGCCAAGTTGAATTGCGAAAATCCTGAAGACGTGGGAGTTATGAGAATAGGAGTTCAAGATGGGTTAAACACGGACACTAATTAAACACTAATTAAACACACATGAGAATAATACTTTTATATTTCACTTTAGGCATTCACACAATGCTTTGTGCTCAAAACCAAAATAACTTAACACAATTGACAGATGAAGTGCTATCACTTTCTGAGTATCAGCTAATCAACTTATACAATCAAGTCAGACTGACTCCCGAAAGGCTTCCCTATACGATAAACAAAAAAGGTGAGTTAGTCACAGTTAGTCCCAAAAACTGGACTAGTGGATTTTTTCCTGGTTCACTTTGGTATTTATATGAATATTCCGGAAAAAAAGAAACAAAAGAAGCAGCTATAGAAATGACTGAAAGGATTAGAGAGCAACAATATATGACCTATAATCATGACGTTGGATTTATGATCAATTGTAGTTTTGGTAATGCTTTACGTTTAACTGGGAATAAGGACTTTGAGAGGGTTATTGTTACTGCTGCAAACTCTCTTTCAACTCGATTCAATAAAAAATTGGGCGTTATCAAATCGTGGGATAATAACAACTGGCAATATCCTGTTATAATTGATAACATGATGAATTTGGAGCTTCTCACACAAGCTACTAAGATTTCGGGTGACAGTAGTTTTTTCAAAATTGCAGTTTCACATGCAGATACAACGATGAAATATCATTTTCGTAAAGATGGAAGTTCTTTTCATTTGGTAAGTTATGACACAATTAACGGTGGCTACATCGAGAGAGTAACCCATCAAGGAGCATACGATGAATCTTCTTGGTCTAGAGGACAAGCGTGGGGTCTTTACGGATATGTAATGATGTATCGTGAAACTAAAAAACAAGAATATCTTGAACAAGCCATAAAAATTGCCAACTTTATATCAAATCATAAAAATCTTCCTAAAGATAAAATTCCATTTTGGGACTTTGATGCTCCAGACATTCCAAATGCATTGCGAGATGCTTCTGCCGGGGCAATTATTGCTTCAGCATTGATTGAACTTAGCACTTTTACGTTTCATAATCTATCCGAAAAATATTTATCGTTGGGAGAACAAATGTTACGTTCGTTGTCTTCCCCAGCTTATTTAGCCCAAAAAGACAAAAATGGATATTTTATTCTTAATCATAGTATAGCTTTTATGGCAAAAAAACGTGAAGTTGATGCTCCGTTAAATTATGCAGACTATTATTTCTTAGAAGCTTTACTCAGGATTAGAAAAATTAAAGCTGAAAAAAGTTTATAAAATCAAAGAAAGGTTCTACTGGATTTCGTGTGACA
>LSQX01329558.1_pt1 | contig 13356 bp, 13 predicted proteins | sample 654561 | NCBI WGS metagenome assembly LSQX01 (sample SAMN04489861, study PRJNA283612) | anaerobic digester metagenome | isolation source: 4 biogas reactors fed with cattle manure at either 37C or 55C with and... | place: Denmark: Kongens Lyngby | collected 2014 | reverse complement strand
AGATGTGTATAAGAGACAGTTAGCTATTAGTACCTGTTTTAGTGGTGGAGCTTAGGGGACTCGAACCCCTGATCTCCTGGCTGCCAGCCAAGCGCGATCCCAACTTCGCCAAAGCCCCATAACATGACTATCATAATACAATTTCAGGAATAATTCAAGCTCTAAATGTACTTTTTATACAATTTCTGGGTATATATTATTAAAGGAGGCAATAAAATGAAAAAATATACAATAATTTTATTAGCTTTTGTGCTAATCTTATCATTATCTATTATCTCAACATCTGCAAATCCTAGTGAATCTATATTGGTATATAGAAACACTGTGAAGTTAAGGGTAAATGGTGAAAATGTAAATGTAGATAATTTTTTATATAATGATACAACTTATATTCCACTACGTGAAGTTAGTCAGTTGTTAGAAAAAAATGTAGGGTGGAATTACTACACAAATATAGCTACTATTAATGATCCACATTATGATTTAAACCCATTAAGTGAATTGTTGCCAGATTCAAAAGGATTACAATGGAGCTATGATGGTTTTGCTGAATACAGCCATGAGATGGCCCTTACAGATATAATTAGCCATAGTGATAGTAGAGACTATGTAATAAAGGGAGAAGTTGGGGACCCTTCCGATGGTGAAGGCACAGGAAATAGAAATATAGATTTAACCTATACTATTTTAGGCAATAAAATTATTCAAGAAAAAGTTGAATCTACCATGTTGGATTCCAAGTTTGATAAAATCACCTTAATACAAACACCTTTAGTAGCAGGAACACATTGGACTGAACAATTAATGGATAAAAATGGTAATAAATCAAATATCAGCTCTTTTATACAAAAGGTAGAAATAAATGATCAAGGAAAAACTCAATATACTGTTAAATACGATGATACAGGAAGTGACTATTATGAAGTAAGGGTTATAGAAGAAGGTAAGGGAATCATAGAATTTGAAAAGCTTATGCAATTTGAAGATAGTAGTTTTCCAGTTAGTTATTTTCTTTTCAAATTAGAATAAAATATTTTATGATTTAAAAGCAACCCACCAAGAGGGTCTTCTCTCTTGGTGGATATTTTTTCTATTTTATTAATAAACCTGTATGGGCTTTTCTTTCTTTTCCCTTAATTCTGCATAAGGATATTCATTAGTCAATTCCCCTAAGGCAAAAAATCTTTTCCCATTTTTAGAAGTATAATAGCAACTCATTAAGCTAACTATTGGAACTCCTCTTTTCTTTGATTGCTGCTGGTCTATCATATAAAAATCTGTTTCATCAACTATTACTTTGTCATATATTGTATATTCGTATACCATTTCTTTATCTACTAACAATACAATTGTATCTAATTCTATATCTAATAATCCACCAAAGAGCTTGCCCTTATCTTTCATGTAATGTCCTGCTAAAGGATAGTTTCCTTTTCCCATTTCTTGCTCTTTAACCATAGTGGTTGCTCCTGCCAACAGATTAGAATTAGTTACCCCTTTTAATACGGGAAGATTCATATCCAAATCATCTATTATAATTTGGCCTATAACTGCTTTACTATCAAAGTTTATAGCACCTATTATAGAAGATGTAATTTCTACATCTCTAATTGCATCAAAATCAAATACAGCTTCTCTTTTTTCGTTTTCTTTTATTTCTTCTACTGTGGTTTCAACAAATACTTTTTGTCCAGTATTATTGACTTGATCCACAATCTTAGTACTTATAAAAGAAGAAAAAATCAATAAAACTCCCAGAATTATAAAAACTGCCGACATTATTCTTTTCATTTTATCACGCTCTTTCCAGAATACTCTATGCTCTTTATTGCCAATATATTTAATGGATCTATAAAGTCTCCCTTTAAATTATATAATTCTACTGCTACTGGAAGTTCTGTACAACCTAATATAAACAGGTTTGCACCTCTTGTTTTCATTTCCTCCATTGCTGAATAAAAGCCAGTGAAATCTGTATTTGGGATTCCTTTTTTAATATTATAAATAATATCAGTTATATACTTTTGATTTTCAATTGTAGGTTTTATTATATCTATATTAAATTTATTAAACACATTATCATATACCCTAACCTTTGCAGTGCCTTCTGTAGATAAAAGTCCTATTCTAGTTAGGTCTTTATAACTTTCTTTTATATATTTAGCAGTTTCTTCAATCATACTTAAAATTGGAATATCTACTGCATTTACTAAATCATCGTAAAAATAATGGGCAGTGTTGCAACATATTACCAGGTAATCTGCTCCTATGGACTGAAGTTTTTTAGCTGAATCAATCATTTTGTCCCTGGGATCTTCTGAAATTACTCCAAGGATATAATCTGTTCTATCTGGTATAGTTGTATTATTGTCTATAATTATATGCAGGTGTTCTTGGTCACTATGTGCATCTGTTAATAATACAATCCTTTCAAATAATTTAACTGCAGACAGTGGTCCCATTCCACCTATTATTCCTAGTATTTTGTCCACTTAATCACGCCCTTTAAAATTTACTTATTATATTATATTATATATTAATCATTAGAAAAATTCCATAATATTAGGATTAATTAAACCATATATTTAACTCTCTATCTGAAGATTCTACTGAGTCTGAAGCATGGACTAAGTTCATAGTAGTAGTATTTGCAAAGTCCCCTCTGATAGTTCCAGGTAATGCAAATTTAGGATTTTTATCTCCAATCATTAATCGTATTACTTCAATAACATTTTCTCCTTCAACAATAATACCAACAACTGGACCCTGGAGAATAAAGTTTACTAATTCTTCAAAAAAAGGCTTTTCTTTATGCTCATCATAATGTTCTTCTACTATTTCTTTTGTAGGATTTATCATTTTAATATCCAAAATATTAAATCCTTTCTTTTCAATTCTTCCAATTATTTCCCCTACTAATTTTCTTTCCACCCCATCTGGTTTAACCATTACAAAAGTTTTTTCCATTAATACACCATCCTTTTCATATTAATAATATATTTACCCATTAAAGCCTGTGTTATTCTCAATTATGTATTTATTCAATAAAAGACAGGCTTTAACCTGTCTTTTTATTACATTGTAAATTAAATGTTGCTTTTATTTAATATCTTTGTTCCATCACTTATTCCTGTTATATAAAATTCTGCATCATATCCTATTCTTTTCTTGTAGATATTCCCCACATATTCTAGGAAATCTTCTATACTATTTTCTTTAACAATAGCTATAGCACATCCTCCGAACCCTGCCCCTATCATTCTTGCCCCTAGACAATCTTTAAAGTTATTGGCTGCATCCACTATTGTATCCAGTTCAATGCCTGTTACCTCATAAAGATCTCGAAGGGAATTATGGGATTTAATTAATAGTTGACCTAACTTTTCAATGTTTCCATCCTTTAATAGTTTACTAGCTGTGATTACTCTATAATTCTCATTTACTACATGTTCTACTCTTCTTCTTATAATATCACACTTAATAAGAGGTTTTAATATATTAAAATCTCTTATGCTAATTTGACAAAGATTATCTATATAAGTAAATTCATTTATAAGTCTTAAAGCTTCTTCACATTCTAATCTTCGTTTATTGTATTTAGAATCACTTAATTCTCGCCTTTTATTTGTATTCATAATTACCATAATATTATCTTTTAAATCCACATGAATATATTCATATTCAATTGTATTTGTATCTAACAATATGGCTTTATCTTTTTTACCCATTCCAATGGCAAATTGATCCATTATGCCACATTTAACACCTACAAAGTCATTCTCAGCTTTTTGGCTTAAGCGCACTAGCTCAAGTGGTTTTATTTTATCTTCATTAAATAAATGGTTTACCATTACAGCTATTAATAATTCTAAGGAAGCAGAAGAGGAAAGTCCAGCACCATTTGGAATATTGCCCCAAACTAAGATATCCATTCCACCTACTTTATAACCAGCCTGCTGCATAGTATATATTACAGCTTTTGGATAATTAGCCCAATCATCTTCTTTACTATATCTAATTTCTTCTAGCTTTCCTTGAAATCTTAATTCTCTATTTTTAGAAGCTAAATTTAGGAGATTATCCCCTCTTTTCCTTACAATACCATATGTTCCTAATTCAATAGCTGCAGGCAATACTTTCCCACCGTTGTAGTCTATATGTTCTCCTATTATATTAACCCTACTTGGTGAGAAAAATGCTAGATGGTCTCCATCCCCGTATAGGTCTATAAATCTACTTTTTAACCATTTTAAGTCCATGTTTTCCCCGCCTTAAAAGAAATATTATTTTGCTTTTGCACCAGTTGCCCCATGACTTTTCATTATAGCCTTCATACCTTCTGTAGCTTCTACTGTGCCATCCTTTAATACCCACATAGCCTCTACCCCATCTATGGATTCTACCAGTTCTCTACTGTCTTTATAAGGCAGTAAGAATACAGATGTAGATAAGAAATCTGCTAAACCTGAGTCTTCAGTTATTACTGTAACTGCATGGAAGTAGTCTCCCGGCATAAGTGTTTTTGGATCTATTATATGATGAATTACTTTATCATCTACCATATAAAATCTTTGATAATCTCCACTAGAAACCACAGATGCATCATTTATAAATACAGTTTCTAATATATTAGAGTTTCCACTAACACTTAAGTCCGGGTTTTGAATACCTATTCCCCATCTTTCCCTTAAGCCATCTAAGGGCTTTCCAATAGTGCGTATGTTACCACCGGCACTTATTATACCTGAAACTAGACCTTGGGTTTCTATTTCTCTTGCAACTAGTTCCGTTGCATAACCTTTAGCCACTGCTCCTACATCCAAGCTCATATTAGGGTCTTCTAAATATATAGTCATATTTTCTTCATCTACTATAACCTTTTCAATATCCGTATATTTATTAGCATTTTCTAAATCTTCTCTAGGTGGTAATTGTGCATCTTCTGGATTGGCCTCTGCAATATCTCTATATTTTGACCAAACTTTAATTACTGGTCCAAAGGCAATATTAGTTTCCTCTCCTGCTTTTTCATACCATTCCTTTGAAAAAAGAATCATATCTATTATTTCTTTTTCAACTTTCACAGGTGCGATACCTGCATTATCATTAATAGTTTTAATATTATTAATACCTTCATAATTATTATATTTATCAAATAATTGATGAAGTTCTATAAACCGATTATGCATTATATCCATATAGGACTTAAATTCTTCTTCTGATTCAGTATAGACTACTATTTGTGTTATTGTATCAAAAGTATCAAAAAAACTATCTGAGTATTTTTCATATGTTGTTTTTCTCTCACAGCCTATTAATATAGATAATGACACTAACAATATTAGCATCACGATTATTCTTTTTTTCATTTAATCACCCTTAAACTATAATATCAAAATTCTATAAAACTAACAAGACATAATTAAAGGACTTCCAATAAGTGGAAGTCCTTTATATTTGTTAATTATCTTTTGTTATCAAATGCTTCTTTTACTGCTGCTAAGTAACTTTCAACAGTTATAGTTACAGATGAAGTTAATTCAGGAACATCTGGTACATTTTGGTGTGAAGGATTAACTTCTTTAACCTTTAAGCCAGTGATTTCATCAATAGTTTTTCCAACCATCCAATCTTCAAAAGCTTCTTGTTGTTCAAACCATTCTTTTCCTATTGCTGAAGCTCCAACCATTCCATAATCGCCTTTTAATTCTTTTTTAGTTTTCAAGTCTGCTTCTTTATCTGTGGTAATTTTACCTTCTGCGTCAAATGCTACTTTTGTTTGAGCTACGTCATTTATAACTCCAACAACTTTACCATCTGCATCAAATGCAGTTGCTGACATTGTAGTATCTACTTGAGCTACTGGTAAAACTTCTTTATTGTTTGCATCTACACCTTTATCTTTTGAACTTTTAATTGAAGTGAGAACTCCTAGACCTACTGTTTCTCCTCCAACAACATCTTGTGCATTATCCCAAGCTTCTTTAACCGCTGCAAGATAACTTTCAACAGTTATTGTAACAGTTGAAGTTAACTCAGGTACGTCTGGTACATTTAAGTGTGAAGGATTAACTTCTTTAACTTTTAAACCTGTAATTTCATCAATAGTTTTACCAATCATCCACTCTTCAAATGCTGCCATTTGTTCAAACCATTCTTTACCTATTGCTGAAGCTCCAACCATTCCGTAGTCTGGTCCTAAATCTTTTTTAGATTTTACTTCTGCATCTTTATCTGATGTAACTTTTAAGTCTTCATCAAATGCTACTTTTGTTTGTGCAACGTCTACTGTTACACTTACTACTTTACCTTCTGCATCAAATCCAACAGCTGCCATAGTTGTATCTACTTGAGCTTGAGCTAAAACTGCTTTGTTATTAGCGTCAACTCCTGCTTCTTTTGAACTACCTATAGAAATATTTTGGCCTAGACCTAATTTAACTATTGCACCTTCTGCTGCTGGTGTATCTGTTGCCGGTGTATCAGTTGCTGGCGGCGCTGCTGGTGTTTCAACTGCTGGTGGTGTTTCTACAGCTGGTGATGAACAACCTACAAGTGCTGCTGAAATTAAAATAAGTACTAAAACTAACGATATAATTCGTTTCATTGTTTTCATTTCCCCCTATATTCTTATATTATATTAACGACAAGTTGGAGTATATCATGATTATGAAATAAAAGCAACAAGATTGTTAAAAATATATTTGAATTTTTTGATACATTTTAGTGTAAGTCTAGTTACTTTTTACTAAATATTTCTTTGAATCCTTTAGTACTGCTGAGTATCATAAATATTATGCTTCCAAATAAAATTAGAGATATGGGATTCGATAATATGTCTTTTAAGAATCCTAATAAAGAACCCGAAGTCAATACTGCTCTTCTAAAATTTGTATCCAACAATGGGGAAAGTATCATTCCTAATACTAGTGGCCCTAGAGGATAATCAAAACTCTTCAGAACATAGCCTAAAGCACCAAATATAAGCATAATATAAATATCCCAAATATTGTTGCTTATTGTATATGTTCCTATAACAGAAAGAACTATTATTATAGGAATAAGTATGTCTTTTGGGATTTCTACAAGTTTTGTAAATATCTTTACTCCTGTTAATCCAAATATTAGTAAAAACACATTGGCTATTAATAGTGATACAACTATAAACCAAAATAACTCAGGGGTTTCTACCATAAGCATAGGACCTGGTTTTATACCATGAATAAACAAAGCCCCTATAAATATTGCCGTTACAGGATCTCCAGGAATACCTAAAGTTAACATAGGTATAAATGCTCCTCCAATAGCAGAGTTATTAGCTGTTTCAGGTGCTACCAGTCCTTCTATGGCTCCCTCTCCAAAGGGTCTAGAAGGCTTCTTAACAGTTCTTTTAGCATTATCATAGGCTATAAGGGCTGCAATATCTCCACCTGTTCCTGGTAATGCTCCTACCATTACACCTATAAAAGCTGATCTTAGAGAAAGTGGTAATAATTTTATTAATGTTTTCCAAGAGGGTATTATTTTATCTATTTTTTGCTTTACTATTGGCATATCTTTTAACTTTATTTGTATAAGAGCTTCTGAAACACCAAATAGTCCAATCATTGCAGTGATATAATTTATTCCATTCATTAAATTTAGACTACCAAATGTAAATCTGGGTTGCCCTGTTAATAAATCCATCCCTACCATTCCAAGTAAAATTCCCAAGGCGGCCATAAAAAGACCCTTAGCCGTAGATTGCTTTCCAAGACTTCCTACCAATAATAGTCCCATTATAGCTACTAAAAAATAATCCCGCGGGGCAAACATAAGGGCAATTTCAGAGACCAGTGGAGCAGCTAATGCTAAAACTGCCGTACCAATTAGTCCACCAAATACAGATTGGATAGTTGTGATTCCTATAGCCGTTCCTGCTTCTCCCAGTTTAGCTAAAGGGTATCCATCAAATGTAGTAGCAATAGCTGCAGGAGCACCAGGTATATTTAATAAAATAGCAGACCTAGATCCACCATAAACTCCACCACAATATATGCCAATCATAAGCGCAAGAGCTGAGTAGGTTTCCCAAGAATAAGTAAATGAAATTAACAATGAAACTGCCATAGTTACGGATAATCCAGGTATGGCCCCTAGATATATTCCAGAAAATGTGCCTAAGGCAATTAATAATATCTGATAAAAATTCACGGTTTTCAGCTCCTTAGGGTAATATAACTTTAAATACAGTTTTAAAAATAAAGATTATTATTACAACTGTTAAAGATGAAATAATCAAATTTTTAAATATATCCTTTTTTGATAAATAACTTATTGAAATAAATAAAAATCCAAAGGTAGCTATCCCAAATCCTAATAATTCTAATAACAAACCATATAAAGCAAGTAATAGGATAATAACCCCTATTTCTCTTGTAAAGATCTTATATTTAACTTTGCCTTCCTTTTCTTTACTTCCTTCTACAAATATCCATATACTAAATATTAATAATAAAACAGATATAAAGAGGGGAAAGGCTCCAGAAGAGGTGGATGTAAGTTCAGAACCTGATATTTTGGCGCTTTGAAAAATCGCAAAAATGCTAAATAAGATTAAAGAAAATTCAATTTTCCTTTCCATTTTACCCCTCTCCTTTCCAAAATGATCAAAGGGGTCTGACCCCTTTGATCATTTGATTCTTTCAATACCTAAAGTATCTGGACTAATTTTAGCTCCACCTGAATCATATAGTAACCATGATGAGATTTGTTGCCAGTTTTCCAAGAATTCTTTTGCTTCATCTCCCGAGGTTCCCATTGGAGTTATAGCTGCATTTTCAAGGAAGTTTTGATATTGGGCTTCCTTAAAAGCTTCCTTATATATCTTTTGAAGTTTTTCAACTATTTCTATAGGTGTTTCTTTATGGACAAATACTCCATAAAAAGGTCCCCAGGGCAGATACTTAGCATACTCAGGTAGAACTTTTCCTATAGCTGGCACATCTTCAAATCCTTCTATAGGGTCATTTGATATGGAAGCTAGTAATTTTACTTTTCCAGCTCTTAATAATTCCCCTGCTGCTGAAAGTTTGGTTACAGTTACATCCACATGATTGCCTAATAGTGCAGTAATAACTGGCCCATCTCCATCAAATGGAATCTGATTGAACTCTACCTGACTAGCAGTTTTTAATAATGAGGCTACTACGAAGGGCAGTCCTCCAGGTCCAGTTGTACCTAAGTTGATTTTATTTGGATTTTCTTTTGCATCTTCTATTAATTCTTCTATAGTATTATATTTAGAATCAGCCCCAACTACAACTATAGCAGTCTCTCTACCTATTAGGATAATTGGTTCAAAGTCACTATATGATAACTTAGAAATATCCATTACACCGTATAGTTGTGGGTTTTCTGCACCATAAAGCAAAGAATATCCATCAGGTTTTTGATCATAAACATATTGAGTTGCTATTGCGCCAGTTGCACCTACTTTGTTTTGCAATACAATACTCTTTCCTAATTTTTTCTCCACTAATGGTGTTAATGCTCTGGCTACATTATCAGTTCCACCACCTGCACCCCACATGATATATCCTACTAAATCTGTTTCTGGATAATTATCCACATTATTTTCATTTGCTTTTGGACTACAACCTGCAAACAATCCTGTAGCCATAGTTAACACAATTAAATATATAATCCACTGTTTTATTTTCATAAGTTCCCCCATCTTTTAATATCTCATAATTATCCTATAATTTATAAATAATATCAAGCAAATACTAAAACTAGTCTAAATAGACTAGTTTTAGTTTAGTTAATGGATTTATTCCACTACTCTATCTTTTATTGGTTTGTATAATTCCTCTTTAGGTATCTCAGGTTTTAGCTCATGTATATAATTTAAGGCTACTTTACCTCCATGATCCATTCCTTGGCATCCTGCTAACAAAACAATATCATCCTTTTTTACATTACTAAGAGCATATTTAATAGCATCTTCTAATTTATCATACTTATGCACTTTTATACCTGCATTCTCCATTACCCCATCAAAAATTTCCTCTTCTTTGCTTGTTACCAGGTCTTTGCTGGTTACTACTTCCGTACTTTTAGTTGCTATTATTTCATTTAGTTTTAACTTGTCTTTCCATTGTGCTAAGGTCTCTGCATTTTCTCTATTTACTGTTACTCCTCTATTTCCTCTAATTGCATAAACTAAATGTAAATTATTATAATCCATACTGTTTAAAGTTTCTAAGGTAACATTAATGTTCCCCTTATTAGCAAAGTGGTCATCGATAATAATAAAGTCTCTTTCATATATATATTGGAATCGTCTTTCTACTCCACTAAAATACAATAGTGCTTCTTGGATTACCTCTGGAGAGATTCCATCAGTTATTGCAATTGCAATTGCTGCCATTGCATTAGCTGCTGAATGGTATCCTGGTACTCCCAAGACAATTGGGAATTCACGCATTTCTATTTTCTTACCAAAGGCTACATAAGGCTTGTTTATTACAACTGTAAATTTTGCTCTGCCGTTTGCTAATTCAAGATCTTTAGCATAGAAGTTTCCCACTTCTTCTTTTAGTGAATAAGTTATAACTGTTGCATTGGTTTCACCTACTAAAGACATAGAATATTCATCATCCAGGTTTAATATGGCAAAACTGCCTGCTTTTGCATTTTTTATTAAACTGGACTTAACTTCCCAATATTTTTCAAAGCTTCCATGTTGGTCTATATGTTCTCTCGAAAAATTATTGAAACTAACTATATCAAAATCTACATTATTAACTCGTTCTAATTCTAAAGCAGATGATGATACTTCCATGGCTACCTTTTCAACTCTTTCTTCCTTCATCTTATATAATAGTCTTTGAAGGTCTAAGCTTTCTGGAGTCGTTAAAACTGCTGGAATAAACTCATCTCCAATTTTATTAATAACACTTCCTATAAGACCTGATTTAAATCCAGCTTCTTCCATGATTTTGTTTAACATGTAAGTAGTAGTAGTCTTCCCATTTGTAGCAGTTACTCCAATAACTCTTAAATCCCTAGAAGGATGATGATAAAACTTGTCGCTTATTATAGACAAGGCCTTTCTAGTATTTTCTACTTTATATTGTGGGATTTCACAATTTTCTACAAACTCTTCCACAATTGCAGCTATAGCTCCATTTGAATATGCATCAGCAACATATTTATGCCCATCAGTTATATATCCTTTTATGGCAACATAAATATCTCCTTTTTCTACATTCATAGAGTGGTTTGAAATACCTGTTATTTCTTGATACCCTATTGGATTTCTTACGCCTAAGATCTTTAAATCATGTAACAATTCTTGTAATTTCAAGGCTACCCTCCTAACCTGCAACTTTTTTATTAAGGTCTTGTATTTACACTAATATATTATAATAGTCTATAAAAATATTATATCCCAATTTCCTTGTTTTATCAATTAGGGAAATTGGGATGTCTTATTGTCCTTTAGTAGCATAATCTCTTGTATGAAAATAAAGAGTCCTAACATTATAAATATATCTCCTATGGATAGTATTTTAGGTAAAGGATATGGCTTCGATATTAATATTATATCCGATAAATATACTAATTTTGTATCTGGGCTTACTGCTGTATGTTTTATGTCAAATTCTCTAGTAGGTAATTCTATAGTTGTTGAGGAGTTAATTCCCTTAAATCCAGTTATTGATACTGGCATTTTACCTGAATTAGCTGCTATAACTAAAAAGTTTAACAATACACCAATTAAAAAAAACTTCATTGATGGCTTCTTTATATTCATTAAAATACAGTAAATAATTAATATATAAGAAAATATATGTATGTATTTAAAATAATCACCTAATAAGGGTGCTGCCCATATAGGATTTACTTTTCTTAGTATGGTTAAAGCAAATTGAATTCCACCTGCAATTAAAATCAAATACCATTGCCGAAATTCTAATTTTTCAATATTTTCAAATTTTCCATTTCTAAATTTGGCCAATATGAAAGAGAATAACATAGGTTCTATAAACATAGTATTTCTCCTTTTTAATTAGTCATAAGCTCTATAAATTTTTCTGCCAGAACAGGATGGAATTGTGTACCAGCATGTTTTTCTATTTCCCTTAGTGCTGCTTCTTTTGTAAGAGCATCACGATAAGGTCTATCTGAGGTCATAGCATCATATGCATCAGCTATGGCAAGTATACAAGCTTCAACAGGTATCTCTTCTCCAACAAGACCATCTGGATAGCCTCCACCATCGTATCTTTCATGATGATGCTTAACCATTCTAGTAACTTTTTTAAGAAAGTCTACATTACTAATTATTTCAGCCCCTATGGAAGGATGCTTCATTATTTCTGCATATTCATCTTGGGTTAATCTAGAAGCTTTGTTCAATATACTATCATCTATACCTATTTTCCCGATATCATGTAAGATAGCTGCTGTTTTTATGTCTTCAATTGTATTAAATGGAAGTCCATGGAATTCTGCTAAACCTACAGCATATTCTTCAACCCTTGAAGCATGACCACTGGTATATGGATCTTTAGCCTCCATACTTTTATTTAAGGCTTGAATAGTTGAAATGTATAAATTTCTCATATCAATATATAATTTAAAAGAATATCTAGCTAATAAAAGGGGCCCAAAGAATAGTATAACAGCCCAATATCCATATCCAATAAAAGCTAGTGAAATTATAATTCCCATTGATCCTACTACTAAAGCGCTGGCAAATGTACCCCTTATATTAGATACCCAAACCTTAATAAATGCCTGTTCACTTAATATTGACATCAATTTAGAGATTATAATAGTATTTAGAATAGCACCTATAATTAATATTAAAATGGTTTGTAATAAATAAAGCTCCCCAATCTTACCGCCAGTTCCTATATATAAAAGTCCCATTGATGAAGTTACAATTATATTTTGTGAAACATTAAATATCGTTTTGTATACGGGTGTGTTAAACAAGTGAACGTACCCTCTATCTTGAATTTTGGGGACTCTTAAAAGGAATCCTAGAAAAGATACTGTAGTTCCTAATAATGGCCCTCCTACTATAATAGCAGCTAAATTTGTAGCATATCCTACTGATACACCTACACTATTATTAGGCATTGCTATAAGAAGTGACTCAACAATTATACATAGAATAGCCCAAAACAAAAACATTTTTATACTTGGTATACTAAAGTTAATTACCAAAAAAATATAAGAAAATATTGAAACAATAAATAGTATTCCAATATATGTATATGCTCTTTTACTTAACTTCAATTATTTCATCTCCTTATATATACAAGCCGGCTAAGTCTTATGTTATTTAATTAAATCCAAGAA
>LSQX01202464.1_pt1 | contig 13356 bp, 8 predicted proteins | sample 654561 | NCBI WGS metagenome assembly LSQX01 (sample SAMN04489861, study PRJNA283612) | anaerobic digester metagenome | isolation source: 4 biogas reactors fed with cattle manure at either 37C or 55C with and... | place: Denmark: Kongens Lyngby | collected 2014 | reverse complement strand
TGATTTATAACCGGACAGTAGTGATTTCACACTTCATTTTATTATACTCCTGAAGAACTTACTGCCAAAAATCCACAAGAAGAAGAAATTCCTGAAATAGAACGTGTATTTACCGAAGCTGCCATGCAACCAAATCCCGTAGTGAACGACCTTTTGATTGAATACAAACTCACCCGCCCTGCAATCGTTTGGTTTTCTGTGCACAACAACATCGGACAACCTATGCGACGTACCAACCAACGCTCGCTCAACACAGGACAGCATAATGAAACCATACCCATGGGAGGACTTCCGGTGGGAACTTACACCGTGTATGTACATGTGGATGATATGGTAATGAGCAGGGTGTTGGTGAAGAGATGAGTCTTATTGATTTATATAGTCTTTTAGTAATTACATTACTTTTTTTGAAATCACAACAATATGAAGCATTTACTTAACATATTACTAATATTACTAATTTGGAATTGTGTATTCTCCCAGTCCCAGAACCAAAACTATATCAAAACTACTAAGTTTATTAATGATAGCAATGCAACTGTTGAAATCATCCAATATTATGATGGACTTGGTCGTCCCATTCAAACCGTACAGAAAGGAATAACACCAAACCATGCAGACTTAGTCTCATATACAGAGTATGACGATGTAGGACGTGAGTGGAAAAACCATTTACCAATAATTGGGACAGGTAACGGATCTTATGTCCCCCTATCCAATTTTTCAGGAAGCAATATATACGATGGTGAAAGCAGAGCTTATAGTGAAATACTCTACGAGCATTCGCCGCTTAACCGAGTTATTGGCAATAAAGGTCCCGGATCTGCCTGGCAAAACAACCCGACTTCGATTATGTATGAGGCAAATAATAATGAAGTTCGGTACTATTATGTAAATGAGTCCGGAGAATTGAAGTCTAACTCAAATTATCCTCCCAGCTCTCTTTATAAAACGACTACAAAAGATGAAGACAACAAATCCATAACCGAATACAAAGACAAACTCGGACGAATAGTGATGCAGCGACATGGGACCAATGTGGACACCTACTACGTTTACAACGACCTCGGTCAACTTTCTTACGTTCTGCCGCCTCTTGCTGCAGATGCCAATGGGAGTGAAGATGCAATAAATAAATACGGTTACGTGTATAAATATGATGAACGCGGAAACTGTATATACAAAAAGTTACCGGGCTGTGAATATATACGCATGGCATATGACAAAGCAAACCGGATGATTATATCGCAAGACGGGAATCAGCGTAAAAAGGGCAAAGTACTCATCACAAGATATGACATATTTGGACGGATAGCCTATGTTCATGTGTCGCATTATTTTCCTAATACAAACATTCTCAACCTACTTAAAACGGTTGTAGTTACGGAAGAATATAATGGAACAGGACTTACCGGATACACTGAAAAAAACCACGGTGTCCCAATGCGAATTGAACAACTGCTTACCGTCAATTATTACGATAACTACCAATTTGTTACAAATGACTCATTAAAATATACACAAAAAACAGGATACAGCAAAGGATATACAGATAAGCAGGGAGTTCAGAATCCGGTACACGCAGATCTAAATGCCAAAGGAATGCTTACCGGTACTCGAACGTATCAGCTTGATAACCTAAATAATTATACAACTGATGTGTATTATTATGACAACAAAGGAAATTTAGTTCAGCAACGCTCTACAAATCATTTAGGAGGTTATGACTTCGTGTATAATGACTTGGACTTTAACGGAAAACCAAACAAAACCCTGCGAATACACACTTCTCAGGGTTCACCACCGGATTATCCATTTGGAGAATGGTCTCCTGAAAACATTTCAGAACTTTACACTTACTATTATGACCATGCAGGGCGAATTTTAAAAACCACATACAAACTGAATAATGGCACTACCATAACCCTTTCTGATTTGACTAACGGCGGGTATGATGAATTAGGAAGACTCATATCCAAAAAACGCCATAATGGAACCGACACCGAATCTTTCGAATATAACATCCGAAATCAACCTACGAAAATTCAGAGCGGCACATTTGTTCAAAATCTTTATTATACTTCAAATCCTACCGGTGGAGTAGTCCGATGTTACAATGGCAATATTGCACAAACAAATTGGACTTACGGAAACACTGTAAATTATTATTCCTATACTTATGATGAGTTAAATCGACTTGAAGAAGCGGTTTTTGAAAATTTAGATATTGGGGCAGATAAAACGGAAATGTTTATATATGATAAGAATGGAAATACGATACACATTGCCAGACTTCGAGACAATGATTATATGGACATGTTAGAAATTGATTACAATGGAAATCAGATTAAGAAAATTACAGATATAGACGGTGATCAAGGATTATATAATGTGAAAGAATACCGAGATTTGGCAGATAAAGATATTGAGTTTTATTATGATGCCAACGGAAATTTAGTTACAGATTTAGACCGTGATATTGTTACAATCCGATATAATATATTAAATTTGCCGGAGCTGATACAGTTTAAGAACGGCTATCAGATTCTGAACAAATATGATGCCGCGGGGAAAAAACTAAGTTCACAGAATATCATTATCGCCACACCCGTTGTTGTGCCTATCGGAGAGATAAATACGACTTATGACCCTGATCCGTGCAGTATATACCACTGGGGAGCGGAGTATGTTGGCAATATAGAATATGCTTTTGAAAATGACTGTGATTTTCAAGTAAGGTCTTTGGATAAAATTTATAATTCGGAAGGATATGTTGTGAACGTAACAACCAATCCGAAATACTGCTACTACCGCCGAGACCATTTAGGCAATAATCGAGAAGTATGGGTCGGTGGTAATAACAGCACCATTCAGCACACCCAGTACTACGCCACCGGTTTACCCTGGGCAAATGGCACCGGACAAGATGCCCAGCAGCGTAAATACAACGGCAAGGAATGGATAGAAGCCCACGGGCTGGATGAGTATGACTCGCAGGCACGGATGTACTACCCCGCCATAATGCGTACTACTACCATAGACCCGCTGGCGGAGAAGTATTATCATATCAGCCCGTATGCGTGGTGCGGGAATAATCCGGTGAATATTATGGACTTGAATGGGATGGATTGGTATCAAGACCCCAATGGTATAATCCTTTTCAGTCATTACCTTAACGAAGAAAACGGAAAAGATTTAACAGATGGTTTTAAATATCTTGGTGCTACTTATACATCAAAGAGTGGAAACAACTACCGAAAAGACGGAAGTATTATGTTTAAGAATGAACAAGAAGCCTATGATAGGCTTTGGTGGCGTGCAAACTCTTTTGGTGGGAATGGCAGAGAGATGTTTGGAATAATTTCTGAAAAAGGAATTCTTGTACTACCTGATAATATTGATTCTGAAATAGGAAGCAAAGAATATAATTTAAATAAACATGGATATCGTTTTGATAAAGGTAAATTATTTGATGCTGTTACAGAAAAATGGCATTCAAACTTTTTAGGTATAATTCACACACATCAAGACCCTACAGGAGATGCTCGTCCGTCTCATGAAGATATTGGATTGTCTAGAAAAATAGCTGGGAAACCAATATTTACAATGGGACATGACGAAAAAGTACATGGTGTGTTTTGGACTGGAGATAACCCAAGGACAGGTGTATGGGGGTATGATTTTGTTAGAAGCTTTAATACAACGAATAGCCAACTAATGCAAGGAAAAAAGTCTTTAATACTTTTTCTAAAAACATTTAGTTGGAAGTAAGTTTTCAAAAAGAAATAATCATGTGGAAAACAATTACAGTGTTAGTATGTGTTTTGTGTTTTATGTCCTGCATAAAAACAAAAAATAATGAAGTTAAAGATAAGCTCATAGTAACAGATTTAACTGATTCTGATTCCATATTTATAAGTGATAATGTCATTAACTTTATTTCAAGTTATATGGAAAAATATCCTAACTTTAATAGTTTTGTTTTAATATGTGCGCCGAAACGTTATTTAGATTTCGAATATCAAACTAATTCAAACTATGACTACATAGTAGGACCTGCGTATGAGGGGTTGTTTATCAATGATTCCTATCCGTTATTTTTCTACAAAATTAATGATAAAACTATATTTATAAAAGAACCAATGGAAAGATTAATTTTTAAAAAACAAGAATCTGACTATTATGAAAAGTGCCAAATAAGTAGAGGAACGGATAGTATAATTAACGAAGCAGGCTGGGTTATTAAAGACGGCAAACCATTGTTTTATCATAGGGCATTGCTTTTTTCTATAAATAACAATAATGAAATATCAATTTTAAGTAATAAACCTGACACTGTTTTTCTCCCAATTTACACCAAAACGATCCAATGGAATATAAAGTAAGAATGAGTAAACATATCCGTTCTACAAATTTGTTAAATAAACATGGATATCGTTTTGATGAGAGTACATACTTCGATCCTGTTACAGGAAAATCGAATGACTACATCGGAACGATTCATACCCATCAAAATAAATCAAATTCATCAGCAGGTCCGAGTTTATATCATGAAAAAGGAGATGAATATTTTGCAACATGGATTACACCACTAAAGCCAGTTATGATAATGGGATATGATTTGAATTTATATGGTGTTATAGGCAATAAATTCAATGGTTATGTGCATATTGATAATAGTATTTTGAGACATTATAATGTTAATAACATTAGAGATAAATCAAAAAATATAAGTTTACGAAGCTTTCTAAAAACAATTAATCTTGTTACAAAATGAAGAAACCATTTATACTATTCATTATTATTATAATACTTGATTCTTGCACTCACATAGAAAAATCAAATTCAGAATACAGTACTGTAAATATTGAATTAAAAAATGTTAATGATGATTTTATATGTATTGTCGACAGTTTTTTAAAAGCGAATCAAATTGACTCTTTTGATGTTTTAATCACATTATTCTCGAATATTGTTGACATCTACTTTTGGATTAATTATGTGAGCCCAAAATTCACTATTGAAAACATGCCTTTAAGTAAATTCAACTTTAAAGGTAAAACTATTTATATAAATTCAAGCTTAGATGAAATTTTCAATAGGCATAGAAAGGATTTACCTTGGGGAGTAAGAGGTTGGTATGTAGAAATGAAACTTGATACAGACGGGTTTGAAGAACGATATATTGGGCGAAGTTATAATACTGTTCACATTGACACTACTGGAACAAGTATATATAATCCGTGTTTGAACAAAAGATAAAGTGCTCCGTCCTTTCGGATATGCTGAATAAATGAGTAAACGACAGCGCTAGTCGGCGGGATTTGTAATCCCGCCTCAAATACTATAAGGATTTTTAATCCGGATTATTAGAAAAAATCCTTATTTTTGTGGAAAAAGTTTTAAGCGGATTATAATTCCTAACAATAAAAGAAGCTGGGATTATAAATCCCAGTGGCGTATGTCACAGACTTGATAAAATAAAAAACAAATCCGGAGTGTCGAATATGCTTTTGAAAATGACTGTGATTTTCAAGTAAGGTCTTTGGATAAAATTTATAATTCGGAAGGATATGTTGTGAACGCAACAACCAATCCGAAATACTGCTACTACCGCCGAGACCATTTAGGCAATAATCGAGAAGTATGGGTCGGTGGTAATAACAGCACCATTCAGCACACCCAGTACTACGCCACCGGTTTACCCTGGGCAAATGGCACCGGACAAGATGCTCAGCAGCGCAAGTACAATGGAAAAGAATGGATAGAAACCCTTCTATTGCACGACTCTATCGTGTGGTATGCTCGAAGAGCAAGAGATTATAAGCAAAAGAAAGATACCATGCTAACGTGCAATTATATCGCGTGGTGTGCGTATAGTTGATAAGGGACTTGCCATACAATACAATCATGCGGCAGCGTGGGGAAGTATTTTTCTAACTAATTTACCGGATAACTAATTAAGAAGATATTTACAACGAATGAATTATTAATAATTTTATTAGAAAACAGTACTTTATGAAAAATATAATTGGATTTGTAGCAACATTTCTTATTTTAACATCATTTTCAACACAATCCCAAACGGCAGAAATGCCTGTATCGGTGTTAACACCTAATGCTTCAGGGCTTGGTTTATATGGAGATATTCCTGTTTCATTATATACGGGCACGCCGGAGATTTCCATACCTCTTTATGAAATAAAAGAAAAAAGTTTTACATTGCCTATTACATTAAGTTACCATGCTGCAGGTGTTCAAGCTGATCAACATCCTGGATGGGTCGGTCTTGGATGGAATTTATTATCCGGAGGACTTATTTCCAGAAAAGTTAATGATCTGCCTGATGAATTTGATGCCCCTGGGTTTAGATATATAAATAATGGTCAGATTCACAATTTAGGGGAATCAGGATATTACTTTAATTATGAAGTTCTTAATACTGACAACTGGAATAATAGAAGTTACCTACAATCTATTGCTCAAGACATGGATCAGATGTTAAAAGACACTGAACCAGACGAATTTTATTTTAGCTTTAATGGATATAGTGGTAAATTTTGTTTAGATCATAACGGGAATTGGGTTGTTCAAAGTAATCTACCATTAAAAATAGTGTTTGATGATGTTTTCTTTGAACCTCCTTTTGAAAAGAAGGGAGCAGCAGCACAAAACAGCAATTTTCAATGGCCTAAATGTTTCAATGGCTTTACAATAATTGTGGAAGATGGCACTAAGTATGTGTTTGGAAAAAATATAAACGCGATTGATTTTTCCATTGATTTTTTTAATCAAGACAATGAAGCATGGATAGCTACAGCATGGTATCTAACAAAAATAATTTTGCCATGGGGAGAAGATATTGTTTTAAATTACGAAAGACATTCTTTTACAAACCAGATGTATATAGCGGTCAATCACGACTTAGGGACTAAGTCTGAAAGCAATGGTTCTATATATGTAGTTTGTGAATCAGCTAATGTTTCTACAGATATAAACCGATATTATGTAGGTAAACTTCTTTCACCTGTATACCTTACAGCCATATTATCTCCAAGTTTAGAAATAAGTTTTGTTGTAGTTGAGTCTGAAGAATTGAGATACGGCAATCATGTCTATTCTTTTCAAGAAGAAAATCATATATATAACCGACATATAAATACTTTTCCATATTATTATTATTGCCCATTTCTACCCTATCTTAAAAATTCTGACACACAACATTATCCTGAATATCTTTCTAATCTCCAATGGCATGAATTAGAAATAATTGAAATAAAGTCACGGTATTCAAATAGTTTTATTAAAACAATAAGTTTTCATTATAACAATTCTCCAAATCATCGTTTACGACTTGATAGTATTACTAATCAAGAGAACAAAACATTTAAATTTGAATATTACAATATTGACAACATGCCACCTTATTTGGCGAATAAGTCTGATCACTGGGGCTATTATAATGGGACCTTTGCCAAGTTAAATGATATAAATTACTTTTCTTACAGAGAGTCAAATTCTCAATTTTCGAAATATGGTGTTTTGGAGAAAATAACATATCCAACGGGAGGATATACTCAATTTGAGTTTGAGACTCATGATTATAGAAAACAATTAAATGAAAAACGGTGGGAAACTCCTATTGTTACATTTACAGCAAACAAATCAGCAGGAGGTGCTAGAATTAAAACGATTAAACATTTTAGTGATTCAAAAACAACACCGGATATTACAAAAGAATATTATTATGTTTCTGATTATCTTCAAAATGGCATTAATGCATCGCAATCTAGTGGTGTATTGGGAGGACAGGTCAAGTATTCCTTTAACTATACTGTAAAAGCATTCAATCATCCAAACATGACACTAAATAAAAGAGTTTTCTCTTCTATTTCTGTTTTACCGGCGTGCAACAATGCCAATAATAATCATGTTGGATATTCAGAAGTAATTGAAAGATTGTCAAACGGCTCATTTAGTCTTTACCGGTTTACAAATTTTGATAACGGATATATGGATGAATCTGCAGATGAGGTTCTGCAGTTAGTACAATCTCCCTATGAACCTTATGTCTCAAGAGCTATGGAAAGAGGAAAAATGGTTTTAAAAGAAGATTTTGATTCGATAGGAAGAAAAATATTCAGTTCTGGTATTGAATATGAAAGAATGAATAGTTTTTACATTAGATCTATGAGAGCAAGATTTAAAAATGTGTGTCTATCTTCGGCGGTTTGCTATGATGAAGGTAGTTCATACAAAATGAGCTTAAGTCTTTTACGTCCAAAAACAGAAACCGATACATTTTTTAATCCATTAAATGGAATTGCAAGACAGACTGTGTTAAGAAATTTGACTTACAACCACAGAAAACTTTTACAGTCTTTATCAAACACAAACAGTGATGGAGTTATTTACAAGACCGAATATAAGTATCCTTTTGATTATTTAGGAAATTCCGTATTAAATCAAATGACTAATTTAAATATCTTATCTCCAATAATTGAACAAGCTGAATATAAAAACACAAATGAGTTCTTGTCTAAAAAAGTGGTTGAGTATAAGGATTGGGGAAACAATATTTATCTACCGGAATTTATTAAAACACAAAATAAAAAACAAAATTCTCTGGAGACACAAACAACATTTCATAACATAAGTTCAGTTGGTAATACAGTATGTTTATCCAATAATGACAACGTGAACACTGTCTATCTTTGGAGCTACAAAGGTCGTTATCTTATTGCCGAAATAAAAAACAGCAGTTTTACTGAAGTAGAGAATGCTGTAAAAAGCATATTCTCAGTATTAAGTATTGAAGCACTTTCTAACTTAACTATTCCTAATGAAAATAAACTTAAAGATGGTAGTTTACAACTTGCTCTTCCAAATGCTCATATAACTACATACACACATTATCCACATAAAGGTGTGTCAAGTATAACAGATCAAAAAAGAAATACAACTTTTTTTGAATATGATGATTTTGATAGATTGAAACGGTCGTATATAATTGAAAATGACCAACAGAAAACAATAGAAACCTACAATTATCATTATAAGACGAATTAATAAATAAAGAACAGAAATTTAAGTCCGCCCCAATGGATATACATGTCGTCGGGATTTCCCTTTCCTTTCGAATATGCTGAATAAATGAGTAGATAATCGCGCTGGTTCCCGTTAGACGGGACAGGCAGGCGGGATTTGTAATCCCGCCTAAAATACTATAAGGAATTGAATTCCGGATTATAAACCCTGATAATATAAGAGCTGGGATTGCCGCTCGATACTTCGCTTGGCTTGCCAAGAAATCCCAGCGACGCATGTCACAGACTTGATATAATAAAAAAACAAATCCGGAAAGACGGAGGTGGGGTGCTATAGTTGACAAGCGATTTGCCTCACAAGGTAATCGTGTGACAGCGAGGGAATAAAGAAACAGCCGAAACTCAATCAATAAGTTCCGGCTGATTTCATTTCATTTCTATCTGAAATTTCAAAAAATCTACCTGCCTGATTGCTTGATAAAATTCCTTAATTCATCATTAAATTCATTTTCTTCAAGCAAGTCTTCCATGTTTATATGAAGACGGTATCTCCAACTGTACATTGAGTTTGATGGGACATTTATTCGCTCATCATGCGGATTTTCACGACGAAGTGTCGGAGAAATTGCGAGCAGATCCTGCATTTGGAAAACTGACCACATGGCAGGCGAATACAGGTGTTGAAGAATAATATCCCTGCATATCCACCATTCACAAAAATACGGAGCCTCACCCCAATGTCCAAGCTGGGAGTTGTAAAACTTCTGAGTAACATCTCTATCCTCTTCCCACCACCCGCGAATCGTGCTCATGTCGTGCGTAGAAGGTGTAATTACCGACAAGTATGGCGCATTGTTGGGATGAGCAAATTCGATTTTATTGCTTTTGGGAGCACGCTGTACTTCAAGGCTCAAAATTCCAAGCTCATTCATCACATCCGTTACACACTGCGTCATCATACCGAGGTCTTCACCACAAATCATCATATTGGTAGCACGCTTCAAAGCAGGTAATTTTTCCATTCCGGATTGATACCAATTGTCATCCTGACGATGATAATAATAATGAACATATAGCTCATCTAAACCTTTTTTCGTGTGATCGTCAAGCTCTTGATATGATCTCAAGCTGTGAATTCCGTATCTGGGGTAAAACCGCGTTCCGTTAGAACCTTCCACTTCAAAGAAAAGAACATTGGAAATTAAATCGAACAACCCCCATTTTATTCTTTCCGAGATTTCCCCTTCATTGTAAAGTTTTTCTATGTAAGATTGCTTCTTAAATTTCTCATTCAGTCGAAGCACCCAACCATCTTCAATTTGCAGACAATTCGTTTTCACCCAGGCTGCCTCTTCTCCAAACCAGTCCCAAAGAATCTGATCCGTGATATATGGTTTGCAAAATCTGTTGTAGTCAAACCAAATTCCTTTCTCGGCAAACTCATTGATGTATATAGGAATAGATGGATTTAAGTGACCCATTATTCCCTCAACCTGGGTTGTCGGAATCTGCCAAATCCTGAAAAATCCTAAAATATGGTCGATTCGGAATGTGTCAAAATAATTGGACATTTGCTCTAATCGCTTTTGCCACCAATGGAAGTTATTCTGCTTCATGGCTTCCCAATTGTACGTTGGGAGTGACCAGTTTTGCCCTTTAATCGCGAACATATCCGGTGGCGCACCGGCATTCATGTCCATATGGAATATTTCGGGATGTACCCACGTATCCACGCTGTTTTTATTTACTCCGATTGGGATATCGCCTTTCAGCACTACTCCTTGACTATGAGCATATTCTGTGGTTTTTGAGAGCTGTTTATGTAGATGATATTGTATATAGTAATTTATTGCAACCTGATCAAAATATTCAGAATCAACAGGAGTAATAGCGGCAATTTTCGCTTCATCATAGTGTGCGAACTCACCCCACTCTCTGTAATCATTTGTCCCTTTCAATTCTTTTAAAACACAATAAACGGCATACGGAACAAGCCAGTATTTATTCTTTTCAAAGAACTTCAAATAGTCATCATTCTGCAGAAAGTTCTCTTTTTCAATCATATAGAGTCGTTTCGCGTAGGCTATCTTATAATTTACTACATCAAGGTAAGAAATTAATGGTTTTGAGTTTAATTCAGCTTGTTTGGGAATATATTGGATTTGCAATTCATCCGTATCGGGAAGTTTTCCCATTTCAGGCAGATTGAGATAAAGCGGGTTTAGTGCAAATGCAGAAATAGCGGCATAAGGTAATACGTCTAAATTTGTATGTGTTCCGTTTGTATCATTTAGCGGCAATACTTGAATTAATTTCAAACCAACACGCGCTGCCCAGTCGATAAACAACCTCATATCTACAAAGTCTCCGGTTCCAAAACTGTGTCGTGTGCGGATACTGAATACCGGCAGTCCTACTCCCGCGCCTCTCCATCCGCTATTATTCATTCTTAAAAACCCATCGTTCACCTGCACCACAATATTGTTTCCAATTACCGCGGCGATACGATCAGGCCCTTCTTCAAAGTATAAAAAGCGGTTTTCTACAGAATCAAATATCCCGTACTTATAATGAATCTCATTTTCAACTTTAGTCAAATCCATTTTCAACGACCAAGCGTTGCCGTTTTTTTCCAGAAGTTGCGCCCTATTTACAGACCAACTACCTAATTCTTTACAATTTCCGACTATACAAAGAACCTGATTATCACTGAGTAATGGAGCTTTTACGATAAAATGATGAGAATAGGATTTAGTTGGATTCGTTACTTTATCGGGGTTTTTATCTTTTAGTAAAACTTCCTGAAAAGGCGCTGACATGAACACATTTTCAATACTTCCGGCAGCATTCCAAAAGTCAAAACAAAAGAAATGTTCCAACTTCTCACCGGATACTTCTATTTCCCGATTATTCTCCCACTCTTCCGTAAAACGCCCTGTGCTCTCTTCGAAAAGAATATACTTGTATTTAATAGTTTGACCTTTCTCAACTTTGCACTCCAAGTCACCCACCCAATCTTCATGTCCTTGAAAATTTAACGGAAATGCTTTTCTGAAATCATTATCTCCAAGTTCGGGGATATTGCCTGATACTAAAATTCGTTGACCCCAGCGTGTGAAATACGGTATTTTAAAATGAATTCTCATGGTAGTTTTTTGAAATAAAAGAAACAGATATTATTTGGACTTTGGTAAAATTTAGTATATTTTAGAATTTAGTTCAAAATTACTCCATATATTTGCAATCAATTCAATTAGCAATTAAAAACAACTTTATTTTGATTTCAAACGTTTGCGGATTAACGTTTTTCTACCTGTATTTGAAATCTGTTTCATTATTTTGTTAAAAAAATATGCAAAAGTCAACATATGTTATCACCAAAATGGACTGTCCCGGTGAAGAGCAGTTAATTCGCATGAAGTTAGCCGATATTAAATCTATAAGCGATTTGAATTTCGATTTGCAAAACAGAAAACTCACAGTTATACATTCCGGAAATCATGCTGCAATAACCGCAAGTTTAGAATCATTAAATCTCGACTCTACGCTTATTAATAGTGAATATACAACAAATCAAAAATCTTCAACAGACAATACAAATCAAAAAAGAGCTCTTTGGTGGGTTTTGGGAATTAATTTTATTTTCTTCATTCTCGAACTTACTACCGGTTTTATTTCCAATTCGATGGGATTAGTTGCTGACAGCTTAGACATGCTTGCTGACAGTTTTGTGTATGGTTTAGCGCTTTTCGCAGTTGGTGGATCTATAATCCTAAAAAAAAGAATAGCGAAAACTGCAGGAATTCTTCAATTAATCCTTGCCATTTTAGGTTTGTCTGAAGTTATCAGACGTTTTATCGGGTTTGAAGAAACACCTGACTTCCTGACAATGATTCTAATGTCTTTCCTTGCGCTTATCGGGAATAGTGTATGCCTCTTTATACTGCAAAAAAGCAAAAGTCAGGAGGCACATATGCAGGCAAGTATGATATTTACGTCAAATGATGTTATTGTTAATTTTGGAGTCATCATTGCCGGTATCTTAGTTTTTCTGACCGGCTCAATTTACCCCGATTTAATTGTTGGAATTATTGTTTTTTTAATTGTAGGAAATGGAGCTTTCCGAATTTTAAAGCTCTCAAAATAGTTTTTAACAGGTTGTTTTTCTTTCATTTTTATAAAAATTCATTTCTCTTGATTTTTAATTATCTGACTATCAACACTTCTATTGATATTAAATTTTGTTCGTTAAAATCTTTTATATTTCATTATATTTTCTGTAATTTTGTAAAATTATTACCAACCCAAA
>LSQX01211143.1_pt1 | contig 13357 bp, 8 predicted proteins | sample 654561 | NCBI WGS metagenome assembly LSQX01 (sample SAMN04489861, study PRJNA283612) | anaerobic digester metagenome | isolation source: 4 biogas reactors fed with cattle manure at either 37C or 55C with and... | place: Denmark: Kongens Lyngby | collected 2014 | reverse complement strand
GTTGGTTTTTAATTAGTGTTTAGTACAACATTTCCGCGGAAACAAATCATTGAATTGCCCATTTTTTAGGTTATTAATGTATTCTTTGGGAGTGACGCCGAACTCTTTTAAAAACGCGCGATAGAATGTCCTCATGGAATGGAATCCACTCTCGAATGCACAATATGTAATATTTTTTTTATTTTCTGACAAAAGAGTTACAGCTTTTTGTAGCCTCAATAAGGTGAGATATTGATTAAAACCGATCTTAAAACAGTTTTTGAAGTATCGTGATATGTAGTATGAGCTATAGCCCAGTGCGCCAGAAAGGTCATCGAGTGATATTTTTTCATGGAAATTACTATCAAGATAAAACAAAATCTTAGATGACAAATCCGCATCTATCGATAACTGTGTTTTTTCGAAGTCGATATTTTCAATTATCACACCTAAAATAACATAGATGTAACCCATCAATCGGAGTTCAGATAACTTTTCATTATTTATACTGAAAATGCAGTCTTTAATAAGTCCGACAACTTTAGGGTCTGAAATAAACGGATTCGCTACTCGNNACATATATGCCGGAATTATAAACACGCTAGAACGGGAATATTCATTCGTTATATACTGATGAGTGTCATAACTTAAAGAAAGTGCCAATTCTCCCTCGCGTAGTGTTTTTTTATGGTTATTTACTATGATGTCCATTTCACCGTTTTCAATAAAGTATAACTCAATTTGTGAATGGAAATGTGGTAGGCATTGGTCGTTTTCATATTCCATATAATAGAGTTTATTATATCTTTCTCTTTCTATTGCAAATTTAGCGTTCATACTTCCTCCAAACAAAACAACAATTGGCACTATATTTTAAAAAAATGGCAAGATACCCGCAATTATTGGTGTTATAATCATTATAAAACAAAGAATATTAAAAGTAAAGAATAATATTCCTCTAAAAAAAATAGCACATGCAATAAATCGGATTTAGTATAATAGCAGAAAAGGAGATTAAAATGATTATCGGAGTACCAAAAGAAATAAAAAACAACGAATATAGGGTAGCTGTTACACCTGATGCAGCAGCCGAGCTTGTGAGATGTAAGAACACAGTATATGTTCAAAAAGGTGCAGGAATCGGATGTGGTTTTTCTGACGAAGATTATAAAAAAGCGGGAGCAGAAATATTAACCAACGCAGATGATGTGTTTGAAAAATCAGAAATGATTTATAAGGTTAAGGAAATTCTCCCTGATGAGTATAAATACATGAATGAAGGAAAAATAGTTTTTACTTACCTTCATTCAAATGCTCATCCTGATATGAACAAGGCTCTGCTCGACAGCAAAATTATTGGTATAGCTTATGAGGATATAATTGACGAAAATAAGCAATTTCCGCTTCTTGCTCCTATGAGTGAGCTTGCAGGAAAGGGAGGGTTTCTTGCGGCACTTTATTACTCCCAGTCGGTTCACGGCGGACCGGGAACATTACTGGCAAATGTTCGCGGAGTTGAAACACCTAAGATTACAATTATAGGTTGCGGCTACTCAGGCATGGGTGCAGCCGAGCTTGCCGCTTCTTTCGGCAACAAGGTCACAATGCTTGATATAAATTATGAAGCAATGGCAAAGGCAAGAGAGCAACTTCCGTCAAACGTTGAGTTTTTGTATTCAACACATGAAAACATTATAAACTGTCTTAAAACCTCCGTTGCAGTTATTAACTGTATTTTGTGGCCAAAAACACGCACGGATCATCTGATTTGCAGGGAGGACCTTTGCATAATGAAAAAAGGTGCTGTTATAATCGATGTTGCATGCGATGATGCCGGAGCGGTTGAAACTTGTCGTTCTACAACACATGACGACCCGATTTATTATGAAGAGGGAATTCTCCACTACTGCGTTGATAATATTCCGTCTGCATTTTCAAGAACAGCTTCTATTAAGCTTTCTTCGGCAACTCTCCCATATGCAAAGGAAATTGCACAAAAAGGTGTAGAAGGTGCGCTCAAAGACAACAAAGGGCTTCGTAGAGGTCTTTCTTTCTGGTATGGAAAGCTTACGCTTTTGGAAACAGCTGAAAAATACGGTCAGGTATTTTTCTCACCAGACGATATTTTTAGTTAACAGTTTATGAAAAAAGGATTGTTTGACTATCTACATATAATTATCGGATCGCTTATCCTTGCTTTAGGGATAAACGTTTTCCTTGCACCCAACAAAATATCAACCGGCGGAGTCGGTGGATTAGCAACCATATTTCTCTATGTATTCAGAATACCGATGTCGTTATCAACACTGGTTTTAAACTTGATACTTTTTGTCATCGGATACAAAACTCTGCCAAAGTCATCAATAGTAAAAACTCTTGTCGGGATTGTATTTTTATCTGTTTTTTTACAGTTAACATCCTACATTAGCTACTATTGTGATGACATGATGATTTCTGCTATTTTCGGCGGAACACTGGTTGGAGTGGGAGTAGGGCTTGTCGTACTTAAAGATGCTTCAACCGGTGGCAGTGATTTTGCAGCAATAATACTTAATAAAGCTATACCGTATATTTCTTTAGCAACTTTTATTCTCATTATAGATGCGTTAATCATTCTAACATCCGGAATGGTTTTCAGAGATTATACAATAATGTTCTACTCAGTGCTTTCCCTTTATGTCAGCACAAAGGTTACTGATATGATAATGGTCAGGGGAGATTACGCAAAATCGGTATTTATAATTTCTGAAAAAAGCAATGTGATTGCAAAAGAAATTTTGGACACAATTGAGAGGGGCGTTACCGGAATTTACAGTAAAGGGCTTTATTACGGGAAAGATGGGCTTATGCTTTTGTGTATAGTAAAGAGCAAAGAGCTTCATATTCTTATGAATATAGTAAAGAAAATAGACAAAGAAGCCTTCGTTATTATTTCCGAGGCGCGCAAGATTTTGGGCGAAGGTTTTAAGGAACAGTAATACTATTCCTCATTTAAAATATTGACAAACTTTTTTNNTAAATTAAATTATTGATTTAATTTATACTAATCCTCATTATTGAACAGTATCTACTATTTTCTTCAATTTGCTTATCATTGAAACCATTTGTGCTCGTGATATTTCCTCATCATCATTTACGCCGCAATCTACCCCATTATCCTCACACCATTTTATTGCATCAGTTTCCGGATTATTCTTTGGTGCCGCATAATGATATAATGCATTTGCAAATTGCTTGTATGTTATGTTTTGTTCGGGTGCAAATATATAATTGTCTGTCCCGGGCATAATTCCTGAATATACAGCCCATGAAGCAGCCTTACTAAAATAACTGTCAACCGGTATGTCGGCAAAATCCAAGTTTCCCGTTTCAGGCTGACTGCCTTTCATTCTATACAGAACAGCAGCTGTCATCCCCCTTGTTGCAGGTGTATAAGGTTCAAATCTGTCGCCTGATACACCGCTTATAATGCCGTTTTTCACCATTAAATCCACATCATTGTAAAACCAATCATTCTCGTCTATGTCTTTAAATGCTTTCGCAGCCGAATCACGGTATATTGTAAACTCATCAACTACCGTCATATCTGTGGTTCGGTATGTTACAACCGAGAATTTTCCGTCGGTAATTTCTATTTTTGATACATTGGGTATGTGCTCCTGATTTTTTACTGCGGCAAAAGGAAAATCCTGATCTTTTATTTTATAGCTCTTGGCTTTGGTGGCGGAATTAAGCGTTAAATACAGTATTCCGTCAGGATTGCTAACCGCTGTCGGAGCTTTATCCCTTCCTTTTCCGTAAAAATAATTTTCCGATTCTGTAATCGGTTCAATCCCATCCATAATATATGTGCGGCAATAAACATGGTCGTGCCCTTGCAGTACAACGTCAATGCCCATTTCTTCAAATATAGGCGCAATATTGTTTCTGAAGCCTTCGGGGGCAATTATATGGCTGTCATTCGCATGATTAGATACCGTATAAACCGACTCGTGCATGGCAACAATCTTCCATTTAAAATTGATATTCTTTGTTTCTTCCATCACCTGTTCCATAAACGCTTTATGCTCGTCAGCCGATTCCAACTCATTTGCATTATTCAAAACTATAAACAGAACATCATTGTATACAAAATAGCTGTCACCTCCGGCAACTGTTACTCCGTACTGTGACGATTCGTTGGCAATGTTAAAATGCTGACTATATGCATTGGAATTGGTATCGTGATTTCCGATTACAGTTGCCACACGGTATTTTTTAAAGAAATCGTGGTCAAGAAACCTATCGTATTCATCTTCGTTCCACGCCTTATTCACCTGGTCGCCAAGGGAAAAAACAAAAGATATATCAGAGAATTGCTCTTCATTATCAAGCCTATACAAAGTTCTTTTCCATTCTTCTGTATCTGTATCCTTATTAAAAACCCCACTGCTGGCATCTCCAAAGCTTGCGCCAATTTGTGCGTCCGCCAAACATGCGAAGTTGAAATTGCCTTTTGCACCTGTTTTGAATGTGTACTGATTACTTTGAAATCCGTTTCCACTAATCATATATACATATTCAGTATCCGGTTCAAGCCCGGTAACAGTTGCTTTATTACAGTATTTATTTATATCATTTGACATAATGGTAGTTGTCGAAATTTTCTGTACATTCTCCGGCATTGCACCGTCAATTAATTCACTCTTTTTAACAAAACTCAAAGTATTTGCGTCTTTTTTAGTTGAATGCCAAGTGAAATTTGCCTTGCTTTCATCATCCCCCATAGATATACAGAGATTTGTTACGTGCTCAATCGGTTCGTCAACAAGCCTCAGGTTTGTCATGTTAAACCAGATATTATCTGAGGTCGCATTTCCGTTATGCAGCTCAACGGCAATTGTATTTTTACCTTGTTTCAGTATACTCAAATCATATACCTCAAAGGTTATTTGCGTAAAATAGCGATAATTTGAACCCCCGTGAACCGTATTGCTGTCAATAGGGTGACACAGCGCCTTTTTTTCAGGTGTAACGGCGGTATCATCTAATGTAGCTGCTTTCTTTCCGTTAATATATATGATTGCGCCGTCATCATACTGAATATCCCCCACAAGCTTTGTCATACCCGAAAGCGTCGGAACTTCAAATTCCGTTCTGAAAAAATATGTAGGAATACAATTTGTTCCCTCGCAGCCTAATAAAACTGTATCTGCAACATAGCCATATCCTAAATCTGCGCCGCCTTTTTTAGCTCCAAATGGCCCATTCGCTGTTTTCCATCGACTATCATCGAAGTCTGGTGCAGCCCATGAGGTTCGCTCATATCCAGCACTTGAAGAATCACCGGCAGGGTCTGTATTATCATCAAGGTACTTCCAAACCGTATTACTGTCAATACCAAGCTGATAAACCTTTTCCGGGTATATTTTTTCTGCAAAGCCTGTTGTAGCAACTGCCGAAAACAACATTACCATAGAAATAAATAACGTTAAAGCTCTTTTCATTTTCATTTTCATAACCATCCTTTCGTTTTTTTAAGCTTGGGTAACGCCATAAATACAAAGCTACCCATCACTTAAGCCTTTGCTTTTCCCGTCGCAAATCCGTTGTATTCATTTAAAAAACCTTCGGCATATTTTTTCATACAAATGGATATAATATCATCTTTAAATCCAAAGGTTATATTTAAATTACCAAAGTATTTATCTATAATCTGTACCTTAATAAACAATTTTTGCGGTTCAACCCACGCAGCAGAGGCAGCACACCTGTAATAATTATTAGGTTCAAATACCGTCCCTATATTATTTGAATATCCCTCTTGAGGGAAGAGACCATATTCGTTTTTACACATGCCAAATGTAATAGCTTTATCACCTTTTTCATTTGTATATTCAAAAACACCTGTCTTGCCGCAAAAGGTCAGTTTAATTCTATTAATCCCCATTGGATTCTTATCAATCATATATGTGACTCCGCTAATTTTATCTGAAAATGCGGAATTACTGTTTCCGTGTGCAGATGAAAGAGTTAGCCCTTGTATATAGTTTTCCAAATTATTATAAGCATTATTGTCGGTTTCAACTTTGGCAGGATTAGCAATTAGTTCAAAAAAATTATCTATAATAATTTTTTTAGCCATATCATTGCCTTGGTTGTCACCGTTGTATATCATAATCAAATCCTTATCAGGCACGCATACCGCTAACTGACACCCCATTCCGTTAAAAAAATATGCGTTATTATATGTCATCCAAAACTGATACCCATAGCCTTGTGTATCATAATCGTCATATCCTGAAAGGTTGTTATCAATTTGTTTGCTTGTTGCCTTACTTAGATATTCAGCGTTTAATATTTGTTCTTCGTTCCATTTCCCTTCATTCATAACAAACCTTGCTACCTTCAGCAAATCGAGCGGTGTACACAGTACTCCTGAATCTCCCCATGAATGTCCGCCAGGGCATTTAAGACAATATGCTTCTTTGGACACACCAATTTTATCAAAAAGCTTCAGATGCAGATAATCCATAAAAGGCATTTTGGTAATTCTTTCAACCAATGCACCTAAAACAAACGAGCCGGAGCTGTCGTACTGAAAAATCAAACCGGGGCATCTTGAAAAAGCATTATCATTATCAAAATAGTATTGCACTCTGTCATTCGATTTAGCGACAAACCAGTTCCTGTCCTGTTTTGCAGTACTCATAATCAGCATATCACGGATTGTTTGTTTTCTCATATTCTCATCTAACTGAGCTTCAAATTCATCTTCAAAATAATTAATAATCTTATCGTCCAATGAAATAAATCCATCCTGCTCCAAAAAACCGATTGCAATAGAAACAAAGCTCTTGCTAATTGAGTACATCCTATGCAAATCCCCTTGTTTGAAAGGCTCCCAATAATGCTCAAAAAATATCTTATCACCCTTTGATAAAATCAAGTTATGGGTTGAAAGATTATGTTTTTCCAAGGCTTTAATATATTTAATTACATTTTCAGATGAAACTCCAATATCCTCCGGTTTAACGACATTCATAGTATTTCCTTGCCTTTCGTAATACTAAATACTCTGTAATACTATATGCGAACCTCCGCCGATGCTTTGTTCTTATAGCAAATACGTTCACCCTCATCATAAAGACTGTCCAGGTAGGACAGATAACTTTCTTTAGATTCAAAGGGTGCGTTGTATCCTTCGATTATATCCCTTGCTCTGCGTGCATTGTCTCCGAGAAGAAGTCTAAGCATAGCAAGCTGCCATTTTGCCGATTTTATTATTGCTGTTTCATTGTCAATTATACGGTAATTATCACCGTGACAGATACCCCCTGCACCGGGGATATAGGGGTGGAGTATTGGCATTACGCATGATAAATCTCCCATATCTGTACTACCTGCGGCGATTACACCGGTTTCTTCAAATATTTCACCCGGCACTGCTATGGCCAGAGCCTCCCGTGCTAATTCAATCATTTTCGTATCATTTACATATGGTGCGTAGCCCGGTATGTCCCTGATTTCAATATTCGCACCAAGCGACAGCGCCGCGCCGCATAACGCACGATTTGTTTTGTGGTTGGCATTGTTTATAGCAGCAAAGCTACTGCCTCTGACTTGGCATTCAAGGCGTAATAGGTCAGGAATGGCATTAACGACACTTCCTCCATTGGTGATAATCGGATGCACCCTTATGATATCCTTTTCCTGAAAGGTTTCACGAATAGCATTAACTGCGTTTAACCCTAAGTTTGCAGCATATAGCGCATTGCACCCCTTCCACGGGGCATCTCCGGCATGGGCGGAAACGCCGTGATAAATGATTTCTTTTCCGATGAACCCAACACCGCCCTTATCAACCTCATAACCACCGGAGGCACTTGTGTGCACCATAAACGCAGCATCCACACCATCAAAATATCCTCTGCTTAAAAACTCCGTCTTGCCGCCGAAATACTTGATTACACCTTTTTCTCTCAGCTTGCTTCGGTAATCCAATTCAATCATTTCCTCAGCAGGAACGGCGCAAAGTCTGATTTTACCGTACATATTATCCAACGCACCCGGCTCCCGTAGTGCCGCCGCAACGCCAACAAGTGCAGCACACTGTGCGCTGTGTCCGCAGCAATGCACGGCACCAGTCGACGGATCGGCTTCAGGGTGAGCGGCACAAATCAGTGCATCCAATTCCCCTAAAACCAAAATTTCCGGCCCCGGTCTGCCTGTATCAAGTACAGTATAAAAGCCCGGAATATTCTCAGCGGTAACAAGCTCATATCCAAGCTTCTTAAATATATTCTCCATATAGCGGCTTGTTTTTACCTCACGGTATCCGCTCTCAGGATTTTCCCATATGTATTTATGGGTATTAAAAACCAGATCTCGATATTTCCCAACTGCTGTTACAACTGATTTCTTATGCATTCATTCTCCTCCGCAAAACTTCTGTCTTTTTCTTCCCCGGTATGTTCATACATAAGCCACATATAATCCATATAGCTTTTAAGTATTTTATCAACCGACCAGTCAAGCTTTCTAAGTTCATCACGCCAAAGGCTTTCCCATTCAAGTGAAAGGCAGCCCTTATAATTACCATTATTTAAGATGCCAATAATTTCCTTTATCGGCATCTCCCCTTCACCAATCGGTGTGTATTCGTAATCATGCCAAGTGGCATCATCTCGTTTTTTACCATCTTTAATATGAACATGTGATATATATTTTCCAATCAGTTCCCATGTTTCCTCCGGACTTTCACCGTCTTCAATAGGGTGCATAATGTCCCATATTATTTTGAGATTTCCCCTGTCAACATCTTCAATAAGCGTTTTAAGTACCCTTCCTGTTGAATATTCATTGTGAGTTTCCACCCAAATTTCCTTTGACGTATAGTCACACATTGTCCGAAGCGACTTTACAATTTCGCTATGCTCGAAAAGAATTTTAGGGTCGCTGTAGCGTCTGCGAAAGTTACCTAGAAAAACACGCATACCTAATATGTTGGTATTCTCCATTTGTGATAATATTGTCTTCGCATCTTCGAGCTGCTGTTCGTTCACATCGCGTATGCAAATACTACTGCCAACATTTATAACATTGAGAAAGTCCGCATGAACAAAGCTGTTATCAGGTTTTGTACGCACCTCAACACCAAAGAAGCCGTATTTGTCACACAATTCTTTTAACCTCCGTGCATCGTAATCCATGCAAGGAAGTGTTGAAAATATATGTTTCAAAGTATCCTCCTTTAGGCTATTGTCATTGTTTGCGCAATCTCTTTTGTTATTTCATTTAACATTTTCCCGCCACCGAAATAGCTTTCTATATCGTCAATTAAGTATCCTGTTATTTTGCTTCGCTTGTCAAAGGTTGGTCCTGCCTGGTGAGGAAACACAACTACATTTTCAAGGGTTAATAGCTCACTGGTTTGGGGCAGCGGCTCTTTCTCATACACATCCAAAAGCGCTCTGAAACGGTTCTCCTTTAAGCTCTCAATCAAAGCTTTTTCATCAATTACCGAACCTCTTGATGTATTGATAAATATTGCGCCGTTTTTAAGCATTTTGAAATGCTTTTCATTAATCATATGGTATGTTTGCGGACATTTTGCGGTATGCACCGATATCACCTTGCACGTTTGGAATATTTCGTCCAGACTTGCATATGAAAACCCCATATTACGTGCGGTTTCTTCATTGGGTCTTGTGGAATACACTTTAATTTTGCAGTTATACGGTTTAAGCATTTCAATTACATTTCTCGAAATTGAACCTAACGAAACAAGGCCTACTTCTTGCTCTATAAGTCCCTCAGTATGTGCATCCCATACCCATTTGCCATGCTTTAAATCGCTTGAATATTTCCCCATATCCCTTAGCATGAAAAGCATATATGATATTACGCCCTCCGCAACAGAGCGTGCATAATACCTGTTTCCGCTAAGCACACTTACGTCTGTATCAAAAACCCCCAAATCTATTATCCCACCTACAGTGCCGCCTGTATGAACTATAAGTTTTACATTTCCTAAATATTCTTTCTTGATTGTCGGCTGCCCCCAACCTGTTATCAGCACATCGGTGGTGAGAAGCATATTTTTAAGCTCCTCACCCACCAAAGCTGTGTCGCTTCCATTTAAGGTCAATTTAGAAATGCTTTGTAACCGCAAAATAATATCATCAGTAATAAAGCTATCTCTTACTCTGCCCCTTGGCAGATTTACGAATATGTTCACAGTCATATCACCCTTTAATCAATCGGTTTTCGAGCTGATTCATTCTACAAGCGAGGCATCGTTAAACACAACAACCTCTTTAAGCTCATCGCTTCTGTATCTTAACAGAATCCTTGAATATGCGTCATTCCCATTGTGAACATAGTCGGCAATGTCATCATATGTCCCGGCATAAACCCTATGATTCTCCTTTTCGGAAGAGTCATATACGGTAACAGGCGTTGAAGCGTTTATTTGCGCGTATAGTATGTTGCTTGTATTATTCCACTCAATATCATTAGGTCGTATATTTATAGTTTTGGTAGTACCTCCGCTTGCATATACGAATTCGATTAAGCCCTCCGCACGTGATTTAACATAACCATGGAATACATGAGTGCTCTGTTCGACTTCTTTAACGTTGATAAGTTCTGTCTGTCCTTTACTGATATTTTTCAGAGTAACGGTCTTATCATCTTTGTTGTATTTTACTACTGCTGTTGAACTATCAACATATACTAAATGTCCAAGATAATCCGTATCGTAACGTATAACATCACCCTGTATTAATTTAAGTCCTTCAAATGTGCTTTCATATTTTGGAGAAACCTTTACCTTTTTCATCGCTCCGTTTATTATACCCTCTACGCAGCTTAAAACCTCATTTGTACCTTCGTCATATACCTTATAAACTTTGTTGACGGTCAAAAATGTATGATTATAAGACATACCATACCCATTATATGTAATGATAAGTGCCGCATACGGTGATGAATTGTCAACCTTATATGCTGCAAGGTAATATGAGTTACCTCTAGTCATTGAAGTGGCACTACCGTATGATAAATAATTATCATCTTCGAGATAAGCTTTGTCAGAAAGGTTCGTGGTCCTTATAGCAATATGAGTGGTTGTTGTGTCTGTGGGAATTGAGAATCCCAAGCTTCCGTCACTGCTGAAAACGCTTGTACTGCTTGAAATATGTGTAAGTGAATTCATACCCTCATCAGTACCAACAATCGGTGTGTCCAGTTCTGATATTTCGTTGTTATCATTGAGCTTATATCTTACAGGAAAAACACCGGTAGGCAAGTTGCTTGAACCTACCGTAACAGTCCCAACCATCGATATTTTTGTATATGCATCATCATAGCTTTTGCATCTTGTTCCGTCAATTACAGCATTTGGAGTAAGCGAATAAATCTCTGATTTTAAGCCGGAGCCATAGATTTTCATGCTTATCTTCCTGGATACACCTTTGTCTCTGTGGCTTGCTATAACAAGGCCATATTGAAATACACCGGTATTGTTGTTGCCTATATATGCGATATTTGAAAAAGCATCAAGGTATGCACTTATTCCGCTTCCTACACCGGGTAAGCTTTTCTCGGCTTTTTTATTTACCCTGTATTTATCTGAGTTATCAAGAATAATTGTTGTTGTTTCACCTATTTGCTCAACCTCTGTTATAACACCGCTTATTTTACGGTCGGAAACAATCATTTTTATAACTCTTGCCGTGCATTTTTCATCGTTTGCTGCAACAGATATTACCGTTCCATTTACCAAATCTTCAATTACAGCCTTTGTTCCGTCGGCAAAGGTAAGGGAGTATTCTTCAAAAAGGCTTTCGTCAATATTAATGGAAATCCCGTCGTCGTGTTTATCGAATATAAGGCTGCTTTTACTCAGTACATTATTAACTACATAGGTTTCGTATGCAACAACTCTTATTATATTATAGCGCCCGTCACTGTTGTTGTCAACCACTGAAATCTCACCGTTTTTGTTGTCTAAAAATTCCTTAGTTAACGATTTTTTATCGGGATAGTATGTTCCGTTATATATAACAGAATAGTTTTCGTCTAAAAGCAGCACTACTATCTTTTCATCTTCGTCATCGTAATACGAGATGGTGTTGTCAATCATCTCTTCTACATCGTCAAGGCTTATTGTAACAATATCATTCATACCCTTATTCATTTCGTAGTACAAACAAACTGATTTGTCGAGGGCTTCATCATATCTGTAATACACCGTTACATAGCCGCCTATTTCATTGGCAATATCTGTTGTGCCGCAGTTTAGGTTTATATATTTTCCCCCGCTGTCTAATTGAATGCTATTCTCCGGCAAATCAGATTCCGAATAGAAGGTGGTCAATGAATTTGCGACAACAATTCCTCTATGCGAAAATACGTTATGCCATTTTTCCAATATTGTTAAAGCTGTGTCCTCCTCAAAGCTATTTGGCCCTGTAATATTTACAATGTTGAGCTTTAAAGAATTGAACAGAAGTGAAACCATATCACCGCCAAGCAGTATATCGTTATAGCCGCACTCCACACCCGACATCAACTGTTTTTTCGCCGCTATAGCATTATAACCGGTCGGATAGCCTCCGAGTTCCTCAGCAAAATATGAATAGTCTGTTACACCAAGTATTATCTTGACTGCTTCGGATAATGTAATAGGTTCATTGGGGTAAAAATTTTGTTCGTTATCCAGCACACCAAGCTGTGCTAAAAACTCGATAGACGGCGCATACTCATTTGTTAATGAAACGTCACTAAACACCTCGCCTGTTGCTTTGTACCCTTCAGGCATACCTTTAATATATGCCGCCATCTGAGCGAAGTATCCCTTTTTAATTTCTGCATTATAATTGAAATCAAATGTACCATCAATCATTCCCAAAGAAACAAGTAAATTTAAGACATTTTCACGTTTGCTTGAAACAGATGTGCTTTCCTTTTCTGTTGTCAGTCGCTTTTTTGCGGCTGCATTAGCATATTGTGAGCTCATAAAATTATATATAAGCTGAGCCGCCTGAGCACGTGAAGCAAGAGTCTTAGGTGCAAAGGTATTTTCATCAATGCCGTTTATAATACCAGCCGACTTTAAAGCATAGACAGCAGTTTTAGCATAATCTGATATTTCGTTATCATCATCGAACACATCATAACCCTCATCAGCTGTGTTGACGGTATCACTTATTGTATTATAAATTATTTTCGTCATATCCTCCCTTGTTATGTCGCTGTTGGGATTAAAGTGATTTTTATCAATACCGCTTACAATACCTTTTTCGTAAGCACACATTATATATGCAAACGCCCAGTTTCCCGCAGGCACATCTTCAAACACCTGCTCATATTCCGCGGACACATCATAGAAGGC
>LSQX01204068.1_pt1 | contig 13357 bp, 7 predicted proteins | sample 654561 | NCBI WGS metagenome assembly LSQX01 (sample SAMN04489861, study PRJNA283612) | anaerobic digester metagenome | isolation source: 4 biogas reactors fed with cattle manure at either 37C or 55C with and... | place: Denmark: Kongens Lyngby | collected 2014 | reverse complement strand
CAAGCCCAAGCCCAAGCCCAAGCCCCAGCACTAGCACCAGCACCTGGCCTCGTTCGTGTCGGCAACTTTCTCGGTTCGGTGATCGCCGCGGCTTGGAGCTCACTCTTTGCGTCAATCGGCGTCGTCGTCGCCCACTGCGAACGCTGGTTGCACGACAGCAAGAAGGCGTTGTACGGCCTCGCGGTCACACGCATCGTCTTAGGGCTCGCGATGCTCGGCCTTATGCTCGCGAACTTCGGAACTCGCCTCTACACCTTCGGATCGGGCGCTGCCTGGAACGGCGAAGCCGCAGAACCAGTCAGCGACTTTCCAAAGATTTGGGTGTTTAGTCTCTTTCACCGGGTAGCGACCAACGACGCACTCTTCACGCTCTGCTACATTGCGTTGATGCTCTTGCTCGTCGCGTTCATTCTCGGCTGGCGGTTTCGCGTCATACACCCGCTCGTCTTTGTCGGTTGGGTCAGCTTCATTGAGATGAACGATATGGTCGGTGACCAAAGTGACAACATGCAACGAATTGTGCTGCTGCTGTTCTTTTTCGCCGACCCGGCGGCACGCTGGTCACTCGACGCTCGACGCCGAAGCGCGAAAGGCGAATGGTTCGCCGACGGCAGCGGGCCCCGCCAGATGGGCACCGTGCTCCACAACCTGGCAATCGTTGCGCTTGCGACCCAAGTGTTCTTTGTCTACGTGTCAGGCGGGCTCTATAAATCGCAAGGTTCGCCCTGGGCGTCTGGCTGGGCCGTCTACGACCCACTCCAGACGATGCGTTTTGGCAACTGGCCCGTGCTCAGCGACCTGCTGACCGCCTGGGGGCCGATGGTGGCGCTCGCCACCTGGGGTTCGGTGCTCATTCAAATCGGGTTTCCGCTCATGCTGCTGTTCCGCCCGACACGCCTGTTCGCACTCGCCTCAATTTTGATGTTTCACGCCGCAATCGGTGTCGTGATGGGGTTGCCGTGGTTCTCAATCACCATGATCGCGATTGACGCAATCTTCATTCGTGACCGATCATGGCAGCGTCTCGAGAGCGGGCTGAAACGCCGCTGGAAGGCAAGTGCACAAGCTGGCGTGTAAGCCGACGCGCGAGCGAGTTCGCAAGCCGCGGGGTAGTGGTTGATCGCGGAGGCTGGTGACGCGCAAGCGATCCTCGTAGATCATGTGATGCGCTAAGCTTGAGTGGCCCCTCATGTGGCGCTATCTTCGTAAACTCCCCCAGGGCAGAAATGCAGCNNAGGGTAGCGGGGCTCTAGCGGGTGCATGGGGGGTCTTTCGTACTCACCCACAGATGGGCAGACGGCATGAGCAAAGCACACTGGAAAACTGAACCCGCCAAGCTGTTACGCGTGAATGAAGGTTTTCAACTCCGCGACATTGACCCAGACAGCACCCCCGGGTTCAAAGGTTCAAAATCAGACGGCGAGAAAGCTCTCGGGCAGGGACTCGACGAACTCGCCGACCTGCAAGAGCGACTCTTCGCGCAAAGCCGCAGCGGCAGCGCTGAAGACGCCGTGCTGCTCGTCATTCAAGGCATGGACACGGCGGGTAAGGGTGGCATCGTGCGTCATGTGGTCGGGGCAGTCGACCCGCAGGGGGTCTCGATCGCGTCATTCAAGAAACCCACCAAGCAAGAACTGCTGCACGACTTTCTCTGGCGCATTGAAAAGCAACTGCCCGAACACGGCGCGCTTGGAGTGTTCGACCGGTCGCACTACGAAGATGTGCTCATCGGCAAGGTGCGGCAGCTTGCGCCACCGGCCGAGATCGAGCGACGCTACGGTGCCATCAACAATTTTGAGAAACGCGTCATCGCAACCGGCACTCGGGTAGTGAAAGTGATGCTGCACATTTCAAAAGGTGAGCAGAAGTGGCGGCTGCAAGAACGGCTCGAACGCCCCGACAAATATTGGAAGTACAACCCGGGTGATGTCGACGAACGCCTGTTGTGGGCTGACTATCAGGCGGCCTACCAAACGATGCTCGAGCGCACTTCGACAGACATTGCCCCCTGGTATGTCGTACCGGCGAACGAGAAATGGTACGCGCGACTTGCCGTGCAAGAGCTGCTGCTCGGGGTGTTGAAAGATGTCAACCCCCAATGGCCCGCTGCCGACTTTGATATTGAGGCAGAAAAGCGGCGGCTTGCTGCCAGCTGAGCCACGCAATCAGTGCAATCAAGTGTGCAATCGATAGACTTCACAGCGTGACCGCTTCTCTCTATCTCACCTCGGCCGAAGGCAGAACCGGTAAGAGCGCTGTGGCGCTCGGAGTGCTTGACGCGCTGCTCGCTGATGCGCCACGAGTGGGCGTGTTTCGGCCGCTCATTCGAAGCCGACATGAGCGTGATCGGGTGCTCGAGTTGTTGCTTGAGCGCGCGACTGCCGAAGCCGCGTATGAGCAGTGCGTGGGCGTCACGTATGAAGAGGCGCACGATGACCCCGAGGCGGCGCTCGCCAATATTGTTGCTGCCTATCAGGGGTTGCGGGCCCGGTGCGATGCGGTGCTCGTGGTGGGTAGCGATTTCACCGACGTTGCAGTGCCGACCGAGTTGACGTTCAATGCGCGGGTCGCGGCGAATCTCGATGCCCCAGTGATGTTGATTCTTGGCGGCAGGGATCGCGACAGCGTCGAGACGCTCGGTCAGTCTGAGGCGCGTTCGGCCGCTGATGTCGCGCAGCTTGCCGAGCTCAGCCTGCATGAGTTGCGCGCTGAGCATGCGCAGTTAATTGCCGTTGTGGTGAACCGGGCCGATCCTGAGTCGCTGGAAGAGATCGAGATGGCGGTGACGGCCGAACTGCCTGCCGAGGTGGCAGTGTGGACGGTTCCCGAGCAGCTGTCGCTCGTGTCGCCGACGGTGACGGCCGTGCTCGAAGCGGTCGAAGGCACATTGGTGCGTGGTAGCGAAGACGCGCTCGCGCGTGATGTGAGCAGCATTGTGATTGCGGGCATGTCAATGGAGAATGTGTTGCCGCGCCTCATCGAATCGTCAGTGGTGGTAGTAGCGGCAGACCGTGCCGAGACGCTGCTTGCGGTCACGATGGCGCACGAGGCGGCGACGTTCCCTGACCTCGCGGCAGTGGTGCTGAATGGCGACTTTGAGCTTTCTGCGGGGGTTGCACGTCTGTTAGACGGTGTTGGGTCGTCGTTACCGGTGATTCGAACTTCTCATGGCACTTTTGATACGGCGCAGAGGATCATGCAGGCCCGCGGGCTGCTCACCGCCGAGGCGCATGGGCGGCTTGAAGCGGCCATCGGCCTGTTTCGTGAGCGGGTAGACATCGCGCGACTGCGAGACCTGTTGAGCGTGCACCGGGGTGGCATTCGCACGCCAGTGATGTTCGCCTATGAGCTGTTTGAGCGGGCAGCTGCGGCTGACGCACATATTGTGTTGCCAGAGGCGTCAGACGATCGTATTCTGCATGCCGCGCATACGTTACTCGCCCGTGGCACGGTGAGGCTCACGCTCTTGGGCGACGAAGTAGCTGTGCGTGCACGGGCTGCCGAGCTCGGGTTGATGATCGATGACGCTGAGGTGGTTGACCCGTTGACGTCGCCCTGGCGTGAGGAGTTCGTCGCTGAGTATGTGCGGTTGCGCGCGCACAAGGGCGTAACGCCGGAGCAGGCGAGCGACCGCATCAGCGATGTCAGCTATTTCGGCACCATGATGGTGCATTTGGGGTATGCCGATGGCATGGTGTCGGGGGCTGCGCACACGACGGCGCATACGATTCGGCCGAGCCTCGAGATTATTAAGACGGTGCCTGGGGTATCGGTAGTGTCGAGTGTCTTCTTTATGGCGCTCGCCGACCGGGTGCTCGTTTATGGCGACTGCGCGGTGAACCCCGATCCCACCGCGACGCAACTTGCCGACATTGCGATCTCTTCTGCCGAAACGGCTGAACAGTTCGGTGTTGAACCCCGCATTGCCATGCTCTCGTATTCGACTGGCGATTCTGGCGGGGGAGCCGATGTCGATAAGGTGCGTCAAGCGACAGAGCTGGTGCAATCGGCTCGGCCAGACTTGGCGGTCGCGGGCCCCATCCAATATGACGCAGCGAGCGACCCCTCTGTGGGAGCCTCGAAGATGCCCGGGTCAGATGTTGCCGGCCATGCGACCGTGTTTATATTCCCTGACCTGAATACGGGCAACAATACTTATAAGGCAGTGCAGCGATCGGCGGGAGCCGTGGCGGTTGGGCCAGTGCTGCAGGGTCTCAACAAGCCAGTGAATGACCTCTCTCGGGGGGCCACCATTGAAGACATTCTTAATACGGTCGCGATTACTGCGGTGCAGAAGAAGGCATAACGGCAGCATGCAAAATATTCTGGTGATCAATGCGGGCTCTTCGTCAATCAAGTACCAATTGATTGATGCTGAACGCGCCACTCGCCTCGCCTCGGGTCTCGTCGAACGCATCGGCGAACGTCAGGTCGGTGAGGTGGCTGCGGGTCGCGTCAAACACGAGGCGGCGGGACGCACGCTCGAGTGGCGCACGAACATTGCCGATCACACCGAGGGGTTCGCGCAGCTCACTCGGGCCTTTGCAGAGAGTGGGACGCCCCTTGACTCGCTTGGAATCATTGCGGTCGGGCATCGGGTTGTGCAGGGCGGCAGCGATTTTCTTGAGCCCACGCTGATCAATGACGCGGTTGCGCAACGCATACTTGAATTGGCAGAACTTGCGCCTCTGCACAATCCTGGGCACTACGACGCAATTGTTGCGGCCCGTGCTGCCTTTGAGAGCGTGCCGCATGTCGCCGTCTTCGACACCTCGTTCCACCAAACCATGCCGCCCGCTGCATATAGTTATGCGATCGACCCTGAAGTGGCCGAGAAACACGGTATTCGCAGGTATGGGTTTCACGGTATCTCGCATCAGGTTGTCTCGCAGCGGGCCGCGGCCGTGATCGGTCGCCCGGTGCACCAGCTCAAGCAGATCGTGCTGCATATTGGCAATGGTGCTTCTGCGTCGGCGATTCACCGTGGTCGTTCGATCGACACGTCAATGGGGCTTACCCCGCTTGAAGGACTCATGATGGGTACTCGCAGCGGTGATATTGACCCGGGGGTGTTGTTGCATCTGCTGCGGGCCGGTTATGACGCTGACGGCGTCGACAAGCTGCTCAACAAGCACAGTGGTTTGTTTGGCATGGCCGGTTCCAATGATATGCGAGACGTGCGGCAGGCGGCCGAGGTCGGCGATGCTGCGGCCCAGCTTGCCATCGACGTGTATGTGCACCGGCTACGCCACTATGTGGGTGCTTATCTGCTCGAACTCGGTGGCGCCGACACCATTGTGTTCACCGCGGGTGTCGGTGAGAACAACCCGGGGTTGCGGGCTCGGGTATGCGAGGGGCTCTCATGGTTTGGTATTGAGCTCGACCCAGAGCGCAACGCAGCGCAGTCTGACACTGCGCGGGTGATCAGTAGCGACGGCTCGCGTGTTGCCATTCTCGTCGTGCCCACCGATGAAGAGGTCGAGATCGCAAAGCAGACGCGTGCACTTGTGACCGCGTGATAGCTTGGCGGTCTTGCGGCTTTGCGACCATCGGGGCGCAACCGTATGAGGGGTGAGATGCTCGAACGCACAGGGCCGCGGTTTATAGGCGTACAGTTCGTTGCGCTCGCGTTGGCGTGGGGCTCCAGCTTTCTGTTTATCAAGATCGCACTTGAGGGTGTGAACCCTGCCCAGATCATGCTCGCACGGTTGCTCTTCGGTGCCGCGCTGCTCACAGCGGTGATGCTCATCTCGCGTCGTGCATACCCGCGTGGCTGGCGAGTCTGGCGTTCGTTGTTGTTCATCTCGATCTTTCTCGCGGTCATTCCCTTCACCCTGTATGCGTGGGCGGGGCAGCATATTCCGTCTGGGTTATCAAGTATCTACAACGCGACCACGCCGTTCGCCACCATGATCTTTGCGATGATGCTGCTGCCAGACGAGAAGCTAACGCGCGGCGGTGTGCTCGGGCTTATCGTTGGTTCGGTAGGTGTCGTTGTGATCGCAGCACCTTGGAATATTTCGTTTGAGGGCAGCGGCGCCGACCAGTTGCTCGCGCAACTCGCATGCCTGGGGGCGAATGCATGTTACGCGATCTCGTATGTGCTGCAACGCCGTCTGCTTCGTGGGGGCCAGTACGACCCCACGTCGATTGCAGCCAGCCAGATTCTGCTTGCCGCTTTGCTCGGACTGCTGCTGGCCCCGCTGATCGGTGGCCTCGAGCCCGTGCAACTGAGCGTGCCAGTGGTCGTCAGCCTTGCGCTGCTCGGCATGCTCGGCACCGGGTTGGCCTACATCTGGGTGAATAACATCATTGTGACCTGGGGCCCAACGCCGGCTTCCACGGTGACCTATGTGACCCCGGTCGTTGGCGTCGTGCTCGGGATCGTGGTGCTCGGCGAAACACTGCATTGGAACGAACCGGTTGGGGGAGTGATCATTCTGCTCGGAGTGCTGCTCACGCAAGGCGTGCTGCGATCGCGCAGCTGAGCAGGCACGATGGCTCGCGGTGTGTTCTTGTACGAGCACAATGTCAGCCGTCGCCGGTAGCATTGTGGCGTGGCTACCGCACTATATCGCCGTTATCGGCCAGAGGCATTTGCCGAGATGATCGGCCAGGCTCACGTGACCGAGCCCTTGATGACGGCGCTGCGCGCTGAGCGCATCGGGCATGCCTATCTCTTTAGCGGGCCACGTGGCTGCGGCAAGACCACCTCGGCACGTATTCTGGCGCGCTGCCTGAACTGCGTGAACGGCCCCACTGACAACCCTTGCGGCACCTGCCCGAGTTGTGTCGAGTTGAGCCGCGACGGTGGGGGCTCGCTCGACGTGGTCGAGATCGATGCCGCGAGCCATGGCGGTGTTGACGATGCCCGCGATCTGCGCGAACGAGCCGTGTTTGCGCCGGCGCGCGATCGCTACAAGATCTTCATCATCGACGAGGCTCACATGGTGACGCCCGGCGGCTTTAACGCGCTGCTCAAGATTGTCGAAGAGCCGCCACCGCATGTGAAGTTTATTTTCGCGACTACCGAGCCAGAAAAGGTCATCGGCACGATTCGTTCGCGCACACATCACTACCCGTTTCGGTTGATTGCTCCGGGCACTTTGATCGATTATGTGCAGCAGTTGTGCGATAGCGAGAGCGTGGTTGTCGAGCCGGGGGTGCTGCCACTCGTGGTGCGCGCCGGCGGGGGCTCAGTGCGCGACACACTCTCGATTCTCGATCAGCTCATCGCGGGTAGCGAGAACGGCAATGTGTCACTTGCGAGAGCCACAGGCCTGCTCGGGTTCACGAGCACCGAACTCATTGATGAGGTAGTGCTCGCGCTGAGCTCGGGTGATCAAGCCGCGGCGTTTGGCGCCACCGACCGGGTAGTGCAAACCGGTCAAGACCCGCGTCGTTTCGTTGAAGATCTGCTTGAGCGGTTGAGAGACCTCATCATTATCGCCGCGACCTCGGTGCAGGGCGCCTCGGCAGTGTTTCGGGGGGTGCCAGAAGACCAGCTGCGCCGCATGTTTGAGCAGTCGCAGGCTTTCGCGCCGGGGCAGCTGTCGCGCATCGCAGATACGGTGAGCAACACACTCGACACGATGGTCGGTGCGACTGCACCGAGACTGCATCTCGAACTGATGATCGCGCGCGCACTGCTGGTGCAGGGGGCTGGGCAGAGTGGCTCTGCTGAGTCAAGTCATGTGTCAGCGCGAGGCCAGGTGCCAGCGGCTGCGGCTTCCAACCCCGTGCGCGGTGCAGCGGCAGAGCCGCAGCCTGCAGCTTCGTCACCCTCAGCGCAGCCACCGGGACCGACACAAATGCAGGCAGCGGCACAGGAGCAGGCACCGGCCCAGATGCAGGCGCCGACTTCGACAGCAGCGCCAGCGCCTGCCCAGCCGCCCGGTGGCGTAAGCGGGGCAGCCAGCGCCTCTGGCGGCGCACCGCACAGCGCGACGGGCAGTGCGGCCCCCGCAGTCGATGTGATTGCCGCCATGCGCTCGGCGCGAGATTTTTTGAAGTCTGATGGTGCGGGGGCACAACGACCGCCGTTGGTGCCGCTGGGCGGCCATGCTCCTACTGCGCCTAGCGCGTCTACCGGGCACACCGTGCCCGAGTCGCAACCGCCGAACCCTGCGGCAGCTGAGCTTGAGTCGCCTTCATCTTTCGGTGAAGAATCACCTCACCTCGCTACTGCTGAACCCGAGTCGTCTTCGTCATTCGGCGCGCAGTCACCGAACCTCACCCCTGCCGAGCAGGTCTCGCTGCATGAGCTGCTCGACATCTGGCCTGACTTGCTCGACGAGCTGCTCGAACACGATCGTGACGCATGGAACGCCGTTCGCGCCGTGCAGCCACTCGAATTGCGGGGTGAAACGCTCGTTGTCGGAATCAGCTCGGAGTCAGACCTGCAAACCTTCAAATCGGCTGGTGCGGGACCCCTGCGCGAAGCGATCGTTGGCGCTCTTGGTATGACGGTCAAATATCTGCCCCGCAAGGTAGCTCCAACTGAGCCACCTGCTGCCGCACCACAGGGCGACGCCGCACCTCCGGCGCCAGAGGAGCCCTCTTTAGCTGAACCACCATTTGAGCCCGAGCCTGAGCCGCAGCCTGAACCAGCACCCGAGCCTGAGCCGCAACCCGCACCAGCACCCGAGCCTGAGCCAGTGCAGACCCCGCGCGCTGACCCGCCAGGTTTCACACGCTACGGTGAATCTGTGGTGCGAGAAGTGCTGGGCGCTCGCTTCATTGAAGAACGCCCGCTGCCAGAAGGATTCATCCGGTAGCGCTCGATGACCCGCGCGCCGTGGTTGTCGGTGTTGCCGCCTACGCGCTACTGATGAGAAGGAGAAGCGAATGTACGACGGAATCGTGCAAGACCTCATTGACGAGTTCGGCAGACTGCCAGGCATCGGTCCGAAGTCAGCGCAGCGCATCGCTTTTCACATCTTGCAAACCCAAAGCTTCGATGTCTCGCGTCTCGCACAACTGCTCACTGAAGTGCGTGAGCGAGTGCACTTCTGCGACATGTGCGGCAACATTACCGAACAAGAGCGCTGTGCGATTTGTCGCGATCCTCGTCGAGATCACACGCTCATCTGCGTCGTTGAAGAACCCAAAGACGTGGTCGCCATCGAACGAACCCGCCAGTTTCGCGGCCTCTACCATGTGCTTGGAGGCGCGATCAGCCCCATCGATGGTATTGGGCCAGACGACCTCAGCATCACCGAACTGATGCGGCGGCTCACCCCCACAGCAGGGCAAGAGCCAGTGCGTGAGGTGATCCTCGCAACCGACCCCAACCTCGAGGGCGAAGCAACCGCCACCTACCTCTCACGACTGCTGACCGCCATAGAGGTGCCGGTGTCAAGGCTCGCATCTGGCCTGCCCGTCGGCGGTGACCTCGAATTTGCAGACGAAGTGACACTCGGCCGCGCCTTCGAAGGCCGCACCAAAATGTAGCGCAAACTACGCCGGCACAGCAGACTCTTCACCTTCGCGTTACCTTTCGTACGCCTGCGGGCCACTCGCGCCTGGTCGTATGAACCTGGCCTATCGACCAGAGGAGACGTGTTGGTACACACCCGCAGATTGGTGGCAGGGGGCGCGCTCGGCGCCCTCATCGCGACCACGTTCATTGCGCCTGTAGCGGCGCCCGCATTTGCTGCAGTGCTGCCAAGCACCAGCGTGAAAATCAACGAAGTCGTGACAAGCGGTGGTGACCCCGGCGACTGGATCGAATTTCTCAACACCGGCGGTGAGCCCGTAAATCTCTCGGGCTTCATCGTGCGAGACGACAAAGATTCCAACGTGTTCACGTTTGCTGATGGCACGATCATCGCACCGGGCGAGTACTTGGTCATCGATGCAGTTGAAGACGGTGTCGGTGATTTTGACTTTGGTCTCGGCAAAGAAGATCAAGTACGTCTCTTTGACCCCGCCAACGTGCTGATCGACGAAGTCTCGTGGAGCGCACACGGCGCACCCTCGTGGGGTCGTCTCGACAGTGGTGAACTACAGCAGACCCTCGAAACGACCAAGGGCACAGCAAACGTGTTTGAGACGTCGGGCGGCGGCTCAGACGACGGTGAACCTTCAACAGGACCTGGTGGCCCCGGTGACGGTGAATCGGGCACCCACGCAAGCGGACTGCGCCTCAACGAGATCATCTATGACAAGGCTTCGGGGTACGAACCCGACCAGGTTGAACTCATCAACACAGGTGCAACGGCAGTCACGCTCAACGGCTGGAGCGTCGCCGACGACAAAAAAGAGCCAGAGACGCTGCCAGACGGCATCACCGTCGAACCCGGCGCCTTCTTCGTGCTGCTCAACGGCACACACTTCAGCTTCGGGCTGGGCAAAGGTGACGCCTTCTACCTGTATGACGCGGCCGGTGCAGAGGTTGACGGCTACGAATACGTGAATACCGCGCCGCTGGCCACATGGGCACGCTGCACCGACGGTGTCGGTGACTGGCAGCACGCAACGGTTGTCACTCCTGGCGCGCCAAACGTCTGTGCGGCAGCAGAGGTGCCCGGTTCAGTCGTGCTGAACGAGGTCGACTCGGGGCCGGCTGATTGGGTGGAACTCTACAACCCCGGCACCGCGGCCTTCGATATCGGCGGCTACGAGCTGCGCGACAACTCGAACGACCACCGGTGGCGCTTTACCACTGGCACCACGATTGCGGCGGGTGAGTTCAAGGTCGTCGACGCTGACAGCATCGGCTTGGCCTACAATGACGTGACCGACACGTGGAGTGAGGTCAAGTTCAGCGAGCCAATCGGCATCGGCAGCGCCGACGAAATTCGACTGTACAACGCTGCTGGCGAACAGATCGATACAACTGGCGCGTGGACGTCCCACGCGGCCATCGACGGTGACGAAATCCTGGCGACACTCGCACGCTGTGTCGACGGTGTGGGCGCGTTTGAGCTCGCATATGCAACCCCTGGCGCACCCAACAGGTGCGTGCCGCCTGCCGTCGTGATCAACGAAGTCGAGTCAAACGGTGACACGAATGACTGGGTCGAGATCATGAATATCGGTGCAACCCCGGTAGACATTTCGGGCTGGACCATCATGGACAACGACCCGGTCGGTCACGCGAACGATGTCACCCCGCTCGCTGCGGGCACGATGCTCGCACCAGGCGCATTCTTCGTGTTCGAAGAGCTACGTCACTTTGGCTTTGGACTTGGTGCCAACGATCAGGCCATCCTGCGCAATGCCGCCGGGCAGGTCGTCGATGAGCACATCTGGGCGGGGCACGCCAAGGGCGTGTACGCGCGTTGCGTCGATGGCACCGGTGAGTTTCGTGACCTTGAGGTCTCTACCAAGGGCCTCGAAAACGCCTGTGGCAACCCGGTGCGCATCAACGAAGTGGTGACCAACCCGGTCGACTGGATTGAGCTCGTGAACCCCACCGGCCAGCCCATCGACGTGTCGGGAATCATCGTGAAAGATGATGACGACTCACACGCATACGTGATTCCAGCAGGAACTGAGATCGCTGCTGGCGGCTACTTCGTCATCGAGGCCGACGAACTCGGGTTTGGACTGGGCAAGGCAGATCAGGTGCGGCTCTTCGAGGGTGAGAACCTGATTGGCTCGACCAGCTGGGGCCCAGACCACCCGCTGCCAAGCTGGGGGCGGTGCCCTGATGTGACCGGCCCCTTTGCGGTGACCGCCACAGCGACCAAGGGTGAACCAAACTTCTGTGAGGGCGAGTTCATTGCTGGGTCATGGCCAGGCGCCACCGACACGCTCGAGATTGACCAGAGCCCGATGTTCTTAAGCGACAGCTCGGGCCTAGATACGCAATCGACCAGCGAAGGTGACTTCTTGTGGGCCGTTGACAACGGCACCGGCACCTTCTGGAAGCTCGCTGTGAGCCCCGGCGGCGCGGTAGCGTTCGCCGATGGTTGGGCAACAGGCAAGCGCGCCCGCTTTCAGAAAGATGCCGCGAACCCCGCCGCAGCTGGCCCTGACGCAGAGGGCATCACGATCGCAGACGACGGGTTCGTGTACCTGGCTGTCGAGCGAGACAACAGCGCTAAGGGCGTGAACTACAACGTCGTGATGCAGCTCGACCCGAACGAGGCTGGTCCTGACGTGGTTGCTTCACAAGAGTGGAACCTCACCAACGTGCTGCCGGCCGTGGGCGCAAACCTCGGCCTCGAAGCAATCGAGTGGGTCGCCGATGCTGACCTCGCTGGCAAACTGTGGGACGACAACACGAAAGCTCCGTACGACCCAGCGAATTACGCAGGTCACGGTAGTGGGCTCTTCTTCGTGGGCATCGAGGATCGCGGCCAGCTCTTTGCCGTAGCGCTCTTGCCTGGCGGTGAAGCAGAAATTGTTGCCGAACTGACGGCGGGGCTCGGCGGCATCATGGCACTCGACTACGACACCGTGCTCGGGGTGCTGTGGGCGGTATGTGACGACGGTTGCTCGGGCACCCTCGCGCAGATCACTCTCAACGGCAGCGACACCCCCGATGTCGCCCACGTGCTACCTCCTGCAGGTCTGCCGAACATCAACAACGAGGGATTTGCGACGGCCCCCGCTGCTTCGGCGGTCAACGGGCAGCGCCCAGCATGGTGGTTTGCTGACGGCTACGACACCAACTCACTGCGTGTCGGCCAGCTGAGCTTCGCTGGTAGCGGTACCGGCGGCGACGGCGGTGACGGCGGCGCTGAAGACGGCGGCGGGGATGGCCGGGCAGGCGCAGGCCAGAGCGCCGGGGCCGACCTCGCGAACACCGGTTCGAGCCAATCACCAGCCATGTTGCTGACTGCTGGCTCGCTGCTCGTGCTCGCTGCTGGCGTCGTGCTCGCCACAAGCCGACGCAGGGCGACACGGCAGGCAGCCGCGGGCGCCGATCGCTAAGGCTCACCGCGCCGCATCGAAGCCGACACCCCCTGCTCACCGACGCAGGGGGTGGCGGCTTGCCGCGGTTAGGCGGGTCTGCCCGTCTCACATCTCGCGGGGAATGCAGCGCACGATAGACTGATAGCTGGCATATTTTTCAATTCAGCAACAGGAGGCGCGCACGTGGCATTGATCGTGCAGAAGTTTGGCGGATCCTCGGTTGCTGATGCTGAAAGCATTATCCGCGTTGCGCGACGTATCATCGACACTCAGCGCGCCGGCAACGAGGTCGTCGTCGTCGTGAGCGCCATGGGCGACACGACGGACGAGCTGCTCGACCTCGCCGAAGCTGTGACCCCAGTGAAGACGCCGCGCGAACTTGACATGCTGCTGACCGCCGGCGAACGCATCTCGATGGCTCTGCTCGCGATGGCGATCAAGGGCATTGGCGGCGACGCGCTTTCGTTCACCGGCAGCCAGGCCGGCATGA
>LSQX01078619.1_pt1 | contig 13357 bp, 14 predicted proteins | sample 654561 | NCBI WGS metagenome assembly LSQX01 (sample SAMN04489861, study PRJNA283612) | anaerobic digester metagenome | isolation source: 4 biogas reactors fed with cattle manure at either 37C or 55C with and... | place: Denmark: Kongens Lyngby | collected 2014 | reverse complement strand
ATAACAGATGTTAAATGTTATGAATATTTTGAATTATTAATCAAAAAGAATCCCTCACTTTTATCTTTAGAAAAAGAAGGAGTATTTATTTTTGATTTTTTTATTAATAAATATATAAAAGCTATTTCCGAAGGTGATGATTTAACATTTTACAAAAATGTTTTACAATTGATGCTTGAAAATCGTAAATTAGGACTAAGTAATCAATTACTAGAAAAAATAAAAAAATTAATAGAAGAAAATGACAATGTAGAATATAAATATTTAGAAGAACAAATAGAATCTTATTTCCCTAATTTTGATTTAAATAAACGTTCAACTATTCATTGTTTGTTAAATGAAAAACCAAGTGTACCCGAATATAAAAAACCAGTTCAAGTCGCGATGAGATTAGATCTAAGAAAATCTGAAACAATCTCAATTGATTCAACAGTTATAAAAGAAAATGGTAATCAAATTATTTTTGATGATGCTTTTACCTTATTTAAAAATGGTAATGGTTATATGTTATATTTACATTTTGCTGATGCTCCTTGTTATGTTTTTCCTAATGAAACTTTAAATGAAGATTTAAAAAATCGTTTATTTAGTTTACATAATGGTTATGATTATATACCTTTATTTAATGATGATTTTGCCCATAATTATTTATCATTAAAACCTAATATTGATCGCTTTGCAATTACCATAGCTTGTGAAATAAGCAGCAGTGGCAATATTGAAGGCATTAATTTTTATGAAAGTATTATTAGAAATAAAAAAGCATTTACAAGTGATGAAGTAAATAATATTTTATTAGGAGAACCAAGTAATTATACAGGGTTAATTGAAGAGTATGCAAAGTTATTAAATTTAATGACAGATAAAAAAGATAATATTGGTCAATTAATTCCGGATTATTTTAATGTTCTGGCAGGCATATTAACTGCTGAATACTTTAAAGAAAATGATTTGCCATTCATTTATAGAAATTGTGTACCACTTAAAAAAGTTACTAAAGAAGAACAGAAAAAAATGTTTAATGATTTTGTTTCAAGAAGAATCGGTGAATCTTATTTAGATGGAATTAAAGAGGAAGTTAACCATTTAGTTAGGGTTTATTATGATGTAGTAAATGCTGGACATTCTGGTTTAAATGTTAAAGCTTATGGTGAGGTTAGTAAACCTTTAAGAAATTATGTAGCAATTTCGACCCTTAATGGAATTAAAAAGATGATTATTAAAAGGGCTATTAATCAAAAATTAATTGAAGAATTTTATAAAGAATATCAAGATTTAGCAGTACGGGCTAATGCAATTGAAAGTGTTTTACAAAAAAGATAATATTGTTGCAAAATTATGAAAAAAATGCTAGTATTAATTAAATCGTTAAACAAGAACACGAGTAATAAGAACTATTTTTAAGAGACTTAGTGGTTGGTGCAAACTAAGAAATAACTTATTATTTACTATCTTGGTAGAGGATTAATAAATCCCGGCTAATAACCGTTATCAATAATTAAGTTAAATAAAGGATGGTACCGTTCAAATGAACTCCTGTGTGCGATTCTTTTTTTATTATAGGGAAGGGGTAAGTATGGAAGATAAAATTAAACAAATTAAACAAGAATTATTTATTATTAGATATGAAATGGCAACTAATTCTAAGAAGATGTCAACTCAAAAGAAATATCGAGAATATATGCAAACAAAGTTAAAGTTAACTAAACAAAAATTAGCAAAATTAATGTTGAAAAAACAGAAAGAAGGAAGAAAATTATGAAAAATATCAAAGAAGATTCAAGACTAAGTGTTTTAAATCATAGCTGTGCTCACTTGATGGCTCAGGCGATAAATAGATTATATCCTGGAGCAATGTTTTGGGTAGGACCCGTTATCGAAGAAGGTTTTTATTATGATATCGATCTTGGAGATAGGGTTATTACTGATGAAGATATTGATAAAATCGAAAAAGAAATGAAAAAAATTTCTAAAGATGGAAAAAGAATTTATCGAGAAGAGTTAACAAAAGAAGAAGCTTTAGAGAAATTTAAGGGTGATCCTTATAAAATTGATTTAATCAATAATTTTGAAGATGGAACAATTATTAGTTGTTATACTCAAGATGATTTTACTGATCTTTGTCGTGGACCACATGTCGATACAGTTAAAGAATTAAAATATTTTAAATTATTAAAGTTTTCTGGTGCATACTTTAAGGGTGATGCTTCTAACAAGATGTTACAAAGAATATATGGTATTTGTTTTGAAACAGAAGCGGATTTAAATGAACATTTACATCTACTTGAAGAAGCTAAAAAAAGAGATCATAAAAAACTTGGTAGAGAATTAGAATTATTTATGATGAGTGAATATGGTCCTGGATTTCCATTCTTTTTACCAAAAGGGATGATTATTCGAAACTTATTAGAAAATTATTGGTATCAAGAACATACTAAAGAAGGTTATGAATTTATTAAAACACCAATTATGTTAAGTAGAGAATTATGGGAATTATCAGGGCATTGGTTAAATTATAAAGAAAATATGTATACATCAGAAATCGATAATAATGAATTTGCAATTAAACCGATGAATTGTCCAGGTGGAATCTTGGCATTTAAAAATGGACTTCATTCCTATAAAGATTTACCGATGAGAATTGGTGAATTAGGCTTAGTACATCGTCATGAAGCAAGCGGTGCTTTAAATGGTTTATTTAGGGTTCGTTCATTCACCCAAGATGATGCTCATCTTTATATGACAGAAGATCAAATAGAAGGGGAAGTAGTAAGATTAATTAATTTTGTTGATCGCGTTTATAAAACATTCGGTTTAAGTTATCATATTGAATTATCAACAAGACCAGAAGAGAAATATATTGGAACGATTGAATCTTGGGATAAATCTGAAGCTGCTCTTGCTAATGCTTGTAAAAAAGCAAATCAAGAATATAAACTTAATCCTGGTGATGGGGCATTTTATGGTCCAAAGTTAGATTTTCATATTCGTGATTCATTAGGCAGAGTATGGCAATGTGGAACAATTCAATTAGATGCTAATTTACCTGAAAGATTTGATTTACACTATATCGATGTTGATGGTTCAAGAAAAAGACCAGTTATGTTACATCGGACAATATTCGGATCATTTGAAAGATTTTTAGGAATATTAATCGAACACTATGCTGGAGCATTTCCTTTATGGTTATCACCAATCCAAGTAAATATAATTCCGGTTAATAATGAATATCATTTAGAATATGCCAAAGAAATATATGAAAGTTTAAAGAAAAATAATATAAGGGTTGAATTAGATGATCGTAATGAAAAACTAGGGTATAAAATGCGTGAAAGTCAAACTAAGAAAATACCTTATACATTAATACTAGGAGATAATGAATTAAATAATAATAACGTTAGTTACAGGCCATATGGTAGCCAAGATACAACATCATTATCCCTTGAAGAATTAATAATTAAATTAAATAATGAAATTACTGATTATCAGTAATTTTATTTTGTTTAAAAAACTGAATTAAGTGATATAATAGGCAAGCAAAGGAGTATTATATGAAATATGAAAGATTACTAACTGTTAGTAATAAACAATTTTTAGAAGATATTATTAAATCAATGAGTGGTAGAGATAATAATTTTGTTAAAAATGTTATCTTAAAAACAATTAAAGATAATAAAGTAGAGGTTAAAAAACTTAAAAACCCAAGCTTATTTTTTGGGCACAATATATTTATATTGAATGATGAATTAACTTTTAACTTAAAAGAATATGTAGAATTACTAAAAGGAAAAAAGTTTTATGAAATATCTTTATTAGATTGTAATATTACTAATACTCAAAGAAAAGAATTAGCAATTGCTTTTGATCAAGAAACGCTTGATGAAGCAATATTAGACAGTTCTTGTAAAAGAAATAACTGGGTATGTAATTATTACCCAAATAAGAAAATAGCTGTAGAATTAGGCTATTATGCATGTTTAGATGGTTATGACCAAAATGATAGCTTTATTAAAATGTATGAAACAGAATTTGTAGGATTAGCAGAATTTAATGATAAAACAATCGCTTTAACAAATGAATTAGAATTAAGAAATATTGCTAAATCTTGTCCAGATCATTGTATGAATTTAGTTGTTCACAACTTTAATTCAATAAAAGCAAAATGTTATGTAAAGAAGCCAATTGAATAATGACAATTGGTTTTTTTATGTTATCATTAAATAAAGTAAACGGTGATTAAATGAAAGAAAAATTAATTAAAATAATTTGACAAATCAATATATAGTATGTATAATCAATTTGTTATTAAAAAGGAAAGCGATGTATCCACATCCACCTGATGAATAAGTGTTCATGGGTTTAAGCCAAATATTTATTATTTGATTTTTAAAGTGGATACGGAAGTAGTCACTTTTTTAATTATGTGGAGGTGTGTTTGTATAGCAAGCGCGAAAGATGAACTATTCATTAATGAAAAAATTAGAGTACCGGAATTAATGGTAATTGGTCCTAATGGGGAACAAATGGGAGTTAAAAAGTTAGATGATGCTTTAACTTTGGCTTCTTATGCTGGATTGGATTTAGTACTTATGAGTCCTGATGCCAAGCCACCTGTAGGCAAGATTATGGATTATAATCGTTATCGTTATGAAAGACAAAAAAAGCAAAAAGAAGCATTAAAAAAGCAAAGAGAAACTAATAAGGCAATTAAAGAATTTCAATTATCAGTAACAATTGATAAAGGAGATTTAGAAGTAAGAAGAAAAAGAGTTGAAGAATATCTTCAAAAAGGTCATAAAATTAAAGTTTCTTTGTTATTTAAAGGGCGTCAAAATGCGCATCCAGAATTGGGAATTGAAGTAATGAATCGTTTTATTGAATCATTAAGTGAAGTTGCAATCGTGGAAACTGAACCTAAATTAGAGGGTAGAAGATTGCATATGCTATTAGCACCAAAAAAATAGAAGGGAAGAATTAATATGCCAAAACAAAAAACACATAAAGCTAGTTCAAAAGTATTCAAAAAAAGACCTAGTGGCACAATAACTTATAAAAAATCAGGCGGAAACCATAAAACTGGTAAAGACAGTGGAAAAGCAGTACGCCAAAGAAGAAATTTAGGAAAATTAGCTAAAGGAGAAGTTGACAGAATTAAGTCTGTTATCTAGGAGGTAGTAATGATATGGCAAGAGTAAAACGTGGTCCTGTTGCTAAAACAAGACGTAGAAAAGTATTAAAACAAGCAAAAGGTTACTTTGGTAGCAAACATCGTCTATATAAGACAGCTCAAGAACAATTATTCCATTCAGGAACTTATGCATACCGTGATCGTAAACAAAATAAAAGAAACTTCCGTAGATTATGGATTATTCGTATCAATGCAGCTTGTGAACAAAACGATATTAGTTATTCAAGATTCATCAATGGTTTAAATAAAGCTGGTGTAGAAATCAATCGTAAGATGTTAGCAGAATTAGCAGTTTCTAATCCAAAAGCATTTAGTGAATTAGTAAGAATGGCTAAAGATGGTCTAACTGGTAAAGTTAAAAAAGAAGATGTTAAAGTTGAAACTAAAAAAGAAGAAGTAAAACCAGTTGTTAAAAAGACTGAAGAAAAACAAGAAGTTAAAAAAGAAGAAGTAAAACCAGCTAAAGAAGATAAACCGAAAAAAGAAACTAAAGAAGATTTAAATTCAAAAACAGTCGCAGAATTAAAAGAAATGGCCAAAGCTAAAAACCTTACAGGCTATTCAACAATGAAAAAAGCTGATTTGATTAAAGAATTAAATAAGTAAACTAAAAAGTTTACTTTTTTTGTTTTTAATTAAACAATATTTCAATTATTGCTTGTATTTACTTAGATAAATTGGTAAAATAGTAATGGTTTTTAAACCAAATAGACACAAGTAATGATTTAGTCGTCCAGTGGCCAATTGGTTGATTACTAAAGAAGACTTACTTGGATGTTAAAAACGAAAGGATGATAAATATGGCAGTTGTTTCTATGAGTTATTTATTAGAAGCAGGTGTTCACTTTGGACACCAAACAAACAGATGGAATCCGAAAATGAAGGAATACATCTTCGCGGCAAGAGATAATATTTATATTATCGATTTAAAGAAAACCGCACAAAAAATTGAGGAAGCTTATGCTGAAATCAAAAAAATAGCAGAAAACGAAGGAAACTTTATCTTTGTTGGTACAAAAAAACAAGCAAATGAAGTTACTGTAGAAGAAGCTACACGTTCTAATAGTTACTATGTAACTGAAAGATGGTTAGGAGGAACTCTTACTAACTTTAGAACTATTCGTAGACGTATTAAACGTTTAGAAGAAATTGAAAAAATGGAAAGTGAAGGAACTTTCGAATTATTACCAAAAAAAGAAGTAATATTAATTAAAAAAGAATATGATAAATTAAATCGTGTTTTATCAGGAATTAGAGAAATGGATAAATTACCTCAAGGAATGATCGTGGTTGATCCTAAAAAAGAAATAAATGCGATTAGAGAAGCAAGAAAATTAAATATTCCAGTATTTGGAATTGTTGATACAAATTGTGATCCTGATGATGTTGATTTTGTTATACCAGCTAATGATGATGCAGTACGTTCTGTTAAAGTTATATTTGGTGTACTTGCTAATGCAATTTGTGAAGCGAAAGGTTTAGAATTAGTTGATTATGTTTCAGAAGATGAAAAGAAAAAAGATAATCGTGAACCTAAAGAAGTTGTACCAGAAGTAAAACCTAAAAAAGAAGAAGCAGTAGAAGAAGTAGTAGAAGAAGTAGTTGAAGAAAAAGTAGTAGAAGAAAAAGTAGTAGAAGAAGTTGCTGAAGAAAAAGTTGAAGAAAAAAAACCGGTTGTTAAGAAAGAAACTACTAAAAAAGAAGATTTAACAAGTAAGACTCTTGTTGAATTAAAAGCTATTGCTAAAGAAAAAGGTTTAAAAGGATACAGTACATTAAAGAAAGATGAATTAATAGACTTAATCAATAACTAAGGAGGGATATTATGATAAGTGCTAGCTTAATTAAAGAACTTAGAGAAATGTCTGGAGCAGGTATGCTTGATTGTAAATCTGCTTTAGAAAAAACTAATGGAAATATAGAAGAAGCTATGGATTGGCTAAGAGAAAAAGGTTTTGCAACTGCGACTAAAAAGTCAAGTCGTATTGCTGCTGAAGGTTTAGCTAAAATATTCATTAAAGATAATAAAGCAGTTGTTGTTGAAGTGAATGCTGAAACAGACTTTGTTAGTAAAAATGAAGAGTTTGTTGAAATGATTGATACTATCGGTGGAGTAATCTTGGATAGTAAAGCAAACTCGGTAGAAGATGCTTTAGAATTATCTTACGAAGAAGGTACAATTAATGATTTAATTGTTGCTAAGACTGCAAAAATAGGAGAAAAACTATCTTTAAGAAGAATTAGTGTCTTAGAAAAAGAAACTGACCAACATTTTGGTGAATATTTACATAATGGTGGTAAAATAGCGGTTCTAACTCTAGTTGAAGGTGGAAATGAAGAAGTCGCTAAAGATGTTGCAATGCAATCTGCAGCTATGAAACCACAATATGTATTAATTGAAGATGTTCCAGAAGAAGTAGTTGCTCGTGAAAGAGAAGTTTTAAAAGAACAATCTATGAATGAAGGAAAATCTGAAGAAATAGCAACTAAAATGGTAGAAGGAAGAATAAAAAAATTCTTTAAAGAAATTGTTTTAGTTGAACAAGCTTTTATCAAAGATGGGGATATCGATGTTAAGACTTATTTAAATAACAATAATGCAAAATTATTGCAAATGATTCGTTTTGAAGTTGGCGAAGGAATGGAAAAAAGATCTGATGACTTTGCTAGTGAAGTTATGAGCCAAATAAAAGGTGAGTAACATGAAGGGGCAAAATAATAGCCTTAAAGGCGTTGTTCAAATCTTACTAGGAGTTTCGATGTTAGTGGCCTTTATACTGCTTGGTAATTATAATTGGCCAAAAGCACAGAGGCAAGAATCAGAGAAATTTTCAGAAGTATATCCTAATGTAGGAAAAGACAATGTCTTTGTTTATAAAAGATTAAAAGAAATTAATCAAATACTAACAAAAGAAAGTGGCATAATATTTTTAGGCTTTCCAGCATGTATTTGGTGTCAATCATATGTTCAATATGTAAATGAAGTTGCCAAGGAAATGCAAATAGACAAAATCTATTATTATGATATCTATCATGATCGTAATAATCTTTCACCAGATTATCAACAAACAGTTAAAATATTAGGTGATATGTTACCGATTAATGATAACAATGAAAGAAGAATATATGTGCCAAATTTAACAGTTGTTAAAGATGGTAAAATAGTATTTAATGATAATGAAACTGCAACGATTTTCTCAACAGTAGAAAACCCAACAGAAGAATATTGGACAGATGAAAAAGTAGAAGATTTTAAAAATAAACTAAAAAATGCTTTTAAAGATTTCTCACCAATATGTACTGATTGTAATAATTAAAAAGAGATAGAATTTTATTTTCTATCTCTTTTTTTAATATACGACAAAATCTAATATTACCCATTTACCTTGGCTTTTACCCATGATAAACATAGTGTCCACAGTTCGCATTTTTACATAATTATAATTTGTTATTTTAATTTTTACATTTTCAACTCTAGTAATTTTAATATTATAGTCTGCTTCATATTGAGCCTGAGTTTTTGAGTTTGTATTTTTTTCTGTTGATACAAATGAGCAAGTTAAGCCTTTCAATAGACCATCTTCATATATAAAATTACTGGACCTCTTGTAATAACTTTTAAATACCTCTTCAGAATAAGCAAATTTGCTTTTATCTGGTGTATATTTCTTAACAACTTTATAATTCGGTTTAACAAAAAGACCATTACATATTTCAAGACCAGCAGCTTTAGCTGAATTATTAAAAAGTAGAAATTTGACTATAAACCCTAAGCCTCCAATTATGAATACTAGGGTTACAAAACCTTTAATAAAACCAATGAAGTTATAATTTTGATTTCTTTTTACAGGAGCATAATTTATTTCATTTGTTTGATCTTTTATATTATTTGCATTTACATAATAATCGCTGTTGTTTTTTTTAGCTTCGTTCCATTCTTTTTGTGTCTTGGGTATTTCTTTTAAATAATTACCACAACTAATACAAACAACATCATCTTCCTTAACTTTACTATTACACCTATTACATGCAGAAATCACAATATCACTCACCTTATATTATTTATTTTAACACGTTTTTTGTATATCTATCATTTTTTTAAGAAATATAGTATTATAAAAATGGAAGGTGATAAAATGGATTATGAATTAGATGCAGAAATGAAAATGGAAAAAGTTATTGAAAATCTTGAAAACAAGTTTTTAACTGTTCGTGCTGGAAGAGCTAATCCAGGAATGGTAAATGGAATTGAAGTAGAATATTATGGTGTTAAAACCCCTATTACTTCTTTAGCGAACATTACCGTACCAGAAGCTAGACAACTATTTGTTAAGCCATTTGATCGAGGTGCACTTAAAGATATTGAAAGAGCTATTAATGAAGCCAATATCGGGATTACTCCAACTAATAATGGTGAAATAGTTATTTTAACTGTACCAGAATTAAATGAAGAAAGAAGAAAAGAATATGTAAAACTTTCTAAGACTTATGCTGAAGAAGCAAAGGTTGGTTTAAGAAATGTTCGTCAAGAGATTAACAATTTAATTAAAAAAGAAGAATATCCTGAAGATGAAGAAGAAAGATTACTAAAAAGTATTCAAAACACTATCGATAAATTTAATAAAATTGTCGATGAGATGATGAAAGAAAAAGAAACAGAATTAATTCAAATATAATTAATAAACCCTTAATAGGGTTTTAATTTGAGGTAAATATGAATAAACCAGTAATATTATTTATCCATGGATTTATGGGTAATCCAGAGGAATTTAATTTAATAGAAGAACTGCTTAATATAAATAATTACCAAACATTTTCATTTTATTTACATGGTCATAAAAACCAAGTTAAGAAGATAACAAGAAAAGATTGGTTAAATGATTGCCAAAATAATCTTGATTGTATACTTCCTAATCATCAAGAAGTAATCGTAATTGGTCATAGTTTAGGTGGAGTCTTAGGAATTAATTTAGCTCTAAATAATCAACCATATATAAAAAAGATTATTTTAATTGATCCTTCTATTGAATATTTAGTTAATAAAAATGGTGAATTAAAAATACTTGCTAGTCTTAAACAACTTATTAAAGCAATTAAGCAAATAGATAAAAAACAAAAAGAACCTAAGCCAGCAAAATTACCAATCTCTGCATTTAGGGAATTTAAAGAGTTGCTTAAAGAAGAAAGAAACTCGATATATGAACTTAATTGTCCCATCTTAATATTACAAGGAGAAGATGATTATATTGTTTCTACGGCAAAAATCAAAGAAATCTATGAAGAGTTAGATAATGAAAATAAAGAATTGATGATTATTCCCAGAGCCAATCATTGGTGGATTAGAGAAGAGTTAAATAAAGAAACTTCGGAAAAAATATTAAGTTTTATTAAAAAGTAATAGTAAAACTTTTTTTAATATGTTACATTATAAATATAAAGGAGGAATAAGAATGCCAAAAATTGGAGTATGGGGAATTGTAATTGGAGTAATAGTTTTAATTGCTGGTTATGTAGCCGCAACATATAATAAACTAGTTGCTCTTAGAAATAGGGTGAGAGATCAATGGGCACAGATTGATGTTCAATTAAAAAGAAGATTTGATTTAATCCCTAATTTAGTTGAAACTGTAAAAGGTTATGCTAAACATGAAAAAGAAACATTAGAAGCGGTTATTCAAGCAAGAAATACTTTCTTAAGCGCTCAAACACCTGAAGAAGAAATTGCATCAAATAACCAGTTAACAGGAGCATTAAATAAGCTATTTGCTTTAGCAGAAAGTTATCCAGACTTAAAAGCAAATCAATCATTTTTAGATCTACAAGGTCAATTAAGTGAAACTGAAGACAAAATTGCAGCAGCTCGTCAATTTTACAATGATACAGTCTTAATGTATAACAATAAAGTTGAAATGTTTCCTTCAAATATTATCGCGGGAATGTTCAAATTCAAAGCAGCAGCATTTTTTGAAATCGAAGAAGCACAACGCGAAAATGTTCAAGTTAAATTTTAAGCTTACATTTGTAAGCTTTTTTAAGGAGGGGAAAATGAAAAAAACAATTTTTTTCTTATTGTTATTAATTTGTTTTCCTGTGCTTGGATATGCAGCAGGAACTGAGAAGTATTATATCGAAGCCAATATATTAAGTAATGGTGATATGGATGTTAAAGAACTAAAAATATTATCCGGAACATATAATGGTATTGAAACTAAACTTAGTTATAGAAATCCAGTCTTAAAAACATTTAGTAATTCTGATGCTGACTTTGGTGGTAATCATCTATATAATGGAACTTCTATTACCAATGTGAAGGTCTATGCAGTTGATTATTCAACACCAAGTTTCAATCTTATTAATGACAGTAAAAGGGTAGAGTTTAGGAAAGAGCGAACAGCTTTTAATGGTGAATATGGGGTATATACAGAAAGTTTTAATGAGTATAGAATCTATCAACCATCATCATATAAACAAGGAAGTTTAATTACTTATACAATTAAAGATGTAGTTTTAGTTCATGATGATGTTGCAGAAATTGCTTGGGATTTTATTAGCTCAGACTATAAAGAAAAAATTAGTGAGTTAATTATCGTAATTAATTTACCAAATAATTCTAAAGAATTAAGAGTGTTTTCTCACGGACCATTAACTGGAAGTAATAAAATAGTTAATCGAAAACAAGTTGAGGCAACATATCCTAATGTTGATCCAAATCAAGCAATCGATGTTAGAGTTGTTTTTGATAAAAGTTTAGTGCCTTATGCTGTTAAAAAAAGTAATGTAATGGGGCTTGAAAGAATATTAAAATTTGAAGAAGAAAGAGCTAATATAGCAAATAAAATGCGAGAAGAAGCAAAAGGTAAAATGAGAATTATTAAATTATTATTTTTTGCTGATATAGCTTTTGTTTGTGCGAGTGCTATATATTATTTCTTGAAGCATGATCGTGAAAGAAAATCAACATTTTATGGTAAATATTACCGTGAATTTATTGAAGATTATAATGTAGAAGTAATCGATTATTTATTTAATAAATCAATTACTCCTAATGCGATGAGTGCCTCGATAATGAATCTCATTTATAAGAAAAAAATAGCAGTAGAAAAAACTCCAGGGAAAAGAAATAAAGATTTATATGTATTTACAAAGTTAGAAGAAAGTGACGATATAGCTGAAAATCAATTGATGTATTTCTTATTTAATGAGGTAGGTAACGGACAAAAGTTCACCGATGTAGATTTAAAAGATTATGCAAAAAGTACTAAAACTTATTCAAGTTTTACAAACAATTATAATTCTTGGAAAAACTTTGTATCAATGGCTGGAGAAGAACAAAAATTTTGGGACCATAGCCGAATTAATTTAGTATTAATTTTCTTTGCATTAGTTATTTTAGGTGGTTTTTATTTTTATTATCAAGCAAACAATATTGGTGATCCAAATTATTTATATATTTTAATTGGAATCAATGTAGTCTTAATAATTTATTTATTAATTGCTAAAAAAAGAACTGAAAGAGGGAATGAACATTATGTTCGTTGGAAAGCATTTAGAAATTTCTTAAATGATTTTGGTTCATTTAATGATAAAGATTTACCAGAAATTATTTTATGGGAAAGATACTTAGTTTACGCAACAGTATTTGGATTAGCCCATAAGGTCCAAAGAACGATGAATGTCAAGATTAAAGAAATGCAACTAGATCAAAATACAACATTTGGTCGTTACTCAATGCTTGATTATATGATGATTAATAACATTGTTAATTCTTCAGTAACAAGTGCAGTAAGAGCGGCATCATTAACTGCTTCACAAGTCGCGGCATCAAAAGCATCCAGTTCAGGAGGCTTTGGTGGTGGTTCATCATTTGGAGGTGGAGGCTTCGGTGGAGGCGGCTCTGGTGGTGGAAGATTTTAAGTAAGAGAAATCTTACTTTTTTTATTGTCAGAAGAAAAAAATTTTAAATTGCAATTACCAATTATTATGATATAATTTATTTAAGATAAGGGGTTATGAATAGTGATTAGGAGAATAATTTATGAATTGTAAAACATGTAATTTTAGTTTGACAGAAGATCAACTAGTTTGTCCAGTGTGTGGAACTGAAGTAGTTACAGATAAACCGCTTGAGATGGAAGAGCCTCAAACTGAACCAGTAATGGATCAAACACC
>LSQX01191004.1_pt2 | contig 13358 bp, 14 predicted proteins | sample 654561 | NCBI WGS metagenome assembly LSQX01 (sample SAMN04489861, study PRJNA283612) | anaerobic digester metagenome | isolation source: 4 biogas reactors fed with cattle manure at either 37C or 55C with and... | place: Denmark: Kongens Lyngby | collected 2014 | reverse complement strand
AGGGGTAACAGTAGCTTGAGCAGCTCCTCCGGTAATGTAATCAAGAAGACTCTTCTGCATACCAGTTGTCTCTTTAAGCATACTGTCAGATTGTTTAGTCCAATCAGCAAGCTGTTTATTCATTCCCGCTATCTCGTCTGCCATGTCTTTAGCTCTCTTAGCAGCCCCTATTGAATTCTGAATACTTGCACCTGCTAATCCGCCCTCTATAGCTCCACCTAAGATAGGTGCCACAAGAGAGCCAAAGCTTGGTGCACTGGGAACTGTCATCTTATGTCCACGAGCTTCAGCAGCAGCACCTCTTGCTTGGAATGCTCTATTTAAGCTTTCACCCATAGCTTGCTGTGCCATCGCTAAAGTTCTTTCTCTATTCTCTTGGCTCATGTTATGCTTAGCAAGTGCTCTTGAAGCAAAGTTATAAGCCTGTTGTCTATTAGCTCCCTCTTGAGAGGCAAGGTGTTCTATCTGTGAAGCCTTACGCTCTTGAGTGAGATTGTATTGCTTAGCTTGTTTACGCAACTCTTTCTGCTCTTGCCAAGCTCCAATGCCTTTCTTAGAACCGCCTGCGAGAGCTCCAATTGCTAAACCTATCAATGGTAGTGCCATGTTATCACCTCGTATTCTTATCTATAGACATGATAGTAGTCGTTCTTATCTTGTCAACTAATTTAATAATCATTCTATTGTCTCGTGGATTAAGGGCATAGGATAAGCAAGCCATCTTATATCCCTGATTGGAGATTTACAGTCTGAGATAGTGAACCTTGCTTGTCCGACTGCAACAGAGTTAAATCTGATAACGACTTCAGACTCTACGCTGACTGTCTTCTCAATAGGACTACTGCTGTCATTGTTTATGACTATAGTGCAGTCAAAGGTTTCATTGTTCTCACTATCACTATTATCAAAGACAACCTTGATGCCAAACAGATACAAGCGTTGTGTCTCAAGGTATCTAAAGAGTTGGTCAGATGAAGTTATTTCAAGCTCTACTGCCTCATCAGAAGGCTTAGCTTGATAAGAGACTCCCTCGGACTGTATCACTGTGTAAGGATACTTGCCTTTCTGTAAAGTGTGTATAGACTGAGCACTAATCTCTTGAACAAGAGACCTGTCAATGATTCCACCAAGGCTCAAGTCATATATCTTTACTCCGTTATTATCAAGAGTTGTCAACATTGGAGTCCCTTCTCTATCATAAGACATTGATGCTTGCCCAGCAGTGCACCTAAAGACGTGAATAAGACCATCTTCTGTCAGGTGGCATACTGTACACTCACCTGACGACAAGGTGGCTAAAACGTGTGCCTTAAGGTCTTGTATAGGGTATTCAACTAACTCACCTTTGATGGTTGCAAGCTTGTTTACTGCGTTCTCTATATTCACCCAGACTGAAGTCTGTTCTTCATTGCCTATAAATGCTATGTTGCCAAGGGTATAGAACTTTGTTACTCTCAAGCCCTTGAACACTTCATAGACGTTAGCATAAGAAGTCATCATGTTATATGCAGTAGCTTTATAGACTCCATCGTTTACATGAAGCAAGCTCTGTGAGTTAAAAACTCCATCACTCTGTGCAGCCAAGAGTCCCTCTCTTGTGAAGTCTGCACCAACAGCAGTAATAGCAAAGTCAGCCTCGACAGGGATACCACCTTCACCAATGACAGGAGTATTATAGAGGTTAATAGCTCCCACCTGATAATGAAGTGTCTTTACTTCTTCAGTAGTCTCTTGATAGATAGCAACATTGCTCATCTCATTACGTGCAACATTAGTAGTTACTCCCTCTGGCATCCCTGAAATGTAGATAGAAGGAAAGTAATCCTTGTTAATCATGCTTAGATAGTCTATGCCATGTGCATGCAAGTGCCCCTCAGCAGGAGCTCTGAGATAGTTCAAGAACCAACTGTAGGGAGCTGTGTGGCTGGGGTTAGCTACAAAAGGACTTAAAGGAGATTGCTTGAGATGAGTAAGCATCAAGCCTCTAAATCTGCGATAGAAAGAGAATCTCTGCTGTGGGTCATTTATGCCGACAAAGGACAAGCCAAGCGGTAAACCACTGCTGCCACCCGGAGCCGACATGTAAGCACTGTTATGAGGAGACACGTTAGTTGATGACCAATAGGCTTCAATACTTATGTCCCTAATACGCCTTAAAGGACTCCACATAGCCATCGTAGGCAGAAGGAGGGGGAAGCTTGTTCTTTGGAGGTAATGCGACATTGTCGAGATTTTAGCTTCCCCGTGTCCTTCCGAGGCTGTGTTAGGAGTGAATGTAATCTGAGGTTTACCATCCCAGAACATAGAGTCAAGCGTTTCTGCTTTGCCTATATAGTTCTCCGTTCCGGTAAAAGTATTTACTAAAGATGAAAAAGAATGTGCAGGCAGAGTATTGTTTCGCTCAGAGCTATCAAGTATCTCAATAGCCCCCCTGCCAACATCAGTAGAGAAAGAAGCCTGAACACGACTCTGGCTAACAGTAAGCTTGTTCAGTTCACAACATGACACAAGCCCTGACTCTTTGACAATGAAAGTATCGACAAGAAGCATATCGCCAAGCACTGGTGTAGCAGCATAGCCATTGCCCATAGAGTCTATCGTCTTGCCTGAGACAAGTATCAAAGTATATCCGCACTTAGGACTATACTCATAATCTTCAAGCTTTATGTAGTCTGTGTCTTCAGAAAGAGAAATCTTGACAAGGTATTCAATAGAAGCTGGAGTATCAGTAATCTTCTTTACCCACTCTGCCCTGAATACTTCAGCAAACTCTTCAGGTGTAGCACAATAAGACTCTGTCGTCCTGAGCGCAGGAGAATGGTTCAGAGGATAGTTTACAACACTATCTCTTACTCGCTTGATACCAAAGCTTACTTCATGCCTAAAGTTCTTGCCTTGACCTATCTGCTGCTGCATCATAGCAACATAGAGAGAGCTAACATTGTCTTTATCTATCTCATGAGGCGGCATGTGTGAAAGATTTACATAAGATTTCCCTGTCCAATAGTCGCCATGAGTAGCCCTATGTATAGACATTGTTCTTAAAGGATACTCTAAGACAGTGCGATAAGAGACAGTAGAGCGGCTAAGGTCTTCAGTATGAGCAAGAGTGCCTATCTGATAAATGTCTCCGACAGGGGTATCTACAAAGCCTTGGTCAACAACTCCCACTGCAATAGGGGTAAGTGCAATAGCTTGATGCCCACTTACTCTATTTGTAAAGGTCTCCCCGGACACAGCCTGTGAAGTCTTGATAAGAGAAGTAATAGGGATTGCTCTATAACGAATGATAAGGTTTTGGTTAAACTTTACTGACTGCTCAAAGAACTCTACATCATCATAATACAAGTATCCGCCATCAACCCCTGCATAGTCTTTCATTTTATATTCAGTGTTCTCTTTTGACACTAAATAAGCAGTAGGGTAATAGTCGTTTATCTCTTTGCCACTAATAGTCGATAGGTTACCATCAATGTCAGTAAAGGGATAGGCAGTAACAAAACCGCTTGTGCTTACCCCATCCTTAAACGATGCAAACATAGAGAGTCTGCTGTTTGTGTGTACTGAGCTCCCACTGTTGCTGTTAGTAGAGGGATTATAAGAAAGCTCGAAAGGATATAGCATCTTGCTTGCAAACAAATAAGGTTGAGCCCAAACATAGTGTGGAGCCACTTGAGCCTTTTTAAGTTTCTTGTCATCTTGCTCACCTTGATTTGGAAACACAGACAGAGCAACAGATGAACAGTCGCAATAGATAGGAACTTTAGGGATTAACAAATCAAGGTTGACAGCCCAAACTCCACAGTCTCTATGCACAACGACATCAAACTCTTGAACAATAGAGTCAGAGCTATTAAGATAGTTATCGTGAGCCTGTATAGCTCTCTCGGACTCATCATCTCTGTATCTAACAGTAGGGGCATTGGCTAAGTGAGGTGCAAGTATCTTAAAGTGAAGAGAGTGCATCTTCCCATGGAACTGTTTGTAGTCTCCAAGTCGAGCAAACAAGCCCATAAGAGAGTCCGGGACAGGCTGTCCTTGTTCAAATGTCCAGTCTATGATAGATTTCATTATACTCGTTTTCCAAGCTCGATTATAAAGGGGTCGTTAATAGCTAAGCCTTGACTCAAGAAGTCCGCAGAAGTAATAGGTAGCTCAGGAGACCAAATAGACTCTTGTCTGCTTGGCAAGATAAACGTTCTAAAGATAACATGACTTTTCTCGCTTGCCTCACTTGAGTTATAGTATCCTGACACACAGCCGTTGTTAATGTTAAACAAGCCTACTAACACCTCGCTCTCTGAGCTAAAATAAACAGCAAGTGTCCCCATAAGATTGGGCAGGTCAGCACCGCTGACACTGCCTATTATATACTTACCAAAGAACATTCTTTTGCTAACATAGTCTTCAAGCTTGCCAAAGGGATGCTCATAAGGCGGTGCATACAAGCTCAATGACGGCAGTCTCTCAAAGTCAAGCTTTGTGTTAGGACGGAGCTCACCATAGACTGTAGTAATATCAAGGTCTTTAGCTGCTATAATTGTAGCAGTCTCTTTAGAATGGACAGTGTTAGAGCCTATGCCTTCAAACGACAGAGCCGGTATCTCAAGCTCGATGACATTGAGTATAGGAACGCTCTTGCGTTGGCTCTGCCCTGCTTGAGGTGCAGTCATCTGGTTAATGAACGAGGGCTGATTAAATGGCATAAGGCTTTACTCCATACTTATCAGGTGCACCACCAATATAGGGTGCTCTGGTCAGTATCAACTTATTAACCAACATATAAGATTGGTAGAACACATAAGCAATCTCAGGCTGGTCATCAATGATTGCTTGATACATACCAGCCACAATATCCGTTAAGAGGTCGTGAGAGGCTGTTTTTGGAATGATTATGTCGTAAGGGGTATTGACATACTGCCCCACCTTAAAAGTCCCACCATCGGGCTTATAGGGGCATTTAGAGGCAGTTATCTCTGTGTGCTTGGATAAGAGAACTCCTGAGAAGTAGTCGTCAGCTTCATAGAGATTGCCTGCACTGTATTCTTTTACATCAAACATATTGTTCATGTAGTAGCCCAATGAGATGAATGGTGCAACTATTCCTTCATAGCCTGATATACTGTTTACAATTGCCATGGCTTAATCCTCATTATCCTTGAGACCTTGTGTTCTCTATGTAGGTTATCTTCAGAAACTTTATTGTTTGACTGATGGCTTAACAATGAGACTAACTGGAAGGATAAGTTAGGGTCTCTGTTCTTTAATGCAAATACAAGCTTCTCTAATCTCTCCTGCAAGAGAGAGTCATAGTCTTTGTCATCTACCCAGATAGCACGAGCTACCCCATCTTCAGTAGAGTAAGCAGTATTAACAAGCCTTATCATCTTAGGTTTAGTGCTTGGGGGGTCAGTCCTTTCTACAACCATAGCAGAGTCGGGCTTGACTTCACCATCATAGTCAACCATGTCAGCACTATGTAATCCTAATAGCTTGTTCTCAATGACAGCACCTCTATTAACCTTTACATAAGCAGATGTGCTTCTATCTGCGTATAGAGGGCTTATGAGTTCAAGAACATTATAGTTGATAGGCATTTATCTTTAATCCTTCTGTGTGTGAAGCAGGAGCTATTGTAGCTTTACTGTCATTATAAGCATTAACAAGTGAAGCAAACAAAGTCTCATAGCGAGTAGTTCTCTCAATGTCGCAAGCTTCTTCATAGTGAAGTGCCATAGCCTTGGAAGCTATAAGCATTAACAAGTGGTCAGGCATGTTGTCTATATCAAGGACAGGCATAAGATAGCATGATAAGTAATACTTAGAACCTTCTGAAGCATAGATAGAGTTATTATCATAACAGACTTTACCTTCAGGGCAGGCAAGAGGATAGTCAGGATATGAGGCATCAATGTAGTCTGAGTTCTGGGAAGGCATGTCATCAGGTATCCGCTCTACTCTCTCTTTGCAAAGAATGTCCAAGACTTCTTTAATGTAGTATTTCTTATCATCTATCATAACAGGTATCTGAGTAATGTCATCTATGTTATCGCCAGCATTAACGTAGATAAACATAGGATGGAGCTTAACTGTTCTTATGACATGGTTATAAGCCTTTATAACAGTCTCTGCTGTCATCTTGCAAGCGAAGGTCTCTAAGAATGTGGTTAAGGACATAGCGGCACCTTGCTCAATGCAGACAGAGTAGATGAATAGATAACACTAACCTTGTCCATATTTATAAGTTCAAGCTCTATATGAGTAGCCTTCTCTATAGGGAAAGACTTGAAATGATAGTTATAGCCTTTCCTATCAAAGGTAGCAGTCTCGTGTATCTCTTGCACGTCTTCACAAAGCCTTGCTTTAACTTTATATTCGACAGTAGCACCAACATCAATAACATCTACAATCAAGCTTACACCGCATAGGTTCAAGGCTTGTCCATCTTCAACGACACTCAGTCTTGCAGTGGTCATAGTCTTTGTCATACTTTTAACCCATACGTTCCATTAAAGATTATCTCAAGAGTGTTTATAAACTTTGTCATATCAGTTCCTTTAGGATACTCATACCAAAGAACAGCAAGCCTATGGTCTCCCACTTTAATCTTGCAGTCTTCTAAACTACCTAAGTCAATCACAACGTTGGTATCGGTCAATCCATAAAACTTTATTTCAGGATGACTACCGCTTGCAAGGATGGTCTCTATACGTTGATAAGCTCCATCATAGATTAGCGGGATAGGCAAGCTTCTCATTTCTTTGCCTTTGGAGTGCCCTTAGAGGCTGTTTTACGCACTCTTTCTGTTCTCTTATATACTGTATAGCCTTTCTCTTTAAGAAGCTCTACAAGGTGCTTCTCGCTCTCTGTGTTTGCAGTATATTTATCTATGTTCTCTTGCACAGGTCTCTTGTGGATATGAGGCATGTCTTCAAATCTTGCTGAGAGATAGCCTGTGTATTCTTGTTCATTAAGCTTTCTGCACCCAATGGCAAACACATTACTCAGGAACTCAATCTCTTCAGGGTCGTCAGTCTGATACTCAGGGTGCTTAGCACTTATAACAATCTTCTTTCCGCTTGGAAAAGTAATCTCTCTCTTGGTTATCTCTTGGCGAGAGTTAAAGAATATCAAAGGTTCAGTCTTCATTTATGGTCTCCTTTAATGTGGGGCGGGAAGGAGAAAGCACCCGCCCCTTGGTTCAGCGGTTTAGTGGATTACACTTCAGGTGCCCAGATAATGGCATGGTTCTTAGGATAGCGAAGCTGGAAGCTGTGCTCTCCTCTCATACCTTCCATGAAAGCGTCTTGTCCACGGTCTTGGACGTTGCCTTCAATCCTATCAGGGCGCAAGGTTACGTTACGAATGTTAGCTGTATCAATCGAAATCAAGATGTCTCGAGGTGATACGTCGGCTTTACCAAACTTCCAGTAAGGAACTGGGAAGCCGGTCATAAGGTCAAGTGCAGGTTCATGGATGAACTTCACCATAGCACCATTAGCAGCTTGGAATGTATGAATCTTCAAGCCAAAGTTAAGAGCGCTCTGTTCAACGAGACCAACTTCACCACCCATCAACTCTTTTGTAGCTTGGATTTTGCGAGCGTAAATGTTCAGTCTGCGAAGGAACTTCTCACTTACAAGGAATGTAAACCCACTCTCACTTCTATGTCTAAAGGCACTGAGTCTATCAGTGAGGTCATCAATCCACTGCACGAATGCAAGGGTGTCATTGACTCCACCACTATAGCTGCCTGAAGCCAGAGGTTTCTTGAGGAAGGTAATCGGGAACAAGGCTTGGTCCATAAGACCACCCATTGCACGCACAGGCTGTCCTGAGAGGAATCCATTGTCAGTGCTGATAGCAACAGTCTCGCCCTTCACACCCCAAAGCATAGCACTTTCACGCTTCTGCTTATAGAGGGTAAGCCAGTATTCACGAGTCTCTCTGAACATATCCCCAAAGCGGAACTGGGAAGCTTGGTGCGTTCCAGTAATGCCATACTTCGGTGTAACGAAGATTTGGGTAAAGTTCGTGAGAGTCTCACGCCAGCTTGTGAAGTTCCCGCCGGGTGCAAAGTTATCGCCTTCAGGAATAGGCTGAGGTGCTCTATCAGAGCGTCCGACATTAACAAGCCTGCTTGTCTTGCCAGAATACTCTGCACCAGAGCCGCCAGTGTTCAAGAAGATAGTATCTTCAATAACAGGAGTCCCATTAGGAACAGGAACTGATACAAGAACACTGTCATAAACACCTTGACGTTCTCCATTAGAGTAAGCTACATACTTTGCGATAGGAGATACAAGGTCAATGTTAGTCGTGTTAAAGTCAAGGTTGAAGAACACGTAGGGTGCAGATGACTCTACGACACCAAAGTCTTTAATGCGGACAAACACTTGCTGATAGCTTGAGATAGCCCCACCGCTTGCAAACGCAGCGTTATTGTTCTTTGCAGCAGACTTATAGCCGTTGGCTACATGAATCTCATCAAACGCCATGAACACAGGAGCGTGGGAAGTAGATTTGTTATGTGTGAAACGAGTTACAGCACCAGCAGAGCCAGTAAGGTTGCCAGTAACCTTGTCATATTTAAGGTTAGTCAGAAGCATGTGCATACGGGCATACAGGTCTTCAATGTTACCAACCGTCTTATCATTATCTTTTTTGATTACAAGCATTACCTCATTCTGTGCGTGAGCAAAGAGGGCTCCATAAGAAGCGTTGCTATCACCAGAAAGAGTAGTAACTGCAATGTTAGCCTCGTCTTGAGGGAAGTCAAGAAGGGTTTTTGTTGGGTCTCCGCTCAATACCTTGATTGTGCAGAAGGGCTGGACTCCGCCTTTGTAGCTTGCACTTGTAATCTCGTGAGGCATAGCATTCACGTTATACTTTGCACCATAGCCACTAAGGGTGATGTCGATATTGCTTGCAGCACCACCGGGACTACTGTTTCTCAGACGCATATTGTCCAAGGCGATGTCATACCACATCTCGCCTCTATACTCATCTGTCCAACTGTGGATGGGTGCATTCGCAGGAATGGTGCCCATGTTCTGTGTAATCTGTAAGAAGGGTGTAGCCTCGACTTCATGAGTAATCATGTTGTCATACAAGCCGATTTGGTATTTATCGCTTGCACCAATGATGGTGTGACTAAACGCTCCTGAAGTATCAAGATGTTGAGTAAGCCCCATCTCGGCGGCTGTTTTGCCTTCATAGTTTTGTCTATCTTGCCAAGTCTTCATTTTTATATTCTCCCAGAATATCTTAGTTTATTACCCCCATACTTTATCCTTACGTCTTGCAGGGTTACCACCAAGAGTAAATCTTGAGCCTGTGCTCACAGTATTGGTAGTAGGTGCATCGACAAGGTTAGTGGGAGCTTGTCTGTATCGAGTCTGAGGCTGAGGGTTATTCGCTTGAGTCGTTCCCCCAGCACCAGAGCTCCTTGTTTGCTGATAAAGATTAAGTGCTTCAGAAGGATTAGAGAGGACACTGTGCAAGAACTGCACAACCTGCTCTCCATCAAGCCCTCGTCTCATTGCTTCCACATGGAGGCTTTCAACGAGGTTATCTTCTACTGCTTGAGCATCTTGAACGTTAGTAGAGGGAGCTCTATCATGTCCCGTCTGTGCTTGAGTCTGCGTAGTCTGTGTTTGTTCATTCTGGGGATTTAGGAAGTTTGCCCACGGGTCGTCTGGGACCGTCTCATTCTGGTTGGGCTGAGTAGTAGCTCCCGTATTCGAGCTGGGAGTAGTCTGTGTCTGAGTTGACACGTTAGAAGGTGTTTGGTTATACCCGAGCTTCTGCCTTACAACCTGATTAAGAATATCAGGGTTTTTATCAATCATAGCTTTCACTTCTCTAAGGGACTCAATCTCTGCCGCACTCATACCAGACTGAGGGGCAGTCCCTGTAGCAGGAGCCTCATTGGTCTGAAGCTGTCCATGCTGGGTTTGGGTATAGGCATTCTTTCTTCTGAGTTCAGTAGCCATATCATATACGCCACCGCTCATATTAAAATAGTTATCAACAAATTGGTCTTGGATTTCCGGCGTAAGCTCTCTGTTAGGGATAACCAAAGGGGCTCCCGGGGTGAAGGGCACATTCTGCAAGTTCATTTTGTCATTCATTTCAAGGTCTCCTGTTATAAGTAATCAATCGTTTCGGTTGCTTTGGACTCAATCTCTTGTTCTCTGAGTTGCAACTCTTCAGCTTTGAACTCAAGCATCATGTCAGTAACCATGTTCTTGAACTCTTGCTTCTCTTCTCGTGTTTGCAACCTATGCTCATACTTACGCATAAGTCCCTTTACTTTCTCTTCAGCTCTAAGCTTATCTAACTTAGTCTGAGTTTCCATTGTCTTAGCATCTATCCTTGCAGTAACGACTTTGCCTTCTAAGCTCTTGAGAGCCGATTTAAGGCCGTCATTTTCTTCTTCAAGGGTCTGTATAGTGCCAGAGAGATTTCGTATCGTATCGTGCCTCTCAATGAGTTCCTCTCGGTTCTCTACAGGAACATACTTCAAGATTGCTGTGGGGTCAACTGCTTCTATGTTTGCAAGCTCCATCATCAATCTCATCAACGAAGTCTCGTAGGTTGGTGTATAGCTGCCCGGAACGACTAAAATGTCCATGTCATTAAAGTCAGGCAGCTCTGTATATGACTTTACTGCTTCAACGAAGTCAAAGTCGAGCTTCATCTGTGCAAGCTGGTGCTCAATCTCTTCTTCATGATAGCCTTTCTGCTTTAGTGTTTCAATGAAGTGAGCTACGTCTTCTTCATTCTCAATGTCAATATCTCCATACTGTTTAACTCTGTCAAGTGTATTATTCTTATCAAGCAATCTTGCAAGGTGTTCAGGAGGCATATATGCAGAGCAGTATTGCAGAGCAACTTTGCCAGCTTGTGAACATGCAAGGTCTATGATAGACAGTAAATCTTTAAGTGAATCAAGCACTACCTCTCTCTGGTCTAACAGCAAGCTCGGACTACTCTCAGACGTGCTTAGCATCTGCAAGTCTTGTGATACAGTAGCTGCTTCAAGCTCCATCTTAGCATCCTGATATAGTTCAAAGAATGCTGAGCTGATAGGTTGACCTGAGACGATGATAGGTGCTTCTGCATTGCCTGTGAGAACGTTGATAGAGCCGGGGCGTGCATAAGTGTCTTCAAACTCTTGAGCATCCAAGCCCGGTAAGTCTGTCTCTCTAAGGAAGATTTTAGGATTACCCATGAGCTGAGCATTGTGTAGAACAACTCCATAGCTCTTGTTAATAAACTTCTGTAAGTCTTTGATGAAGTGAACCTCACCACGCTTATAAGGGTTCTCAGTATCTTCTGAATAGATAGGGATAATGGGATATTCAGTAATGTTCTCAGGCAAGGTTTCTCTGAACATATCCTTGTAGCCTATAACTGTCTCTTTAACTATACGAGTCCTGACATTGCCTTCACCATCTCTCTCGTAAGTCTTCTTATAGCACTCATAGATATTTACCCAATTAGTATCATCAGAGAAGACACGCTGGATAAACTCTTCACCTACCTTTCTCTCTTCAGGGCTTGCTGTGCTAAGTGAAGTAAAGTAGTTAGCAGGGATTTCAGTGCTGATAGCATCTACACCATAAGCAGCTTTAACATATTCAACTGATACCCAACGCTTAATGCAAATCATCTCTGCATCAGCAAACATAGGGTCTCTACTGTTAGGGTCAACTATGACCTCATCACATGAGAGCAAGACAAACTTCACCTTACCTCTGCTATAGACAGGGTGCAAATACTTGATATTGTCCACAAGGGCGTCTTTGATGGCTCTACGGAAGGTTGTTACTCCCCCGCTATTAGACCATACCCAGTCCAATAATCTGTTGCCTAACGCCGCTTTAAGGTCGTCAGGAGAGGAAAAGGACTCAAGGACATACTTAGGGATTTTGGCTGAGAGCATACCTGAGATGGTCTTCATTGCTTTACGTATCTTGTTTATCACAATATGATACTGTCCACGCTCTTTGTTGATTTCAATATCTTCATGGCTGCTTTGATGACCAAAGTAGAAGGCTCTGTTCTCAAGACTTTCTGTAAGCCATTGGCGATACATCAAGTTCTCATAATTAGCAAGCTTCCGCCAGAGCTTTATGCTCTCTTCATCTTTAAGCTTTACAAGGTTAGGGTTAGGATTGTCTATCATTGTCTCCTCTTAATACTTAAATATGACGTCTTGTGGTTTGTTAGGGTCAATGTCAACGTGGACAAATCTATTCTCAAAGTTTATGCCTATACGCCTAAAGCCGACACTTCGGAGCGCATCAAGCATGTCAAACAAAGGTCTGCCTGAAGGACAAGCTATATCAGCAGCTAAGCATATTCCTTCTTCATTAGGTAAGTGTGTGCTGTCTATCACTCCACCTACTCTTGCATTATGTATCACACAACGACAGCCTGAAGTTATCCTGACAGGTATGCCGAGAATATCTCTCACTAACTGAAGCATACGGACAAGCTCAGGACTAATGTTATTCAAACCACATCCGCACTTGCATGCGAACTCTTCCGATGTGAAGTTCTTGCTTAGTTTTGCCATTATACTATCCATCCACCGGCAAACAGCCTCAGCAGCACATTGTAGCCAAGAAAGAATCCAGCATTGCCAGCCAAGATGTCAACCAGCGAGTCCAGCCAGCGTGCTTTTAGCAATACCGTGAACGGCAACGTACTGCGTTGCCATTGCCGATACTCTACCCATACCGTAATCATAAATGCAGCTATATTGGGGAAGTATCCCAACCCCTTCGCTTTGCCAAAGAATGCAAACGCCCATGCGAGTATGCCGAGCAAGAGCATTAGCCCAAAGTGCTTCCATGTGTTAGTTAATTTCATTTTCCACCTCCACAATTTCTAAGTCGTTATCCTCTATGTATTGCAACATTTCTGCCTCTGTGTCGAACCACAGTAGCTCATAGCGAGTGCCAACCGTATTCGGCTCCGCTGTTCCTGTGTGTAATACTTGATTGCCGTTTTTAATTATATAATACATTTTATTCTCCTGTTGTGTATTCATCCCAATCTTCTGGCCAGCTTCCGCCACCTGTTGTTAGCCACGCAGAGGGGATAATAGTCCAAGCTGCTTTATCGAGCAACACATCCACATCTGCTTTCACTGTATCCCAATCAGGGCAGTTGTCATTTGTGCCTGCGGTAATTATGAATGGATATGCTCCATCCCATGTTCCGGTTGCCGCGTCGTGAATTAACCGTGCGTATTCTTGGGATGTGGCAAATACAGTGTCACCCAAGAGTTGGATGCCAAAGCTATTCGTAATATCCAGCTGATTCGTTCCATATGTCAGAGATGA
>LSQX01144530.1_pt1 | contig 13359 bp, 15 predicted proteins | sample 654561 | NCBI WGS metagenome assembly LSQX01 (sample SAMN04489861, study PRJNA283612) | anaerobic digester metagenome | isolation source: 4 biogas reactors fed with cattle manure at either 37C or 55C with and... | place: Denmark: Kongens Lyngby | collected 2014 | reverse complement strand
CATTTGACCGCAAGCTTTACACAATCTTCCAAGACTAAATTTTCATTATATTCTTCTTTAATGATTGCTAAGGCGCTATCTCGTCCTTCACCTGCTGCGGTAGCTTTGTAACCACGGTATGTTCCGCTGGGGTGAGTTACAAACACACGGGCGCCTGTTTTATCTACGCCTCCAAAGATTAAACAGACACCAAATGGTCTTCCACCGCCATGTTGAGTATAGGTATGTTGTGTTTGGCATACTTTTTCTGTTGCCACTTCAACATCGATGGGTTCGTCAAACGTTAATCTGTGACTTTGAGCATCGATGCGTGCTTGGTCAATTAATACTCTTGCATCAGAGCTTAATCCTACAATAGCTGCGGCTATATGGTTATCAACATTGAATATTTTCCAAGAATTTTTTGCTTCTTCGAGTGCTTCAAAATTTTCTTCTGCACCTATAACGACCCCTTCTCGACATTGAATGCCCAGAATTGTTGCACCTCGATTGACTAGTTCCATTGCATACTCTACTTGATAGAGTCGACCATCTGGCGAGAAAACGGTGTTGTTGTGGTCATATGCTCCTGGTTTTGCGAATATTGACATAGTGTTACCTTCAGATTTATCCTACACCTTTGATTTGGGTAATATAAGGATGCGCTTATTCTAAAACTATTTTCATGCCTCAAATTCTTTTTAATAAATGGTAGAATATTTCAAAATGACTGATCAAAACTTTTGGATATGTTATTTTTTGGATTTGGATCCTTTATGCATGCTGCATGGAGTTCCTGAAAAGTTAGTTGAAGTGGCTGCAAAGCCTAAGCTTACGATCTGTTAAACGTGCTGATTCATTTTTTTCTTAAATTTTATAGTATAGGTATGAAAAATTTTATAAAAGTATTTTTTGGTTCTTAACCGATTAAGCAACTTATTATTGCATTAGTTATGCTTGAAACTTTAATATTTGTAATCTCATTTGGAGTTAAAACTCTGTTGACCTCTTGGAACACTTTTTGGTCACCTGCAACATGCTGGATGCAACGGCGAGGGAAGGCTATGTTAATGCTGTTATCTACAAATGGAGACAAATTGTCAATTTCTCTAACAACATTAGTTTCCCCTGTTTGCCTTTTATCGATGCCTATAAAATATGGTTGATTTTATTGGCGCCACAACCCAAATCAATGGAAATCATTAAATGTTTCCAGTTAAGCTTAGGAATAACTGTAGTTTAAAATAAGTGCATATTAATTTATTCTTAATACGATTGTTTACAGCTGTTTATTCTATAACGCTTTTTAGGTGCATTGTATACATGCATACTCGACTATCATGCCTGAATCAGGATATTTACCCGAAAAAATCAAGAGCCAAAAACGGTTGATAGGTATAATTGCAGTTATTCTTATTCTAGTCTTTACAATTTTATTTTTTATGAGAATAATTCAGTTTTTAACCTGGCTACTTCTCGATGTGGCTGTTTGGAGCGCCGCTAATTTATTGATTCGACGAATTAGTCGAAAATCTAACTAGCGATTTTCCTGTAATATCTGTTGTTCCATAGTAAAATGTTGCATCTTCTATTGTACAGCAAAATGTTATTAGTCATTCCAGCGAAACAACAATTGTAGGTAGGCTGGATAATGTCAGAAATCGTTTGCTTATTACCTATGTCTGCAACGGCGGTTGAATGCATCTGTTTTGACCAAAAAGTATGCGATATACACATTGACGATGGCGGGAATTTAGTCTGCAGGTACGGAAGTAATGAGGGCATAATAGATGGTATAGCCAGTGTAATTTGTCCTCTCGAAATTGATACCGAACGCAAGAAATGGGAAAGCTTCTTGAATAAAGAGATCCGCTAACATAAAGAAACATAAAAAGCGTTCACGACTGAACTAAGCACCATTGATAGGTAACTCTATTAAAGAAGTTTTTAAGCACTGTAAGCTGTATTTTCATGCAGCAAGGTGCTAAAATTATGCTCTCTGATACTTCGGATTTTTAGATTCTTTGACCCAAAATTCAGGATCATAAACATCAATTATTTGAACCTGAACTACATTTATAGGAGTAGTAAGCACAGAACGTAAGCGAGGCGGTAAATTAGGATTTGAAAGCAATAGCATTCTAGATGCTTCTAAAGCTTCAGCAATTTTTTCTGTTTGTTTATTAGGATAACCATTGTATTTGATGCTTTTTCCTTCTACGATCGCTTTATCGAAATCATCTTTACTGCACTGAATAAGTTTATTGCCCTTTCGAATGAACCAGAAAGGTCCTGTTGGATTCTTTGGCATAGTCTCTGCAGCAGCGATAATTCAAGTGTTATTTAATTAATGTTGCGCATTAGGCGGCTCAGTACACTAATGCTTATTCAGCCACTCTGAACATTGTCCAGTGCTTACGTGCAATTGTCTTCATCGACGCCATTTAAATAACGAGTTGTTAACCTAAAAAATAGTTTCTAGATAGTTCATTATTTGTGACAAACAACCATTTCAAGCAGCATCCAATAATAGTTTTTGATAAAAAAGAGAAAAAAAGTTAAGCAATAAAAACACTATATGCAACTAACTTGTCTGCGTTTTACTTTTATGTGCTTTTTTTGCTTTCCTTTTTTCATCTCTCTCTTTTTTAGTCATTGGTTTTTCTTTTTTGGGCATCCGAATTATCTCCGGATGAAACTGTATGTTTGTTTCTGCTTAAAAATTTTTTTAAGTTAGCAGCTAAGTATACTCTCTAAATGTGTGTCCACATTTTGTACATCGCATGAATTGTGTCATAGCTTCATCCCCGCCTCGAGTCTGAACCATCCAAACATAAACTTCGTCATTTTCACATTTGTCGCATTTCTTTTTGATTTTTGTCATAGTGTTAATTTCATCGTTTTGACCTATCACTGTCATAAACGGCTTAGGTGTTGGTTTGATAACAGCACCTGTTCGAGCTTCAATTTTCCGGTCTATGGGTTGCTTTGTAAAGTTACATTTCGCACAGCAAAGCACAAAGGCGTTGCCGTCGCCGGTTTTTTTGGGTTCAAGGCGTGAACCGCATGTGGGACAAAATTCCAAGTTGTAAAATACCTCTCTTTATTCCCCTATAATGATAGATGAAGAGATATAAGCCTTATTTTTTATTTCACACAATCTTTGGGAAATAAAAGCAAAACAACCAAATATTGACAATAAGCACTTCAAACATAATTGAACGTTGAAAGCCTACTTGGCTGGCATACAACATCTATCTTCAAATCTTGACTTAGGTTTTGGATGCTAAAAATAGTGTGGTTGATTATGCTTAGAGCAATTGTTTGTCGCCGTTTTTATTGCTAATAGGACTGTCTTGAGGCAGCGTTTTCTTCTCAGATAAGCGGTTTTCAAAGCAACCTATCAAACGCCTAGTAGAAAGAAATAATAGCATCATATTCTAAACTTGAACAAAGGAATAAAAAGAAAATGGCAAATACTAACCAAATAGACTGGACAAATTGGATTTATCGACTAATAGCATACATCATTGACAGCATTATCATCGGTATCCCAGCATACATCATCTATTTTCTACTGATAATACCATTTGCAACAATCGACTATGGCTTTGGGTTCACAGCCGTTGCTTGGTGGGCAAGTTTACTGCTTCCATTCGTCTTGGGTATTTTACAGCTAATCTACTTTGTCATACTTGATGTCTCATGGGGCGCTACAATTGGTAAACGCTTAATGAAACTAGAGGTGCAATCAGTAAACGGTGGCAAGATTACCTTTGACAAAGCATTCATAAGAAACATCAGCAAAATCTATGGTCTTCTACTTTTGCTTGATTGGCTCATCGGAATCATTTCAACCGGAAATAAAAACCAGAAATTCCTAGATCGCTCAGCTGGCGCCCTTGTCACACGAATTGGTGAACCATTCGCTTCTGCTCCACCCCCTCCACCGCCGCCTCCACCGCCAACAGCATAATTCAACCTTAATTTTTTATTCCATTCTTTTTTTAACAAGAATCTAAAATGTTTTAGTTATCCCATGTACACACTATGATACGTAAAAAGTGTTTATCTAAAATACATGGCTGAATTAATCAGTAAAACAAAGGTACAACTAAGATATAATTTATTACAAAGACAAATTCAGACAACAGTTCAATATTTTACTAAGTATGGCGAATCATAGAGGATTACGAATACCTGCTGCTCTATGTCAAGTTAACGCTGATTATATAATCAGTTTCGACATGGGTTACGGGGAAAACTTTCTTGAACCATACATGACCCCTAAACAAAAAGAATGCTTTGTAGATATTGGGACCAGTGCCGGAGGGGGGACGTTCATTGTTGCACGCAAATGTTTTGAGGTTTATGCTTTTGAACCCAATCCAAAAGCCTACAATATATTGAATTCACGTGCTAAGAATTACAGAAAAGTCCACGTTTACTCTTACACTTTAGGTGAACAAGATACTATTGGCTGCTTGGGCACTTCTGGAGCCAGCATAATGGCATGATAGATGAAGAAAACCAGTGCCTGGGCGGAGGAACAATAGATGTACCTGTTCGTAGATTAGACAACATGAACCTGCTAAAGTAGGGTATCAAAATAGATACTGAAGGGTACGAAGTACCTATACTGAAAAGTGCATTAGAAATTATCACCAAAAATAATCCTCGAGGGCAATTGAAGTGCATAAAAATTTGGGAAAAGCCGCTAAGACCTTTACTGAAAAACTGAAAAGAATCAAGGGAATCCTCGATAGGTTGAACTACACTTGGATACTACGGTATCGACAGATAAGTTTACGTGGCGAATTACAGCCATTTGCAATTGCTACTTACTCAGAATAAACTGGACTTACTTAATTTTTTTGAGCCAATCTGTTAATTTTTTTCTTTTAGCCCCTTACCTAATCGACCATATAGTCTGTCACAATTTCTCTTTTTTCAAACAAGATTATTGTTGGTAAAGAAGAAATACTATATTCAGCCCATAACGGATTATCATAGTCATCGAGCAGAACATGAATTACATAGTCAAAACCTCGTGATTCTATTTTTTAGAGAAAAAGGGGTTCAAATCTTAAACAATAATGATACCATGTCGCATAAAATAAGGCATGACCCTTTTTGATTTAGAGAGCTCAGCTTCTAGTTCATGTTTGCTGTATATTTTATTCTTGTTTCGTCATTGTTTTTGTCGTCTTGGGTTTGATTAGTTAGCGTTTTTACAATTGAGGCTTGGCAATGCAACACCTAAAATAATCATGATGCTATCATTACTGTATCTATGAAGCCTAGAAGTTATAGACGGGGTTATCCAGTAGCTATCCTAATCGGCATAGAGCAAGACCATGCCTCTCTCTGGCAAATCTTTAGTCAAGTTGCTAAACACCAGCAAACCATACACCTTAAAGATGATAGACGGGATCAAAAAGCTCTTTACAATTTTCATGAATCTATAATAAATCTTTTACGACCCATCTTTAAAGAAGGTGTTAAAAGCATAATAATCGCTTCAGCCCCAAGGACAAGTTATGCACAGGATCTCCAAAACCACGTAACGGGGCACCACGCTTGGCTTCTGCAAGGTACTGGCAAAGTAACTATTTCATTAATCGTAGGCTCTGCAAGTACACCCCCCCAGGTTTCGGCTTTGACACAGAAAAAAGAATTCAAGCAGTCAATTCAAAAAAATGTTACTGAAGAAACTGAAAATCTCCTTGAATTAATAGAAAAACGCTTAAACCAAGCAAGTGGGTTGGTGTTTTTTAGCTTAGAGGAAGCCGAAAACCTTATCCTTCATATGCATAGCTCTGGAAAACCACAGCCGGAATATCTTCTACTAACTAATGATTACCTAGCGAAAACCAGACAGAAAAACCGTGTGCATAGACTGATGCAGATAGCACAAAACAAAAAAGTAAAAACACGTGTGATTGACGCTGAATCAAACGCTGGTTTGCGCATAACACAATTTGGAGGCATTATATGTTTAGCAAAGAGACACTAAAGCATGCCTTCGTGTTTCAGGGTTTCAATTGGTATTTTGCCAGTATGTAGCGAAGTTGCAATTAACGCCCCTGAAATACCAAATGATTTTAGCTCAAGTAAATCAGAAACACTTCGAATACCACCACCAACATACATAGCTGCATTTACTTCTGCTTTTAGTCTCTTGAGCAAATCTAAATCAACGCCTTCACCGCTACCAACACGCGATAAATCTAAAACAATAACTTGCCCGACTCCCATTGCATGAAACTCTTTAAGGAGACTTATTGGTTCAATCGATTCAGTAAAACTTGAACTGACAAGCACTCGTCCACCCTTTAAATCTAAACTTAAAACAATCTGTTCGCATCCAAACTGGTTGATTGCATCTTGTACGAAAACTTTACTATGCAGGGTTTCTGTTCCGATTACTAATTTTGCAACACCTGTTTCAAACAGTTTTCGAGCTCGCTCTAGGTTAGTTATGCCTGCATCAACTATTAACGAAAGTTCAGTCTCGTTAACGATACGTTTCAACAAACTGAAATCTGAACTACGATTGATAATAGCATCTAAATCGGCTATATACAACTCGCGAAATCCCAATGCGTTGAACGCCTTTGCCACTTTTAGAGGTTCGCTTGATTCACTTAACTCGCTTTTTAACGGTTTATATTGATCTCTATTACCTTTCACTGCATGTACACTGTCACCGTTTAAAATGTCAATGACTGGGATAACTCTCATGATGCATTACTGACTCAGTTGAGTTCTTGCTTATAAAAAAACTTAACCATCATAGTTAAAAAGACTTATTTTCAATAAAGCTACTAACTTTTGTAAAGATAAATGTACGAATTAACAAAATTCTGTTGGGAAAAGCTTTAAAGGTTTCAAATCGCCGCATGTTTGTGATGCCCACTTGAAGCTACTAATTAGTCCAATAAATGAAAAAGAAGCAGATGAAGCCGTCGCTGGCGGCGCAGACATCATAGATGTCAAAAACCCTCAGGAAGGGGCATTGGGTGCAAATTTCCCTTGGATAATTAAAAAAATCAAACAGAAAATTCCAAACAATTTTGAATTGAGTTGTGCGTTGGGCGATGTGCCAAACTTGCCAGGTTCGGTTTCACTGGCAGCATATGGTGCAGCCTCATTAGGTGTTGATTACATAAAAGTTGGCTTATTTGGTACCCGAACGATTGAAGAATCGGTTTTTCTATTAAAACAGGTTAAAAAAGCAGCTAAAGACTGTAATTCAAGCATAAAAATAGTTGCTGCAGGATATGCAGATGGACAAAAAATTGGTACAATAAACCCTGCAAGTATTCCAGAAATAGCATCCTCCGCTGATGTGGACATAGCTATGCTTGACACAATTTCAAAAGAAGGAACAAACCTTTTCACTTATCAAACTAAACAACAACTCAAAGACTTTATCGAGTCTTCACATAATTATGGTTTACATGCAGCACTAGCGGGTTCGCTGCGCAAACAGGATTTACCAATACTTTATCATTTAGGTGTTGACATCGTTGGATTACGAGGCGCGGCATGCACTAACAACGACCGTAATAGAGGTCAAATGAGCAGAACGCTCGTGTGCGATTTAGTTGAAGTCGTAGAGCAACTAAAGAGGTAATAGAATTTGCAAACAAAAGCAACCCCTCCAAAGGTTGTATTATTAGACCTTAGAAAACGGCAAGCAAAGGAGACAAATTACGAAACTGGTAAAGTCCTTTGTTCAATGTGCACCAAACCACATATTGTTGCTAAAAAAGCACACGAGTTGTTCTTTGAATCAAACCTTGGAGACCCAAGACTATTCCAAGAAACCGCGCAACTAGAGCGTGAAGTAATAGCTCAACTAGGCAACCTTTTACACCAAAAATCTGCTACCGGCTTTATCGTATCAGGAGGAACTGAAGCAAATATGCTTGCGCTTTTAACTGCAAGAAATGCCTCAAACATTTCATCTCCTGAGGTGGTACTTCCTGATTCAGCACATTTCTCCTTACAAAAAGCCTGTAACCTACTAAATTTAAAACCAGTCATTGCGTCTTTAGATGAATCATACATAGTTAAGCCCTCAGAAGTTGAAAAACTCGTTAACAAAAACACAATCGCCATAGTAGGTACTGCAGGTACTTCTGAATTAGGAACGATAGATCCAATTCATAAATTATCAGAAATAGCAGTACAACATAAAGTTCATTTGCATGTTGATGCAGCTTTCGGCGGTTTAATCATTCCTTTTCTAAAAACAACTTATCCGTTTGATTTCCAGCTTCAGGGTGTATCCTCCATGACTGTTGACCCGCATAAAATGGGTATGTCCGTTATTCCTGGAGGCGGGATACTGTTTCGAAATTCTGAAATGCTTCAATACATTAAAACTGAAACCCCTTACATAAGCGCTAAATCCCAATATACGTTTGTTGGCACAAGAAGCGGCGCTTCAATAGCTTCAGTTTGGGCAGTCTTCAAAACATTAGGTAAAGCGGGGTTTACAGAAATTGTTGAACAATGCGTTAAAAACACAGGTTTATTGGTTAAGGAGCTAAAGAAATATAGTTTATCGCTTTTGTGTCAACCTACCCTCAACATTGTTAGCTTTCGAAGCAACAAAAATACTAACCGTCTTTCAGAAACCCTGTGGCGAAAGGGCTGGTTTGTATCTTACATTCCACGGTACGATTGCATAAGAATAATTATAATGCCTCACGTAAAAAAGAAGCATGTGTTGAAATTTATTGAGGTTGTTAAAGAAATAGAAATGCTTTAACGTATCGACGGTGTGACTGCTCTAAACGTTAGTAATGAAGGGGATGCGTTGAAACTAGTAGTTTACGAATATATTTCAGGTGGAGGTTACGCGGGACAGAGAGTTCCGCCAAAAATATTGGCGGAAGGTTATGCAATGCTTCGTAGCATCACGGCAGATTTTAAAGCTGCAGGTCATGAAGTAACAGTTCTCTTAGACGATAGACTATCAAAATTAAACCCTCCTTTAAACGCTGACTTTATAGTACCAATTTTTTCACCAGATGAACCTGAACGTTTTATGAATAAATTAGTTACTTTAAACGAAGCTGTTTACATTATTGCACCAGAAACCGGGCAAATATTACAAAGGTTGGTTCAAATTACTGAAGGATTAGGGAAAATATCGCTTAATTGCACCCCTGAAGGTATTGCAGGAGTTGCAGATAAAGAGGTGCTCTACAAATTCCTTCAGAAAAAAGGAATTTCAACCCCTAAAACAATCATTTTAAATTCTGACGATAGCTTATTAAAAATTAAACGAATCATTGAGGAAGAATTACCATATCCTATAATCCTAAAGCCTCTTGATGGGGCAAGTTGTAGCGGAATGAGTATTGTTAGGTCTGAGAACAACATTGAACCGGCTATCAGGAAAGTTAAAGCTCAAACATCGAGCAACCGTTTTATTGCACAGAGCTTCATAAATGGTTTGCCCGCAAGTATAAGTCTGATTTCAAACGGTCAAAAAGCAGTAGCTATCAGTTTAAACAAACAACAAATTGTCCTTGCCCAGCCTGAGGAGGAATCTAGCTACATTGGCGGCTGTGTACCCCTAGAACATGCACTTAGAGCAAAAGCTTTCTCTTTAGCTGAAAAACTAGTGGAATCAATACCGGGTCTACGTGGATACATCGGTGTTGATATCATCTTAAGTGCTAGTGATATGTATGTTGTAGACGTTAATCCTCGATTAACTACCTCATATGTAGGTCTACATGCGATTGCAAACTACAATATCGCGCAAGCCATAATCGATTCGATAACAAAATTTTCTTTACCTAAAACTGTTAAAAGCAGTAGCGTTGCCTTTTTTATGAAATGTCAAACAACCAAACCCAAAGCAGAAGTCTTCCAAAAGATTAGCAAAATAGAAAACCTCTTTGTCCCTCCTTTCCCGTTGGGTAACGAAAATGAAGCTTACGCATTGATCATGAGTAAAGGTGGCGGTATACAGGAAGCATGTTTAAGCCTAGAAGAAGCTAAAAAGAGTTTACGTAGCATTATGACTTGAGGTGCTTACGTTTGGTTGACGTGATAGGTTACGATGTCGGAGGTGCAAACACTAAAGCTGTATGGATGCACACCGAAAACGGATCAGTAACATTACGGAGTGCTTCACAATATTTTCCTGTTTGGAAAGAACCAGAAAAACTTGACTGCGTTTTTCTCGAGTTAAAGGAGCGTTTAGACGTTGGGTCTTTGGATGCAATAGGTATCACAATGACCGCTGAATTATCAGATGCTTATAAAACAAAACGAGAAGGTATTCACCATATACTCAATTGTTTAAAGGAGGCTTTTCCAGCTACACCGCTGTATGTTTTAGACTCAAACGCTGATTTAGTGTCAATTCAGCAGGCAAAACAAAACCCATTAAGTGTGGCTTCAGCAAATTGGGCGGCGACAGGCTGGTTAATATCAAAAAAAGTAAAAAACTCGATCGTTATCGACGTGGGTAGTACAAGTACAAGCATCATTCCGGTCTTAGAGGGTAAACTTGTTGCCAGAGGAAAAACAGATTTAGATAAGCTGATTTGTGGTGAACTCATCTATACTGGTAGCTTGCGAACAAACGTTGCAACTATAGTGCAAAAGATTGCGATTCGTGGTAGCGTTGCAGGTCTATCATCGGAGCTATTTGCAACTTCAGGGGACATTCACTTGTTACTCGGGCATATTTCTTCAACTGATTTTACTTCTGAGACCGCAGATGGAAGAGGAAAAAGCATCAAAGAAGCTATGGCTAGACTTTCAAGAATAATTTGTGCCGACATAGATATGTTGACAAGAAAGGAAATTATTGATTTAGCTGAATTTATCTATCAAAAGCAGCTTTTCCAAATTCGTTCGGGTCTAACTAAAGTCTACGAATACCTAGAATCAAAAACAAATGATGAAATTGTAATAGTTGTTACAGGTTTAGGGTATGATTTTCTTGCAAGAAAAGCTGCAGAACAAATGGGTGTAAATGAAATCATCTCAATAGATGTGTTATTTTCTAAGGAAGCAGTTTTAGCAACGCCGGCTGTTGGTGTAGCATGTTTGACTGCCAATAAAATTGAAGGAGCGCCTATAAAATGGCCTTAACTGTGTTAAAGCTCGGGGGTAGCTTAGCAAATAACCCTGAAAAACTACGTTTTTTAATGGAAAAATTAGTTGAGCTTTCAAGTCAATATTTACTTCTAATCGTTCCTGGCGGTGGAGAATTCGCAGACACGGTACGATCATTGGATACTCGATTTAATTTGTCTCCTAAAGCAGCTCATCGGATGGCAATTCTGGCTATGGATCAGTATGGTTTGTTACTTGCAGATTTAAGTCCTAAAACGACTGTTGTTCGTACCTTTGAAGACACAAAAATATCCCTTAAATTAAGTAATTTATCGATTTTTTTACCCGCTTCAATAATGTTTAGTGAAGATTCCCTTGAGAATTCTTGGAATATTACTTCAGATTCGATATCTCTCTACATTGCACATCGATTAGGGGCACAACAGGTATTGTTAATTACAGATGTTGATGGGGTCTTCGAAAGTGATCCTAAACAGCAATACGGCGCTAAATTAATTGATAAAATCTCTGCCAACCAACTTTCTAAGCTGTCTGTTCGCACTAGTGTAGATGCTGCATTTTCAGGTCTTTTAATGAAATGGCCGACAGTGTGTTATGTTGTAAATGGCTTATTTCCTGAACGCATAGAAACAATTTTAGCTGGTAAAAAAACGCTCTCAACATTGATTACTAACCAATAACGTTAAGCAAAACCTACAAGCTAACGTCATCCCGTCAATTTTCCAACAAACTAAACCTTTATCGATGCAAACTCACCGTATATCCTAAAATATTCTTTACCTCGATGGGTAACTATCATAAGAGAATAGAAAAAAGAAAATGGAAGAAGCTCTTAGATTTTTTTCTTATCTAAAACTTCACGGAAGGTTTTACCGCAGCAGCCATAGAGTCCAATTGTTAATTCTGTTCGTTTACCTTTCTTGTCTGGTTTTCCAGCCATCTTCCAAGTTTTCTTTGCTGTTTTAACTTCTTTTCCACAAATAGGGCATTTTGCCATGGACATACCTCTTATGAACGTTTATCGTATGTATATATTTAAAACACTTTCGATAGGTTACTTGTAATAAGCCTAAACCAAGCTTTGTTTATTATAAAAACCTAATAATCCAATACTTTTAATGTTAACAAGCAACCGCTAAATCACCTATAAAGGGATAATGAAGAGATATTAGCCATACTGACCGTTATGTTTTGAGAACCAATGTCGATTGTAGGTATAGACTTAGCGGGCGTAGAAACTAGACAGACAGGATTCTGCAAATTAACAAGCGTGCAAGCAGTAACATGTAACCTCTATACAGATAAAGAAATCATTGAAAAAACCATAGATGCCCAACCCGAATTAGTAACCATAGATGCGCCTTTGAGTTTGCCACCTGGAAGAAAATCAATCGAAGAACGAACAAGCATTCATCTTAGAGAAAGCGACAGGGCGCTCCTCAGGATGGGTATAAAACTTTTCCCAATAACCATAGGCCCTATGCGTAAATTAACTGCACGTGGGATTAGTTTACGCGAGACTTTTGAGTGTATGGGTTTTAGGGTTCTTGAAGCCTATCCTGGTGGTGCCCAGGATGTATGGGGTATTCCAAGAAAACAGCGTGGACTAGATAAAATGAGGGTTGGTTTAGAAGGTCTTGGCATAGAGGGGTTAAACGCTGAAATGAGTGACCATGAATTAGATGCGGCAACTATAGCTTATGTTGGGAAATTGTTTCTTGAAGGTGATGCCATAGTGTATGGTGATGAAAAACTGGGTATAGTGCTTCCAAAACCAAGAAGTAAATGAAGTATTTCAGGTAACAACCCATTCAATAGTTTTAAGCGTCACCATAGCAAACGAAGCACTATGCACCATTGGAACCGTCATATCCACTACGCCATTGCAGCCCAGACAATCAGTATCTTATATTCCAGCAACAGCACACGACGGCAGCAAATACGTCATCAGAAATAACTACAACTTAATCATTAGAGTCACAACAACTATAGACGGAAGCATCGTAACCCAAGCATTGCCAGTAACTTGCACAGCAAGTTAAAACTCTTTTAACCTTATCACTGTCCCTCTATTTCTATATATAACTTCAAAACACATTCTTTAGTACCTACGAATCCTTGAATTTCAAACGCTATGCCCCAGCTTATGAGATGTCACCGTTATTCAGAAGATTTAGCGCAGCTTCAGCGACATTAACAACTTTACGCAAAATTTAGTTTATGCACGTTCGTTTTCGCCTAAATAACTAAGAAAACACAACTTTT